>Ga0247739_10000013_pt1 | contig 310974 bp, 286 predicted proteins | sample UWRJL058202B2_FD_180943 | JGI IMG/M metagenome (GOLD analysis project Ga0247739, IMG submission 180943) | Plant litter microbial communities from Arlington Agricultural Research Station in Wisconsin, United States - UWRJ-L058-202B-2 | ecosystem: Environmental > Terrestrial > Plant litter >... | reverse complement strand
AATCTAAAATCTAAAATCTAAAATCTAAAATCTAAAATCTAAAATCTAAAATCTAAAATCTAAAATCTAAAATCTAAAATCTAAAATCTAAAATCTAAAATCTAAAATCTAAAATCTAAAATCTAAAATCTAAAATCTAAAATTAGATAGCAGTAACGATAGCTAAAAAGTCCTCTGCTTTTAAGGCAGCACCTCCAATTAAACCACCGTCTACGTCTGGTTTACCAAAGATTTCTTTAGCGTTGTCCGGTTTTACAGAACCACCGTATAAGATAGAAACTTCATCCGCGATTTCAGCTCCGTAAGATTTACGAACCACTTCTCTGATAAATTCGTGCATTTCCTGAGCTTGTTCCGGTGAAGCAGTTTCACCAGTTCCAATTGCCCAAACTGGTTCGTAAGCTAAAACAACTTTAGACCAGGATTCTTTTGAGATTTGAAACAATCCGTCACGCAATTGATTTTCAACAATGTTGAAATGATTTCCAGATTGACGATCTTTTAATTCTTCTCCAAAACAGAAAATAACTGTCATGTCGTGTTTCAAAGCAGTATCTACTTTGTTAGCGATTAATGCGTCAGTTTCGTGAAAAATAGCACGACGCTCAGAGTGACCAAGAATTACGGTGTTTACACCAATACTAGTTAACATATCAGCAGAAATCTCTCCTGTAAAAGCACCGCCTTCAGCCTGGTGAACGTTTTGTGCAGCAACACCAATAGTTGTATTTTTTACTTTTGCAGCAGCAGCTTGTAAGTTTATAAATGTTGGAGCAACAATTACCTGGGCAGTAGTTTGAGCTGGTATTTTAGTAATTAATTCGTTTAATAATTCTTCAGTTTGTCCTGCGTTTTTATGCATTTTCCAGTTTCCTGCAACAATCTTTTTTCTCATTTTGGTAGTTTTTATTTAATCTTTTGTTTTTTGTATTTGTGGAATTTAAAACCAATTATTTTGCTTTTAAACCTTGCAATGTTTCATTGATTTTATCAAAATCAGTTTCGATTGCTCTGTATAAAACAATTTTACCTGTTTTATCAACGATAATATATCTCGGAATCCAGTCTAAGTCAATTGCTTTTCCAAAAACACCTTTCATACCGTCGTTCATCATAAAATGATCGCCTTTTAATTCGTGTTTTTCAATTCCTGCTTTCCATTTGTCAGCCGTTTTATCAGCCGAAAGAAACAAGTAAGAAACGTCAGGGTTATTGGCTTGTAATTCTTTTAATTTTGGCATTGCTTTTACACAATCGCCGCACCATGAAGCCCAAACTTCGATTACCAAAGTTTTACCTTTGTATTTTTTTAAAATGTTTTTGAAAGAAGTCTGACCTCCATCAAGAGTTAATAGTTTTTCAGATAAAGCCTCTTTAGAAAAACTTGTTTTCTGAGCTTGTGTGCATGAAAAAGTAATAAATGCAAAAAGAACTAAAGCTATTTGTTTCATATTATAATTAAAGTTTTAAAATATTATGAATTGCTTTTCTGCAAATGAATCTGCAAATTCAGATCAGGGCAATTTCATATATTAAGGTTCCCAACAAAGTTAATCAAACAAATCGAATGCCAAATGGAGATTAACAAAATTTGAAGAGTCGTTTATTTTATCACAAAACAGGAAATTTCGGTTAAAAAAAGGGGTATGAAATCGTAATAGTTGGCCTGAAAAAGTTCTTTTTTAATTTAATTTGGACAAAAACCGAATTCTTATCAAAGCAAAAAATATTGTTTTTACTTTTTAGTACAATAAAAACCTTCAAAAAAACGCTTCGATTTTACTTTTTTGGTACTATAAATACACAAAAAAAAGAGCATATAAGTATGCTCTTTTTATATCTCTTAAAATGAATTATTATTCTGCTGCAGTAAAAGGAATTTTATAAACTCCTGTAGTTTTGTCCAATTCAATTCCTGTCTTATTAAATTCAACAGATTTGATTCTGGTAAAATTACAATGGTTTTCACTTACTCTCTCAGCCGACACGTGCAATTCTAAAACACTTTTTCCATCATAATTTATAGAGTAATTGAATACTCCGGTTTGCCAGCCAATAGAATCAATCACAATACGATATAAATTATCGCTTTTAACGTATAAAGTTTGTATCACTTTACCTGTAGTCAAATCAACTATAGTTACAGGTTTTGTCGCATCAAAATCTCCAGTGGCAAATAAATTTTTACCTGTATCTTTATCTATAAATTCAAAGATAAAGCGTTCTGGAGGAGTTGTGCAATCAACGTGATTACCGTCTGCGTCACATCCAAAAGTGGCCATTAAAAGAAATAAAAAAGATAGTTTAATTAATTGTTTCATAAAAGCGGTTTGGTTAATTAGTTATAAGGTTTAGTGTTTTTTTTAATTCAGATCATAATTTCCATTTGCCCATTTTTTACTCGGTACAATCCATTCATCCAAAGCTTTGTACAAAAAGCCGTGTTTCAGGTTGGTGTTCAATTCTACTTGTTTGAAATGGTTTATTTTCAGTTTAGAAGTTTCTTTTCGTTTACTTGCATCAACGCCATAAATATCTGATTTTTCATAAATCGTCAAAATGTTTCCACAGAAATTAATATCCGGAATTTCCTGAATATCGGAATCTCTAAAACATCCGATAAAAACAAAATTGACATCAGGATTAGCCAGATAAGTCGAAACATATTGCGCAATATAACCGCCTTTTGAAGTTCCGATAACGGTAATTTTATTTGGAGAAATGCCTTTTTTAATCAATTTGTTAATTTGCTTCACTACCTTTTCTGCATATCTGGCAGCATTGGTATTCTTTTTTCTTTTTTCGCTAAAAACAACAAAATTATCTTTTTTGTATGAAGCTACAATTTCATTGTATTCAGCTTTGCCGTATTCAGGATGCGGGGTATTCAAGTCATTTTCTTCGACAAATTTATTATGGAAAAAGAAGATATAACGTTGGTCTTGATTAGCTGTTTTTTCCTGGCTAAAACCTATACAAACAGAAAGTATAGTGAATAAAAAAGTAAGTGATAATTTTGTTGATTGTTTCATAAGGTGTAAATTCTTTTCATAAAAAAAGTCCAATTTTGAAAAGGACTTTGTGATAGATATTGGTAATTAAACTTATAAATTCAAATTAAAAGTAAGCTTATTAACTTCTTCTTGCTTATTTGATTCTATAATTTTTAAATCGTCTAATTTTTTATTAATTCTTACTTTAGAAACAATAGATGTGTTTTTGTTGTCAGTCGAAATTTTCTTTACTGTAGTCCTCATAATTCTTTTCTTTTTATGATAAAACCAAAAAAATCATCATTTGGTTTAAAAGGAACGCTGATAACGTTTCCAAACTCATTCTTTGTTGCTCCAAATATAATAAAAGTTTCGGATAATTCTTCTAAATTAATTGAGATTGCTCTTCTATATAAACGTGTTCTCCCAAGTGTGCTGCCTTTAAAAAAGACCATCTTTTCAGGATATTTCTCTGTAAAAATATAAATTGACCTTGTTACGGTGGCTAAAATTTTATTTCTGTCTCCGTTATCTGTAACTATTGAGTCATCCAAAATATATTTTTTCAGAACTTCATTATAAATTAAATCTCCAAATGCTAAATTATAAATTTCTTTAGATTGAGTTGCATTAAAAATTATGATTTTTTTTATTTCTCCATTGGGACCGCTGCTGTTAAATTCAAAAATAGTCGTTGTAGTATTTCTGTAAAGATCATATTGTGAATGCTTCATTCTTTTTATTTAAATCCGCAAAAATATAAAATTTAAATAAAAAAAAAGCTACAAATATATTGTAGCTTTTTTTAATGTTATAATCTATTTTTAAATCCCATAAGCAACATCAGATAATTTCAAATCATCAATATCATTATAGTGAACTTTTTGAACTACAGTGCCTTTGTGTAGAACTACAATGCTAGGATTCGCTCTCTCAACAGTTTTTAAAGCGGTTGCATCACAGAAATAGAAGTCAACATTTAAACCATATTGCTTTTTGGCTTTTGCAATTTCATCAGCTCCGGAAGCTGTCATTGCAATTACCTTGTATCCTTTTGCTTTAGCTTCTTTATTTACGCTTTCTAATTTTTTCATTCCTTCGGGATTTGATAAAGTCAAATCATACGTTACAAAAATTAGCAATTTAGGTTCTTTTAATAATTCTTCTTTGTAATCAGAATCATCTTTGGTCATTGTAAAATCGTGAATTGGCGGAACATAACCTTCTGTAATTACTTTGTCTTTTCGGTCAACAAAAGTCGCGCCTTCCGGAATATTTGCTAAATCTTTTTCGGTAAATTCTTTATCAACGCCATTTACTTTATAGATAAATGTCATTTCAACTACAGATTTTGGAGCGCCTTCCGGAATTTCCATTCCTTTTTCGATGTTTGTTCCTACTTTATAAGGACGGAAATCTTTAATAGGATTGTGATTTAAAACCCAAACTGCCATAATAATGCATAATACAACGCTCGCAAAAGTTATGATATTGGTTACAGTATTTGAAAATAAAGGTTTTACTAATTTTTTGTTGATGAATAAAATCAAAATAAAGAAAAGCAATACAATATCTTTTGTAAAAGATTGCCAAGGCGTTAAATGCAAAGCGTCTCCAAAACAGCCACAATCTTTAACTACATCAAAATAAGCAGAGTAGAACGTAAGGAAAGTAAAGAAAACGATTAGCAGTAATAAAGCCCAAATCGTCAATTTTGATTTGTAGCCAACCAAAAGCATAACTCCTAAAACGACTTCTAAAATCACTAAAAATATGGCTAATCCTAAAGCCAAAGGCTCTAAAAAGGGCATATTAAAAACCGGTTCGCTAAAATATTCAGCCAGTTTATAAGAGAATCCAACGGGATCATTCAGTTTAATTAATCCTGAAATAATAAATAATACGCCGACAAATAATCTTGAAAATTGAGTAATGATGTTTTTCATGGTTTTGTGTTTTTTTTCGCCACGAATTGTCACAAATTAATGCGTGTTGATTCGTGAAATTTATGGCTGAATTTTTATTTCAATGGGTCTAGTATCAATGCAAAAACAGAGTAATTAATCATATCCTGATAATTAGCATCAATGCCTTCAGAAACTAAAGTTTTTCCTTTATTATCTTCAATTTGCTTTACGCGAAGTAGTTTTTGCAGAATCAAATCTGTCAATGAACTTACGCGCATGTCACGCCAGGCTTCGCCGTAATCGTGGTTTTTGGCTTCCATTAACTCTTTGGTTAACTTAACTTTAGCGTCGTACAATTCGGTTGCTTTTTCTACATCCAGATCAGGCTGTTCTACAACACCCAATTCCAGCTGAATCAAAGCCATAATTGAATAATTGATGATTCCGATAAATTCTCCTTTTTCATCTTCATCCACTTTACGGATTTCATTTTCCTGTAAACTTCTAATTCTTTGTGCTTTTATGAATATCTGATCGGTCAGTGAAGGTAATCTTAAAATGCGCCATGCACTACCATAATCTTTCATTTTATTGATAAAGAGAGTTCGGCAAACCGTAATTACATTATCAAATTCAAGGGAAGTATTCTTCATTTATTGCTGTATATTTGCTAAAATTTCTTCAAAAATAGGCATAATATTAAAGAGTTTCAAGTTTCGGGTTTTCTTTGTTTCAAGTTTTTTCTAAACAAAATGTTAATGCCAACAACTTGAAACTGCAAAAATAATATAATAAGGTTTCAAGTTTCAGGTTTCAAGTTGATGCAGATTGCGCAAGTTCAAGAACCTGAAACCTGAAACAAATTAAAACTTAAACGAAATGTTGATTAATTGTAAAGGCCAACTTATTGATTTGTCGATTCCTAAAGTAATGGGAATTTTGAATGTAACGCCAAATTCCTTTTTTGACGGAGGGAAATATAAGAACGAAGCCGAGATTATTTCGCAGGCAGATAAAATGTTATCTGAAGGCGCAACATTTATTGATATTGGTGCCTATTCAAGTAAACCAAGTGCAGAATTTGTCTCGGAACAAGAAGAAATTGACCGAATTGTTCCTGCAATTGAATTGATTTTAAAACATTTTCCCAACGCTTTATTATCGATTGATACCTTTAGAGCTGAAGTTGCAAAAGCAAGTATAGAAAGCGGTGCAACGATTATAAATGATATTGCAGCGGGAGAATTAGACGATAAAATGTTTGAGGTTATTACAAAATATAATGTGCCGTATATTATGATGCACATGCGTGGAAATCCACAAACAATGCAGAGTCTGACACATTATGATGACATTGTAAAAGAAATGCTTTTCTATTTTTCTGAAAAAGTAAACAAAGCAAGAAGTCTCGGAATCAATGATTTAATTTTAGATCCCGGTTTCGGATTTGCGAAAACAACAGACCAAAATTATGAGGTTTTGCAAAAAATGGAACTTTTCAATTTATTGGAATTGCCTGTTTTAGCCGGCATTTCGAGAAAATCCATGATTTATAAAACACTTGGAATCACGCCACAAGAAGCCTTAAACGGAACAACATTTCTAAATACAATTGCTTTAACGAAAGGTGCCAAAATCCTGCGTGTTCATGATGTAAAAGAAGCAATGGAATGTGTTACTTTGTTTGAAAAAATGAATATATAATAGTAAAAATCGTTTAGTTTGTCATTCCTCTGAATGACAATATTGTGCTTACTTTGGGATGGATTTTAATCCATTCTTTTCGTTCGAAATGACAAAAATTGTGTTTAAAAAATAATAACCATATGAAATACTTTACCTTAATTATTGCTTTTCTTCTTTTTTCCTGCGCAACCAAAGAAGATGTTTTACTGCCAAAATCAAATACTTCTATTGTAAAAGACGTTCAGGATCTTTCGCCGATTTACATCTTTTTCAAAATAGAAGGAAAAGATACTATCGCAGATGTTAATCGAAAAAACAGCATCATTTCAACCAATTGGATTTTTAATATCGATAAGCGTTTGCCATTAAAGTTGGTAATTCCGGAAGTAATGAAACTTCAGGAAAAAAAGCGTGCCGAAAAAGCCCATAAAAACGAAAAAGCCGAAAATTATTATTCCTACGCGGATTCTGTTGGAAAGAATTTAGCTTTTTTGCCTTTCACGAAAGTGTATTATGCAATGGAAAAACCAACAAATGGTGACTTAGTAATTACTTTTAAGAAAGGAAGTAATATTGTTTTGGTAAATAATGAAGAAACTAAAAAAGAAGAAACCTTAGAACATATTGGGCGAATAGCATTTTTTGTAAAGCCAAAAGTATATTTGTTGTTCGATAAAAATATGAGCTATCAGGAATACATTGAAAATAAAATTGAATTCAGAAAATTAGATTCTTATAACGACGAAATTCCAAAAGAATTCATCTTCTAAAACTGAATACTAAAAACTGCGATTGAATACTTTCCTACTGATGATGATAAGGTTCATTTCTTAAAATCGTAAATCCGCGATACAATTGTTCGATAAAAAACAACCGAACCATTTGGTGCGAAAACGTCATTAGCGAAAGCGAAATTTTCCCTTGCGCTTTACTATAAACTGTATCCGAAAATCCGTAAGGACCGCCAATTACAAAAACAAGGGTTTTGATTCCCGAGTTCATTTTCTTTTGTAATTCTTCAGAAAAACCAACGCTGGAGAAGTTTTTTCCGTTTTCATCCAATAAAATTAATTGGTCGGTTGGTGTTAATTTGGAGAGAATCAATTCTCCTTCTTTTTCCTTTTGCTGGCTTTCAGATAAATTCTTCACGTTTTTGATATCGGGAATAATTTCCAGATCAAATTTGATATAAAAAGACAAACGTTTGGTGTAATCGTCAATCAAAGTTTGAAGCGATTTATTATCTGTTTTGCCAATGGCGATAAGTTTTATATTCATTTTTTGTTTTTTTGCCACGAATTGCACGAATGAGCACGAATTAAAAATTAAAAAACTGTTTTAATCTGCTTGATCTGCTAAATCTGCGAGAGGAAATTAACTCTCGCAGATTTAGCAGATTCGGCAGATTTTTTTAGAATATCACGACAGAAATAATCTGCATTAATTTGTTTAAATCTGCGTGAAATCTTTGTCACTAGTTTTTAGAAAATTTAGCTTCAAAAGTTTTAAATCTTGAATCCAAATCTTTTAATAATTGTTTTTTTACCGATGCGTCCAGAATAAAACTATAATTGATGCTATTGTAAACATATTGTTTTATCGTAGCGTACGAAACGTCAGGATATCTTTTGGCTAACAAAACATATTGTTCCGTCATATTGGTTCTTAAAATTCCGGCATCGTCTGTACTGATTACGATTGGAACATTAAATTCCTTGTAGAGTGTAAAAGGATGTCTGTTTTCTTTTACCTTCAAAATGAATTCGTTACTAGTCAAATTAATCTCAATCGGAATATTATTTTTAGACATATATTTCAATAAATCATACGAATTTGCTTCGTACGCAATATCAACGCCATGACCAATTCTGTTAGCTCCTGCAATATAAATAGCATCGTTTATATGCCAGGTTAAATCTTCGGGCTGAACCAAACCTAAAGTTAATTCGCCCGCATGAAGCGTATATTTTACATCCGGATATTTTGAGTGACAGTATTTAAACATCACCATGTGAAGCCAATAATCTTTCATAGAATTTTCGCCATGTTCCGGCGAAACGATGTTTACACCTGCAACCAATTTACTGTCGTTTGCAGAGATAAAAGCGATTGTCAGGTTTTTGAATAAATCAACGGGATCCATAAAACGGAGCACAAAATTTTGATAACGCATTGTAAAACGATCGTCATCAATTTTTAAGTCTTTGTGGAGTTTAGCTATAAAATTGGTATTGAAATCTGCAGCGTATTTTTTAGCATCTTTTTGTTGAAGGGCTTTATACAATTCGTCTAGAAGTTTTAAAACTGCTTTTTCATCCTTCTGAGTTGCTGCCTGACGCAATTTTGAATTGAAATCAGTTAAATCAGCAACATTCATATCACACGGAATTGTCGATAATTGTGTTTCAATGTAAGATACATTTTCAGCAATGGCGCGTTTTTTCAATTCCAGCATTCCTTCTGCAAAATGACCTGCAATAGTAGGTTCAAATTTTTGAAAAGAATCAAAGAATAAATCATCAGAAGGAACAGATCCATTATAATCTTTAGCAGACCAGGTTTGCATAACTTGTTGTTCGTATTGAGCCAGTTTTCCGTTATTTTTTAGCGAAGAAAAAGTTTCCCAGTTTCCTTTGGCTGGTTTAGTTTTAGAAACTTCCATATTTTCAAGATTCAAATAAAAATCTTCTGCAATTGCTCTTTCCAAAAGAGGTTCTGCATAAATTGATCCTGAAAAATGATGGTGTAAATCGCCGCCTTTAGGCATTTGTTGAAAGAAAGCTGTTAAGAGAGCTTCGTTATTTCTGATTTTTTCCAAATAATTTTCAGCCGTTTGAGAAAAGCCGATTTGCGCTATGAAAAAAAAGAAAAGTGTAATTATCCTTGACATACTCTAAGTTTAAATTACATGCAAATATACAGGTTTTGGAGGAGATTTAAAAATTTGTTTTTTAAAGGTGCAAAGGTTCAGAGGTGCAAAGGAACAAAGTTTACAAGAATTATTAAAATAAAAAAGACGCACAACAGTGCGTCTCTACAATAAAACCTTTGAATCTTTGTTCCTTTGTAGCTTTGAACCTCAAGAAAACAATACATCACGAATTTCTTCCGTTTTATCAAAAACGCTTTTTGCAAAAGGACAAAGCGGAATAATTTTCAGGTTATTATTTCTGGCATAATCTACAGTTGCCATTAGGAGTTTTTTGCCAACGCCTTTTCCTCCGAATTCATCACTTACTTCGGTATGATCGATGATGAATTTAGAATCTCCGGCCCAGGTATACGTCATTTTTCCGGCTTCTTTTCCGTCTTCTGTGGCTTCAAAATGGCCTCTTTTTATATCGTTTATTTGTTGAATTTCCATGATAATTATATTAATGTGGTTTTGATTTCAATTGCGTGCGTTAATGTTTTATGGATTGGACAACTGTTGGCAATGGTTTCTAATCGCTGTCTTTGTGTATCGTCAATTTCGCCGATTACTTCAATTTTTCGGGTAAATAAAGATACATTTCGTTCTGAATCTCTTTCAAAATCAATTTTGACATCAATTTCAGAAACATTCCATTGTTTACGATTGATATACATTCGCAGCGTAATTACGGTGCAGGAAGCAAGTGATGCTGCCAAAAGTTCTGTTGGATTTAATCCTAAATTTTTACCGCCCAATTCCTGAGGTTCATCAGAAATTAAAACATTTTCACTGGCTGATGTGATTTCCGTTCGATACAAACGGGTATCTATTTTTGCTGAAATGGTATCCATATTTATTTAATTCTAGGTTCAGGTAATGGCACAAATTCAGTTTCGCCCGGAACTTTCGGGAAGGTTTGTTCTGTCCAGTCTTTTTTTGCTTTTTCAATTAAGTTTTTATCCGAAGAAACAAAATTCCAAAAGATAAAATGTTCTTCAGGAAATGCTTGTCCGCCAAAAATATAAACGGTTGAGTTTTCGGCTAATTCAAACTCACATAAAGTACTGTCGTTTGTAATTAAAATTTGTTTCGGATCATAAACGTGTTCACCGCTTTTAATGCTTCCTTCCAAAATATACAATCCGCTTTCGCCGAATAAATCTTTACCAATATTGATTTTCTTCGCCTGGGTACTTTTAATTTCAATAAAATACAACGGACTATAAACCGGAACGGGTGATTTTTTGCCAAAAGCTTCTCCGGCAATTAATTTATAGGAAACGCCGTCTTCTTCCCAACTCGGAATATCATCAGCTTCAACATGTGCAAAATTTGGATCCATTTGCTCTAATTCCTTTGGAAGAGCCACCCAAATCTGCAAACCGTGAAGCATTTTATCAGAATGTCTTAAATATTCGGGTGTTCTTTCAGAGTGAACGATTCCTTTTCCGGCAGTCATCCAGTTCACGGCGCCTGGTTTTATTTCTAATTCTGTTCCTAAACTATCGCGGTGCATAATGCTTCCTTCAAACAAAAAAGTCAAAGTTGAAAGTCCGATATGCGGATGCGGCGGAACATCCATATTTTCGTATTGATTTAAATGTGCCGGTCCCATATGATCGATAAATACAAATGGTCCAACAGCTCTTTTTTCACGGAAAGGCAATAATCTGCCCACCATAAAATTGCCAATATTGGCAGCGCGTTCTTCGATGATTAAACTAATATTTGACATGTTCTTTGTTTTGGTTGAAGCAAAATTATACTTGTAGCGACAATCTTCGGCTTAATTTAGATTAAGAAAATTTGTTCGGTATTATTAACTAAATATAGTACATAATATTTAATTAATTCAAATTGTTAGTTTAACAATTCAGTAAATCAACAGGCTTTAAAAAAAGTATAATCCCTACGGGATATTTTTATCTGGTGGATTTCTATTTTGTTACCAATATTTAAATCCTAAAGGATTATATCTCGCAGAGATTATATATTGGTGGAAAATGAATAAGTATAATCCCTACGGGATATTTTTATCTGGTTGATTTCTATTTTTTTACCAATATTTAAATCCTAAAGGATTATATCTCGTAGAGATTATATATCGGTAAAAATAAATAAGTAGAAGCACAATATTGTCCCGTAGGGACTACACATGATTAATCAGTAACTTGAATTAATAAAAAAGGCGTTTACACAAAATCATGCAAACGCCTTTTTTAAATAGTATAAATGCTTAAAATTTCATTTTCTGAATTCTTACTGCATTCAATATAGCAAGCAGCGCAACGCCCACATCTGCAAAAACAGCTTCCCACATGGTTGCCAAGCCTCCGGCACCCAATATTAATACAACCGCTTTTACAACAAATGCAAGACCAATATTCTGCCAGACAATTTGTTTTGTTTTTTTACCGATGTTTATGGCAGTAAAAATTTTTTTGGGCTGATCATTTTGAATTACGATATCGGCAGTTTCAATAGTCGCGTCACTTCCCAAACCTCCCATAGCAATTCCGGCATCAGCAAGCGCCACAACAGGAGCATCGTTTACACCATCGCCAACAAATGCAATTTTTAAATTCTGGTTTTTAAAAAAAGTCACTTTTTCGACTTTATCTTCAGGTAATAAATCTCCGTAAGCTTCATCGATATTCAGTTCTTTTGCAACAGCATTAACAACAGCACTTTTATCGCCGGAAAGCATAACCGTTTTTACATTTATTCGATGTAAACTCTGAATCGCCTGTTTTGCATCTTCCTTAATTTCATCAGCAATTAAAAAGTATCCGGCATATTTTTGATTGATGGCAATTACAATGATGGTAAAAGGTGTTGAATCGATTTCAGCATCATAATCAATATTGAATTTCTTCATTAATTTGATATTTCCTGCCAGAATTTCATTGCCATCGACTTTTCCTTTTAGTCCGTGACCGGCAATTTCCTCTACATCTGTCACAACTGCTTCTTTTTCGGAGCCATTTGCATATTCGATTATCGCAGTTCCTACGGGATGTGTTGATTTGGTTTCGAGTGCGGCTGTATATTTTACTAAATCACTTTCAGAGATTTCATTGGTAACTACTTTTTGAACTTTAAAAACTCCTTTTGTCAATGTTCCGGTTTTATCCATGACAACGATCTGAATAGCAGCCATTGTGTCGAGAAAAGTAGAACCTTTAAACAGAATTCCGTTTTTGCTCGCTGCTCCAATTCCGCCGAAATATCCTAGTGGAATAGAAATCACCAAAGCACACGGACAGGAGATTACCAAAAATACTAATGCCCTGTAAAGCCAATCTCTAAAAACGTAATTATCAACAAAAAAATACGGCAAAAAGCAGATGGCAATCGCTGCATAAACCACGAATGGTGTATAGATTTTGGCAAATTTTCTAATGAATAATTCAGTTGGCGCTTTTTTGGCAGTCGCATCCTGAACCATTTCCAGGATTTTAGATAATTTGCTGTCTTTGTATAAAGTTGTAACTTTTACTTCGGCAACTGAATTCAGATTAATCATTCCGGCAAGGACACTTTGACCTTTGATTTTAGTATCAGGTTTACTTTCGCCTGTTAAAGCCGCGGTATTAAAAGCCGCATTATCAGACAATAATTCACCATCTAAACCTAGTTTTTCACCAGGTTTAAGCTGAACAATCGCACCAATTTGGACTTCCTTTGCTTTAACGATTTTCGGCTGATTATTTTCTAAAACAGTAACTTCATCCGGACGCTGGTCTAATAATGTTTTAATATTTGCCTTCGCTCTTGTAACGGCTAGTGTCTGAAAATTTTCTCCAATGGCATAAAACAACATAACGGCAACACCTTCAGGATATTCGCCAATGGCAAAAGCGCCAATTGTGGCAATCGCCATAAGTAAGAACTCAGAGAAAAAAGAGCCTTTTATGGCGCTTTCCCAAGCTTCTTTGACTACCGGAAGACCAACAGGTAAATAAGCAATTGCGTACCAAATTATTCTAATCCAGCCTGTAAACCAGGTTTGTGGATAATAATTATCAAAAACAATGGCAATAATCAATAAAATAAAACTAATGATAGCCGGAGCAAACAATTGTAGCGTAGTTTTGTTTCCTATGGAATGATCGTGTCCGTCATGGTCATCGTGAGTTTCATTTTCATCATGAGAACAACAGCCTGCATTTTTCTTTTGAACAGGTGTTTTTTGATCTGTTTCACAGCATTTTGTATCTGAAGTATGTATCATAAATTTCTATTAATGTGTGTGTTCTCCGCCACCTTTTTGTGCGGATAATAAATAAAAAGCTCCTTCTGTAACAATTTGGCTATCATCAGGAATTGAAGTTATAAATTTTACTTCGGTAAAACCCATATCTGTAGCGCCGGGAATAACTTCTATGGCGCTAAAATGTATTTCTTCAGACTCTTTAGGATTTTCTTTTGTGTTTTTTTCCACAAGATTGTTTTCCTTTATAAAGATAAAAAATTTATCGCCATTTTTAACAATGGCTCCTTTTGGTAACGCCGGCACTGTTGCATTATTCAGATTGATGTTGGCAGAAACGTACATTCCTGAAATTAAGCCTTTTGCATCATCCGGATTAATTTTGGCATGAACAGCAACGGTTTTACTTTCGTTGGAAAACGATTTATTGATTCCGAATATTTTTCCTTTTATCGATTTATTAGATTGATTCGTAAGGATGAAATCTACTTCCTGACCGATAGAAATAGAACCCAGATCTTTTTCATATACGTTCAAATCGAGATGCATTTGACTGTTATCTACGACTTCAAATAAGGGAATTCCGGTTTCTGCAAATGCGCCTTTGGCAATATTGATGTTTCCCACATAACCGCTTATTGGGGCAATAATAGGAACTAAGGCACTATTGCTTGATGTGCTTACATTCAAAGCCGATAATCTGTTTTTGGCAGCTTGCGCTTTTGCTCTTTCTACGGCTAATTTTGCTTTTACTTCCTGAAATGTTTTTCGCGGATTTACATTTTCATCAGACAATGTTTTTTGGCGATTATATTCTAATTGTAAATATTCAATATTGGCTGCAGCCGATTTATAATCTTCGAGCATTCCCACAACTTCGAGGTTTTGAATGGTAGCTAAAACTTTTCCTTTGTTTACGAATGTCCCTTCCAGAACAAAAATATCTTTGACAGTTCCGCCCAGTAATGTGGCTATTTTTGCTGATTTTTGTGGAGGAACGGTAGTATATCCATTTGCTTTAATAACGGTATTCAGGTTTCGGTTTTCAATTTTTCCAAATTGAATTCCTACCGTTTTAAATTGCGCCGGAGTTAAGGCGATTTCGCTTTCCGTTTCTTCTTCTTCATGAGTTTCTTCTTCTTTCTTTTGGTTGCAGGATGTGATTAGGAACATCAAAAAAACAATAAAAAGCAGGGTAGAAGTACGACTGATTGTGTTTGTTATATTTTTCATTATTTGGATATTAATTATTGGAAATTGATGGAAACTGTAATCGAATCGCACTTTGATTATAGGTATTCAGCGTTTCGGCATATTGTTTTTTGATGTCAATGGCCTGATTTAAGAAGCTGATATACGTCCAGTAACTCATGTCTCCATTTGCATAACTTTTTTGCGCCGTTGCGATGATTTGTTCTGCATATTGCAAACCTTCTGTTTTATAATATTGCAGACCTTTTTCCTGTTTTTCAAATTCATTTTTGAGTTCCTGCATTTGCAATTCCAATGAAAATTGGCTTTTTTCTAATTCCAGTTCTGATTGTGCCATACTTATTTCTGCGGCTTTTGCTTTGGCTGTATTCACTCCACCAAAAAGCGGAATTTGTAAACCGGCCGTAAAACCCTGAAACAACGCTTTGGTTTCGATAGTCTGCGCAAAATAACCAACACCTAATTTTGGCGTTCGCTGTGCCTTAAACGTATTGACTTCTTTTTGATAAACAGAAATTTGCTGTTGATGATAATCAGTCAGTAAATCTTGTACTTTTGATTTATTTGAATCAGTTAGAGCAGAAAATTGCAACGGAGAAGTTGTATCAGGAACTATATTTTCTTTCGTTTGAACGAAAAACTGTAATTGTCTCTGATAAATAGCCAAATCGTATTCTAATTGTGTTTTTTGGGTTTCTATTTCCTTCATTTTTGCTTTTGCACTAATTACCTCGATATTACCGCTTTCTCCGGTTTTGAAACGAAGTTCTGCGTTTTTGAGAAATAGGGCATAAACATCCAATAATTCTGTGTTTAATTTTTGAACAGAAACGCCATATAAATATTGGTAATAAGCTAATGTCACGGCTTTTTCAATTTCATATTCAGACATTGCTTTTCGTTTTTCTGCCAGTTTTACCAATTCTTCCTGTAGCTGACGGTTGGCTTTGGTGATTTTTCCAACAGGGAAATATTGCTGTACAGAAACGTTGCTGTCATAATCTGCCGTATTAAATTGTCCACCCTGATATTGCACCTGCAAAGGATCTGCCTGAAAAGCCGTTTTTTTAAGTACCGTTTGTTTTTCGATTTCCTTGTTGGCAATTTTCAGGTTGATATTGTTTGATTTTGCCATTTCAATTGCTTTTTCCAAGGTTACGGGCTGATTTTGGGCAAAAGAAAAACTGCTTATCAGTAATAAGACCATTGTTATAATTGGCTTTGTCATTGTTGTCTTTTTCGTTTTAATCTTCTTTTCGAATAATAAATAAAGTATTGGTAAAACAATCAGCGTTAATAAAGTAGCTGAAAATAATCCGCCAATAACCACTGTTGCCAACGGTTTTTGTACTTCGGCACCGCCGCTTGTTGATAATGCCATTGGCAGGAAACCTAAAGAAGCTACTGCTGCGGTCATTAAAACGGGACGCAATCTTGTCTTTGTACCCATTAAAACTCTTTGTAACGGGTTTGTTATGCCTTCGGATTTAAGCTGATTGAAATAAGAAATCAGGACGATTCCGTTTAGAACGGCAATTCCAAATAAAGCAATAAAACCAATTCCTGCCGAAATACTAAAAGGCATTCCGCGCATCCATAAGGCAAAAACGCCGCCAATTGCAGAAAGCGGAATTGCAGTAAAGATCAATATAGCCTGCTTCACACTTTTAAAAGTAAAATAAAGCAATACCATAATTAAACCCAACGCAATTGGTAAGGCAACGGAAAGTCGTTTATTGGCTTCGATCAGGTTTTGAAATTGTCCGCCGTATGTGACATAATATCCTGCAGGAAGTTTGAAATTTGTGTCAATTTTTTGCTGAATTTCTTCTACAACACTTTTTACGTCACGTCCGCGAACATTGAGTCCAATTGTGATTCTGCGTTTTCCATCTTCCCGAATTACCTGAACAGGACCTTGCTCATAATCGACAATGGCAACCTGAGAAAGCGGCACTTGCATGCCGTTTGGCAACGGAATAAATAAATTACTGACATCATTAATATCGGTACGATTGTCTTTGTTCATTCGAACCACAATATCAAATCGTTTGTTTTCTTCGTAAATTTTTCCAGCGGCTTCTCCGGCAAAAGACGAACGCAGAATTTTGTTTAAATCCTCAATATTCAAACCATACAAAGCGATTTTATCATAATCATATTTAATTGTAATTTGAGGTAAACCGCTTACTTTGTCGGCTTTTAAGTCACCAACGCCTTCAATTTTATTGATTTTCTGAATTAATTCATTGGCTTTTCTTTCGAGAATATCGAGATTATCGCCAAATATTTTAATTGCGATATCGCTTCGGCTTCCGGTCATTAATTCGTTAAAACGCATCTGAATAGGTTGCGAAACTTCGATATTGGCGCCGGGAATTTTCTCCATTTCCTCTTTCATTAAATGCGCCAGATCTTCCCAGTTATCAGCGCTTGTCCATTCTTTTTTTTCTTTCAGCACAATAATTAAATCGCCGCTTTCAATCGGCATTGGATCTGTCGGGATTTCACCGCTTCCAATTTTAGATACTATGGTTTTAATTTCAGGAAATTTAGCTTTAAGCATTTTCTCATATTGCGTTGTGGTTTTTATCATTTGAGATAAAGAACTTCCCGTCATAATGGTGGCATTGATAGACAAATCTCCTTCTTCAATGGTTGGAATAAATTCTCCGCCCATGTTTTGAAAGATGATAATAGCAACAACAAAAAACGTAAATGCAACGCCTAAAACCGCTTTCTTGAAACGTAATGCTTTCTCTAAAAATGAAGTATATGTTTTTTCAAACCACGCCATCATTCGATCACTAAAATTTGATTTGTGCTCTGTGTTTTTAGATAAAAACATCGCACTCATCATGGGCACATAGGTCAACGATAAAACAAAAGCGCCAATAACGGCAAATCCTACGGTCATCGCCATTGGTTTAAACATTTTTCCTTCGGTTCCTACCAAAGCCAAAATGGGCAGATAAACGATCAAAATGATGATTTCTCCAAATGCAGCACTATTCCTAATTTTTGAAGCAGAAGCATATACTTCTTCATCCATTTCAGATTGTGATAATTGTTTTTTGTTTTTCAGCTTCTGCAAATGATGCATGGTTGCTTCAACAATGATTACGGCGCCGTCGACAATAATTCCAAAATCAATTGCTCCTAAACTCATTAAATTTCCGCTTACGCCAAAAGCATTCATTAAAATCACGGCAAAAAGCATCGCTAGCGGAATCACAGAAGCCACGATTAATCCGGCACGAAGATTTCCCAGAAATAAAATCAGTACAAAAATCACGATTAAGGCTCCTTCGAGTAAGTTTTTGGTAACAGTTCCTATGGCGTTATCGACTAATTTGCTTCTGTCTATAAAAGCTTCGGCAACAACACCTTCGGGAAGCATTTTATTGATCAGGATCATTTTTTCTTTCACACGTTCTACAACGGCTTTAGAGTTTTCTCCTTTCAGCATTAGCGTTAACCCGCCTACGATTTCGCCTTTTCCGTCCTTTGTTGTAGCGCCAAAACGAATCGCATTTCCTAACTGAACTGTTGCTACATCGCGAATCAGAATAGGAGTGGCGTTTCTGTTTTTAACCACAATATTGCCTATATCTTTAATTCCCAAAGCCATTCCCACACCGCGAATAAAATAAGCAAACTCATCTTTTTCGATATAGGCACCTCCGGTATTTTGATTGTTTTTTTCGAGAGCGTCAAAAATTTCCGTAATCGTAACTCCAGAGCTATTTAAGCGGTTTGGATCAACTGCGATTTCGTATTGTTTCACGCTTCCTCCCCAAGTGCTTACTTCGGCAACGCCTTTTACGCCTTGCAATTGCGGAACAATAATCCAATCCTGAATGGTTCTTAAACTCGTGGCGTCATATTTATTTTCATAGCCTTTTTTGGCATAGACATCATATTGGTAAATTTCTCCAAGTCCTGTTGTAATAGGCGCCAATTCTGGTGTTCCTGCATATTTTGGGATATTTTCTTCGGCTTCTTTCAAGCGCTGAAAAACTTGTTCGCGTGCCCAATAGGTATCGGCATCTTCTTCAAAAACAACGGTTACGACGGATAATCCAAAACGGGAAATGCTTCGAAGTTCGATTATTTTCGGAATCGTTTTTACGGCCTGTTCCAGCGGATAGGTAATCAATTGCTCTACTTCCTGGCTGGCAAGTGTGGGCGCGGTTGTAATAATCTGAACCTGATTATTGGTAATATCTGGAAGTGCATCTAGCGGTAAATTTTTAAGTGAAATACTTCCCCAGGTTATTAATACGAGGGTAAGCAGCAGTATAATGAATTTATTCTTTATACTGAATTGTATAATTTTATCTAACATTTTTTAAGATATAATGTATGAGAAATCGGGACAGAATTTGCCCTTATTTTTGTGGAAATCCCACAATACTCAAATCACCCATATCCCAAAGCGTCGGGACGGGCAAAACATTATACTAGTTGGGGCGGCTGCCAGATACTTCCGTAGAAATTAGAAACAGAAGTGGAATAATAAGAAGATAATGGTTTTTTAATAAGTGAAGAATCGCTATTAAAAGTCCATGAAATAACGGGAGCAGCATTTAATACTTGTGCCATACAACAATTGCAGCTGCAAAATGGCGGACAAAGATCTGATCCGGTTTCGTGAGATGGATTGTGTGACTGATCTACTATTTGGGTTGTATGCGAGTTTGTTTCGCTCGCTATCTTATCTTCACAAGGCAAAGACGACAGGACGATTAAGTACACCGATAATATGATGTTAATCCATTTCACGCAGTAAAAATAAAGATAAAATGCTGATGATTTTAAATAGATTGTATTTTTTTAGAGAATAATAACAAACTTGTTTTTGCGTAATTGTTTTAACACATAGAAACATAGGTTAAAATTAAGTGTTGAAAAAATCTTAGAAAATCCAGATTTTTTCACACAGCTATGCGTTTTTATTTTAAGTGAAACGACTTTATTGACAATCAAAACTATGTTTCTATGTGTTTAAAAAACGCTATTCAATCAATTCAAATTCTAAAGCATCACTTTCTGTACCATTAATAATGATAGACAATTGATGCATTCCTGTATGAAAAACACGTGTTGTTATTAATTTGAAAGATTGATTTCTTTCGACTTTAGTGATTTGATTGGGCTGATAGATTTTCTCACTGATTTTAAAGACTTTTTTCGCCAGATGTCCTTTTGATTTTTTGTAATGAATTGCATATTCTAAACGAATCGTTTTGGCTTCATTATTTTTATTGTTCAAGTGAAATTGAAACTGCAGATAATCTCCAATTTTCACCTTTGGCGTTTTGATTTCAAAGGCAGAAAGTTCAATATTAGTGCTTTCTAAACCATAATGGCTCAGAATTTCCGGATGTCCTTGTTTTAGTAAAGTTCTGCAGCCGTGTTTGATAATCGCATCGGTTTCTTTGGTGATTCCGCGCCATTTTGCTGCAATTTCCAGTACAATTTCAGGATTATCTTTTGCGATATCGTTTAAATTATTGGCAACACTTCGGCGTACATATTCTGACGGATCGTTTTTTAAATTTTCTAAAATAGGAAGAATAGAAGCAGGGTCTTTTTTCAAAAACGGAATCGCCATTGCCCACGGTAATCTCGGTCGGCTGCCTTCGCTGGCTAATCTTCGAACATGATGATTTTCGTGAAGTGACCATTTTGTCATTTCTTCGATCATTTTTTCTTTGTATTTTAAAATGAAAGGTCGCACGGCAAATTCGCAGCTTATAAATTGTGTGATTGATACAAAGGCTTTTGCCGAAGTTTTAAAATCGTCTAAACCGTATTTTTCGATATAATCGGCAAAAAAGATAAAAGCCAGATTTCCATCAGTAAAATTATTTTTCTTTAAATTTTCGATCATTTTATCAATTAAAGAAACGGCTTCGGGAAAATTTTCAGGCATGAATTGGTGCAAAACTACTGTGGTATGTTTCATGCGGTCTTTCCATTCTTTTTGGGCAAAATCGCCTTCATAAATGCTTTCGATAAATTTTTGTTTGTCAAATGCCGGATTTACTTCGGCGACAGCCTGACCAAATTTTTCGTAAAAAGTAACCGAATATATATCTTTAATTAATCCCATGATTTTGTTTGAATGAACTTCAAAGATATTTAATGTTTCCAATTAAAATTAGAGATTCTACATGAAATTATAAACATATAGAAACATAGATTTTAAATTATATAGAAAAGGTATTTTTAAAAAATCCAGATTTTAACACATAGCTCAATGTATGTTGCTATGTGAATTCATGCGAAGTGAAACGCCTTTTTTTAAGCATTAAATCTATGTTTCTATGTGTTTAAAAAATAAGCGTTTTCCTTATAATTTAAATAGGCGTTTTTATTTTTAATAAATTTTTCACAGACAGTAAGCTTTCAAATCCACAAAATATGTTCTACTTTAGCATTTCATAAAATTTAAGAAAAATGATTAGCGAAATACAATTTCAAACCGAATTACAATTATTGATTAGCAACGCAATTCGAGAAGATGTAGGCACGGGAGATTATAGTTCATTGGCTTGTATTCCGGATACGGCGCACGGTCAGGCTAAATTATTAGTAAAAGATCAGGGAATTATTGCCGGTGTTGCCATGGCGAAAATGATTTTTGAATTTGTAGATCCAAAGCTAAAAGTTAAGACGTATATAGAAGATGGAACACATGTAGAATATGGTGATGTTGTTTTTGAGGTTTCAGGAAGTTCTCAATCAATTCTAAAATCAGAAAGAGTTGTTTTGAATACCATGCAGCGTATGTCTGCAATTGCTACAAAAACCAATCAATACGCTGCGCTTTTGGCAGGAACGGGCGCAAAAATATTAGATACACGTAAAACAACACCAAATTTTAGAGTTGCAGAAAAGTGGGCCGTAAAAATTGGAGGCGGTGAAAACCATCGTTTTGCATTGTATGATATGGTCATGTTAAAGGATAACCACATCGATTTTGCGGGCGGAATAACTTTGGCAATCAAAAAAACTAAGGAATTTTTAAAAGCCAATAATTTAGATTTGAAAATTATTGTTGAAGCCAGAAATTTAGATGAAATCCGTGAAATTTTATTAAGTGACGGCGTTTATAGAATTTTGATCGACAACTTTAATTACGAAGATACTAAAACTGCAGTGGCTTTAATTGGTACCAAATGCCAAACAGAATCTTCTGGAAATATCAACGAAAAAACCATTCGTGAATATGCTTTATGCGGTGTTAATTATATCTCTTCGGGAGCTTTGACGCATTCTGTTTATAATATGGATTTGAGCCTTAAGGCTTTTTAAGTTAGGAGTTGTGAGTTATAAGTTATGAGTTTAAAAATATTCCCGTTCCTAAGTCGGGATTGGACTAAAATAAAATCTGAACTCATCAATCTAAAATCAAAAATATGTCTCAGGAGATAGAAGCTCGGCTCGAAAAAGTACCGGTAGTACGATTGATAGTCCGGTTTTTTAAGAATATAAAATTGCCTTGGCTGGAAGGTTTTTCGCTGTACGATTTGCTTGAAATGTATACACTTGGTATACTTGAAGGGGCTTTTTCGTATCATGCGAGTGCCGTTTCGTTTAGCTTTTTTATGGCTTTATTTCCCTTTGCGTTATTTATCTTAAACTTAATTCCTTTTATTCCAATTGATAATTTCCAGGCCGATTTTTTATTGTTTGTGCAGCAAAGTGTTCCGCCAAATACGTATGATGCCATTAATAAAATCATCAGTGATATTTTAAATAATAGTCATTCCGGTTTATTATCCTCTGGATTTTTGCTTTCTATCTTTTTGATGGCAAATGGTGTAAACGGAATTTTAAGTGGTTTTGAATCATCAAAACATGTTTTTGACAAACGCGGATTTTTTAGTCAATATCTGGTTGCATTAGCTATTTCGCTGGTTATGACCATTATATTGTTTGTAACTGTGGCTACAATTGTTGTTTTTGAGGTATTTATTCAAAAAACAATTATTCAGGATGTCTTGAGTGATCGTATTCCGCTAATTATTTTGGGCCGATATTTGTTTGTTTTAACAATGATTCTGGTAACATCTTCAATATTATTACGTTACGGAACAAAACAGTATAGTAAAGTACCTTTTATCAGTATTGGATCTGTTTTTACAACGGTCTTAATTGTTATATCTTCGTTCTTTTTTGGGATTTGGGTTATAAAATTCTCAAAATATAATGAACTTTATGGTTCTATTGGCACATTATTAATTCTAATGTTTTATATTTGGATAAACTGTATGATTCTGCTTTTAGGGTTTGAATTGAACGCTAGTATCAGAAAATTAAAACAAAAAAAAAATAAATAGTATGAAAAATTGGATGTTAACAATTGGGTTGTTTTTTCTAACATTAGGTACAATTCAAAGCCAAAGTGTAATTGGAAAATGGAAAACAATTGATGATGAAACGGGTGAAGCCAAGTCAGTTGTAGAGATTTATGAAAAATCAGGTAAAATATATGGTAAAGTTGTAGAGATACTTCGTGCCGATCATAAAAAGGACCTTTGCGTTAAATGCGACGGTGCAGATAAAAACAAACCAATTCTGGGTTTAGTGATTATTAACGGACTTAAAAAAGACGGTTCAGAATATAGCGGAGGAACAATTTTAGATCCTACAAACGGTAAAAAATACAAATGTTATATTGAACTTGAATCTCCTGATAAACTAAAACTTCGTGGTTACGTGGGGATTGCTATCATGGGAAGAACACAATACTGGGTAAGAGCAAAGAATTAATTTCATAAAATACAATGCGAAAATTAGCATCAATAATTTTATTCTTAGTACTGTCAAATACTTTTGCGCAAACTAAGAATTCGCCATTACAAATAAGTCATCTTACGGGTGACTTTTATGTTTATAGAACGTTTCATGATTATGATGGAACCATGATGTCTGCAAACGCCATGTATCTTGTTACGAATAAAGGAGTTATATTGTTTGACGCGCCTTGGGATGAAACACAATTTCAGCCTTTATTAGATACTATTAAAGCGAGACATAAAAAAGATGTCGTGATGTGTTTTGCAACACATTCGCATGATGACAGGTCTGCCGGTCTGGAATTTTACAGACAAAAGGGCGTAAAAACATATACCGGTAAACTAACAGACGAGATTCTTAAAAAGGAAAACAAAAAAAGAGCGGAATATATAGTTCCTAATGATACTATATTTACTGTTGGTCAGCATACTTTTGAAGTATATTATCCGGGAAAAGGACATGCACCTGATAATATTGTGGTTTGGTTTGATAAAGAAAAAGTGCTTTATGGAGCCTGTTTCATAAAAAGTGCAGAGGCAAAAGATTTAGGATATCTGGCAAATTCTGATGTGAAAGAATGGGAGAAATCTATTAAAAAAGTGCAGACAAAATTTAAAAATCCAATATATATTATTCCGGGTCACGAAGATTGGAAAAATACGCAATCTTTGAATCATACTTTTAAATTGGTTCAGGATTATAATGCTGCTTCTGCTAAGGCATTAAATAAAAAGTAATTTTTGCTTATATTTGAAAATTAAATTAAACATAGAAAAATGACTATCACTGACAAAAATATACTTGAAAGCTACTCAGATTTATTTGAAGGATTGAGTTTTTCGAATAAATTAGAGCTTATTGAAAGACTTACAAAATCTTTAAAAAGTTCAAAATCAAAAGAAAATAATTTTTATAAGTCTTTTGGGGCATTTTCTTCTGAAAAATCCGCAGAAGAAATTGTTATTGAAATTAAAGCTAATAGAAAATTTAAAAATACTGAAATTAAGTTTTAATGGGTTATTTACTTGATACTAGTATTTGTGTTTTCTTTTTAAGAGGAAGATTGAATCTTGATAAAATAGTAAAAGAAGTTGGATTAGAAAATTGTTACATTTCTGAAATAACAGTTGCAGAACTTCGTTTTGGAGCTGAAAATAGTGATAATCCAACAAAATCCAATAAAGCGGTCGATGTCTTTTTAAAAGGATTGACTATAATTCCAATTTTTGGTTCCATTAAAAGATACGCGATTGAAAAAGTAAGACTTAGAAAAATAGGAAAACCAATAAATGATGAATTTGATCTTTTAATTGGTGTAACTGCAATTGAAAATCAATTAATCCTGGTTACTGATAATGTCAAGGATTTTAAGCTTTTAAACGGAATTCAAATGGAGAATTGGTTTGAAAGAGCTTAATTCTCGTTTCAAATAATTCTTTCGAATAGTTTTCTAAATCCTATAAATTATCTCCATGTTTTTTGTCGAAGTTGTTTTACCACTTTCCTTAGCCAAAACCTTTACTTATCGTATTTCTGAGGCCGAATTTCATTTCATTAAAAAAGGAATGCGGGTTGCGGTGCCTTTTGGTAAAAGCAAAATTTATACAGCTCTGGTTATTGATACACATCAAAATGAACCAACTTTATATGATGCCAAAGAAATTCATCAAATATTAGACGAAAAACCTATTGCAACCGAAATTCAGATTAAACACTGGCTTTGGGTTGCTAATTATTACATGTGCGGCATTGGCGATGTGTATCGCGGTGCTTTTCCAAGTGGTTTATTGCTGGAAAGTGAAACTGTTATTTCACATAAAATGGATGTTGTGGTAAATGAAAGCGAACTTTCTGATGAAGAATTTTTGGTTTATGAAGCTTTACAACAACAGAGTTCTTTAAAAGTTCAGGAGATTATTTCTATTTTAAATAAGAAGAATATTTTTCCCATTCTTCAAAAAATGATGGACAAGGATATTATTGTCTTAGAAGAAGAAATTAAAGAGAGTTATAAGCCAAAATTGATTCGATATGTAAAATTGCATTCTAAATACGAATCAGATCAAGGTTTAAACGAATTATTGAATGTACTCAAGAAAGTGAACCAAAAAGAAATTGTTTTAGCTTACTTTCAGATAAGTGCTTCAGAAAAAAAGCCCATAACAATAAAGAAGCTTGCTGAAGTTTCAAATTCTACTGCGGCTGTAATTAAAGGATTAATCGGAAAAGAAATCTTTGAGGAATATCTTTTACAACAGGACAGGGTTTCTTTTGATGGAAAAGCTTCAGAGAAACAATTGCAATTAAGTGCCGCGCAGGAAACAGCTTTTACTGCAATCAAACAAAATTTTGAAGAGAAAGAAGTTTGCCTGCTTCACGGTGTTACGTCAAGCGGAAAAACTGAAATTTATATTAAATTAATTGAAGAATATCTGGCAACGGGAAGACAAGTTTTGTATTTGCTTCCGGAAATTGCATTGACAACACAATTGGTTTCTCGTTTAAGACTTCATTTTGGAGATAAAGTGGCTGTTTTTCATTCGAAATACAGTAATAATGAAAGGGTAGAAGTCTGGAAACAAACGCTTGAAAATGCAGATAAAGCTCAAATTATAATAGGAGCAAGGTCGTCTTTGTTTTTGCCATTTTCTGATTTAGGATTATTGATTGTAGATGAAGAGCATGAGCAGACTTTTAAGCAAACTGATCCTGCGCCAAGATATCACGCAAGAGATGCAGCAATCGTTTTGGCTAATTTTCATAATGCCAAAGTGCTTTTAGGTTCTGCAACGCCAAGTATTGAAACCTATTTTAATACACAAACGGACAAATATGGTTTGGTGACGCTTACGGAGCGTTATAATAATGTTCGAATGCCTGAAGTGCTTTTGGTTGATTTAAAAGACAAACACTTCAGAAAAAAAATGACCGGGCATTTTAGCGATCTTTTAATAGAGGAAATTGCAGAAGCGTTGTCTTTGGGCGAACAAGTGATTTTGTTTCAAAACAGACGCGGTTATTCGCCTATAATAGAATGTATGACTTGTGGTCATGTGCCGCATTGTCAGCAATGCGATGTAAGTTTGACTTTTCATAAACATAAAAATCAGTTGCGTTGCCATTATTGCGGTTATTCGATTGCGAAACCCACAAATTGCCATAGCTGTTCGAGTATAGATTTAACGACGAAAGGTTTTGGAACGGAGCAAATTGAGCAAGAATTAATTTCTCTTTTTCCGAATGCAAAAACCGGAAGAATGGATCAGGATACAACGCGTGGAAAATATGGTTTCGAAAAAATTATTGATTCGTTTAAAAATCGGGAAATTGATATTTTGGTCGGAACACAAATGCTTGCCAAAGGTCTGGATTTTGATAATGTGAGTCTGGTTGGTATCATGAATGCCGATAATATGCTGCACCATCCTGATTTTAGAGCTTTTGAACGTAGTTTTCAAATGATGACACAGGTGGCGGGAAGGGCAGGAAGGTCGGAAAAACAAGGAAAAGTTGTAATTCAGACCTATAATCCAAACCATAATACGATACAGCAGGTTACAACACATAATTATTTAGGTATGTATAAGGAGCAGTTGTATGATCGTCAGATTTATAAATACCCGCCTTATTTCAGAATTATAAAACTGACTTTGAAACATCGTGATTTTGATAAATTGAAAGAGGGATCTATGTGGTTGTATCAGGTTTTGAGTCAAAATTTGAATATGCCTGTTTTGGGTCCGGAAGAGCCGGCAATCAGCAGAATACGAAATGAATATATAAGGACTATTCTGATAAAAATCCCTCAGAATCTGCCATTAGGAGGCACAAAAAAAACTATTCAGAAAATGTTGAATAGTTTTGAGGCGGTGGCTCAATACAGAGCTATAAAGGTAGTTGTTAACGTCGATTTTTATTAAGATGGTGTAGATAATGCTCTTACCAGATCTTCTTTTTTGTTTCGGCTCAATGGGATTTTTGTAATTCCAATTTCGGCAAACTTGCTGTTGAAGCGTTCTACTTTATCAATATTAATGATATAGGATTTGTGTACACGAATGAATTTATCTTTTGACAAGTCATTTTCAAAAGATTTCATTGTAGAAAGAACCAGGTTGCTGTCATCCTCTGTTACAACTCTTACATAATCTCCAAAAGCTTCAATCCATTTAATTTTTGCGGTAAAAATTTTGAGTTTCTTTAAGTTACTTTTGATGAAAATATGTTCACCTTCTTCTTCTTTGACATCTTTTTTTAATAAATGCATATCGATTGCCCTTTTTACAGAAGCGTTAAATCGATCTACAGCGATGGGTTTTTGGAGATAATCGGTGGCGTCATAATCAAAAGCTTTTAAAGCATATTCTGCTTTAGAAGTAATAAATATAATTTGTGGTTTGGTTTTTAATCCGTCAAGGAAATCAAAACCATTTATAACAGGCATTTCTATATCAAGAAATATTAAATCTATATTATTTAAAGAAATACAACTTTTAGCTTCGATTGCGTTTGAAAAGTCGCCAATTAAATGCAAACCGGGGTGATTATTGGCTAATTTAGCAATAATCGTCCTTTGTATAGAACTATCATCTACAACAACACAGTTTAGTTTCATAACATTTAAATTTAAAAATAATCGGGATAGCAGTAGTAAATATATTATTATTTTAGTAAAAAAACTAAATTTGACCTTTATTTTTTGCGTTACAACGAATAAACGTAAAAAAGTGTTGTTTATTTAAATAGAATGGTTACTTTTGCACCCAATTTTAACAAATAAATATTGTATTTATGAATCATTATGAAACTGTTTTCATTTTAAATCCCGTTTTATCTGAGGTTCAGGTGAAGGAAACAGTAACGAAATTTGAAGAATTTCTTACTAGTAGAGGAGCTGAAATGGTATCAAAAGAGGATTGGGGTCTGAAAAAAATGGCTTACGAAATCCAAAACAAAAAAAGTGGTTTTTATCACTTATTCGAATTCAAAGTAGCTGGAGAAGTTCTAATTGCTTTTGAAACTGAATTTAGACGTGACGAAAGAGTTATGCGTTTCTTAACTGTAAGTTTAGACAAACATGCTATTTCATGGGCTGAAAGAAGAAGAGCCAAATTAAAATCTACTAAAGCTTAATTATTATGTCTACAATAGAGCAATCTGCAAAAGGAAAAAAAGACGGAGATATCAGATATTTAACGCCTTTAAACATTGAAACTAACAAAACTAAAAAGTATTGTCGTTTCAAAAAATCAGGAATCAAATATATCGATTATAAAGATGCTGATTTCTTATTGAAATTCGTTAATGAGCAAGGAAAAATTCTTCCTCGTCGTTTAACTGGAACTTCATTAAAATACCAAAGAAAAGTTTCTGTAGCTGTAAAAAGAGCTCGTCACTTAGCTTTAATGCCATACGTGGCCGATTTATTAAAATAATTAAAAACTCTAGTCGCTGGTTTCTGTTATGCAGAACCTAACTTCTAAAATATAAGGACAACAACATGGAACTTATTTTAAAACAAGACGTACAAAACTTAGGATTTAAAGATGATGTAGTATCAGTGAAAGCTGGTTACGGTCGTAACTTTTTAATTCCTCAAGGATTCGCGCAATTGGCTACACCTTCTGCAAAGAAAGTTTTGGCTGAAAACCTAAAACAAAGAGCACACAAAGAAGCTAAAGTTGTTGCTGATGCAAAAGCATTAGCTGAATCTTTAAAAGCTCTTGAAATTAAACTTACTGCAAAAGCTGGTGGAGAGAAACTTTTTGGTTCTATCACAAACATCGACATTGCTGAAGCTTTAGAGAAATCAGGTAACGCTATTGATAGAAAATTCATCACAAGCGGTATCGTAAAACGTACAGGAAAATATTCTGCTAGCATCCGTTTACACAGAGATGTTATCGTTGATTTACCATACGAGATTATCGCTGAAAAATAACATTTTGTTAACTTCTTGTTAATAAAATATAAAAACCACTCTTAGGAGTGGTTTTTTTTTGCCTAATTTTGAATGAAATAACTCACTCAAAATCAGGAAAATGAAAAAAATCTTTGCATTAATGGTATGTTTGCTGGCCTTAACTACGGTCACGGGGCAAACAACAACGTCGAGTATTAAGGGTATTGTAAAAAGTTCTGCCAACGAGCTTTTACCCGGAGCTAGTATTTTAGCGATTCATACTCCAACCGGTGGTAAATATTCAGCTGTTTCCAATGAAGATGGAAGGTTTAATATTTTGAATATGAGAATTGGAGGTCCTTATAAAATAGTAGTAACCTTTGTAGGCTTTCAGGATCAGGAATATAATGACATCTATCTTGACTTAGGAAAGCCATTTAATATAGATGTATTGCTTTCTGATGCAAGTCAGGCGCTGGAAGAAGTTAAGGTTGTTGCGAAAGATAAAGTTTTTAAAAGCGGAAAAACCGGCGCTGAAACAACTATAGGGCGAAGAGAATTAACAGCATTGCCTACGATTTCCAGATCTGCAGAAGATTTTACACGTTTAGAACCAACGGCAAGCGGCGGATCTTTTGGAGGAAGAAATGATCAGTACAATAATTACTCCTTAAATGGTGCGGTATTTAATAATCCGTTTGGGTTAGATGCTGCAACTCCGGGAGGACAAACAGGTGCTCAGCCTATTTCATTAGATGCAATCGAACAAATTCAGGTAGCAACTGCTCCTTATGATGTTACGTTATCCGGATTTACAGGCGCTTCTGTAAATGCCGTTACAAAATCAGGAACGAATGAGTTTCACGGAACAGCATATGCATTTTACAGAAACCAGGATTTGACGGGAAGCAAAATCAAAGGAGAAAAAATATTTGTACCAACATTAGAACAAACTCAGGCGGGTTTTAGTTTGGGAGCTCCAATCATTAAAGATAAATTATTCATTTTTGGAAATTTTGAAATTGATAAAAGAAGTGATTTAGGTTCCAATTTCGTAGCTAATAATAATGACGGTGTTACCGGAATTAACGAATCGAGAGTTTTAGAATCTGATTTGATTGCGGTTTCAAATGCTTTGGCAGCTTTAGGATATAATACTGGTGCTTATCAGGGATTTATTCACGAATCAAACTCTAATAAAGGAATTATTAAAGTAGACTGGAATATTACGGATAATCACAAATTGGCGGTTATTTATAATTTTCTGGATGCCTCCAAAGATAAACCGGCGCATCCAACAGCTCTTGGATTTAGAGGTCCGAATGCTTCGATTTTGCAATTTCAAAATTCGGGATACCAAATTAATAATAACCTAAGTTCTTTTTTGGTTGAATTAAACTCAAAATTCAGCGAGAAAGTTTCGAATAAATTTCAGGCAGGATATTCTCATTTTAATGATTACAGAGTTCCGTTCTCTGTTCCGGCGCCGGTAATTAATATTCAGGATGGAGCGGGATCTAATTATATTATTGCAGGACATGAACCATTTTCAATCAATAATACTTTAGATCAAAAAGTAATTCAGATTACTAATAATTTGACTTATGCTGTTGGAAAACACGCGTTTACTTTTGGAGCTTCTTTCGAAAAATTCGGATTTAAAAACTCATTTAATCTGGGAGGTTACGATAATTTTGGGAACCCGAATGGTTATGCAGGAACTTTTTTCACGCCTTATTTCACAACGCAGGATTTCTTAAATGATGCTGCACAGCCTTATGCAACCAGTATTATTGCGCAAAATCTGCAATATGCCCAGGATGTTTTTAATACCAAAAGCAATTTTGAAGTAGGAACTGATGGCGGATGGAAACTGGCTGAATTAAATGTGGGTCAGCTAGCATTTTATGCGCAAGACGATATTAGTGTAAATGATGATTTTAAATTGTCTTTGGGTTTAAGAATTGATAAACCATTGTATTTTAATACAGCAGATTTGATTCAGAAATACATTGACACGGATAACGGTGGTTCCGGAAGAGACAATAATATTGATTATTTTGATCCGCAAACCGGGCAGGCTGTAAAATTGATTTCTACAGATTTGCCAAGTGACAGAATTCTTTGGTCGCCAAGAATTGGTTTTAACTGGGATGTAAAAGGTGATGCAACATCGCAATTGCGTGGAGGTTCGGGAATTTTTACCGGAAGAATTCCGTTTGTCTGGTTAGGAAACCAGGTAAGTGGTGCTGATGACGGTTTCTTTCAGATTATGGATCCTGACTATAAATGGCCACAGGTTTGGAGATCAAGTTTAGGATTTGATCATCGATTTGAAAGCAATTATATTGTAACGGTGGATTTATCTTATAATAAAGATATAAATGCGGTACAGGTTCAAAACTGGGGATTGAAGGCGCCAACCGGAACTTTGGCAGGAGTAGACAACAGGGCAATTTATGTAGCGGCAGATAATGGAGCAAATAATGCTTATGTGATGACAAATTCTGATAAAGGAAGCGCTTTTAATGCATCGGTTAAATTGCAGAAAACTTTTGAAAACGGTTTGTATGCAAGTGTAGCTTACAATTATCTAAAATCACAAGATGTGAACTCTATTGAGGCTGAAATTACAGGAGATGCTTTCTCGTTTAATCCGGCTTTAGGAAATGTAAATACCGCTGTACTTTCGAATTCAAAATACGGAGATAATCATCGTTTTATTGGGGTTGCTTCTAAAAAATGGAAATACGGAAAAGACAAATGGGCAACAACTGTTTCGACTTTTCTTGAATATGCCCAGGGCGGACGTTTTAATTATACCTACGGAGGAGATATTAACGGGGATGGTTCTGGTGTAAACGATTTAATTTATATCCCTACAACGGCAGAAATTGCGTTGATGAATTTTAGCGCGCCCGGACAAGGAGAAGCTTTTGACAAGTATATTTCTCAGGATAAATATATGAGAGACAGAAGAGGGCAATATGCAGAGCGTTATGGTGCAATATCACCATGGAGAGGAAGATGCGATCTGAAATTATTACAGGATTATAATTTCAGGGTTTCTTCGGCGTCTGAAAAAACAAATACGATTCAGTTTAGTATCGATATTTTGAATTTTGGAAATCTAATTAATTCTGATTGGGGAGTTGTTCAGGTTCCTACAAGTGTTCAGCCAATTGGAGTTACAGTTGTTGGAAATACTCCAACGTATACTTTTAATAACACGCAAACCCAAACGTTTAGTTATGATGCGAGTTTAACATCAAGATGGCAGGCGCAATTTGGTATCAGATATATCTTCTAGGAAGTAAAAAAAAGTTATAAATTTGCCCTCGCATTTGTGAGGGCTTTTGTATGGATTATATTTTTAGTTTATATCTGTATAAAGTCTTTTTAAAGCGTTTAAATCAAAGAAAAATAATGAAATACGCAAGATTAACAAAAGAGCAATTTGATGAATTGCATGCAGAATTTGCTAGTTTTTTAGCAACACAGGCGATTGATAAAGCGGAATGGGATTCTATTAAACTGAATAAACCGGAAGTAGCAGAACAGGAACTGGATGTTTTTTCAGATTTAATTTGGGAAGGTGTTTTGTCGAGAGCTGAATTTTTAGAGCATTTTTCTAAAAACCATATTTTTTTATTTCAGTGTTTTGAAGAACATGTTCAATCCATTGTTTTAAAATCATTGGTTCCTGAAACCGATTTTTTGACTAAAGAAGGATTACAATGGCTAAGTGATAATATGTTTACAGAAACTATTGAAATGAAAGTAGGTAAAAAAGTATTTACTGAAGATCGTAATGCTTCTATTTTTGAATTGATTCAGCAAGGTGCATTTTTGAGTGATGGGCAACTGTTTAAGCAAATTAACACCATTATTGAATCTTAATCGTTGTAGTTAAAGAAGTGGAAAGGTAAATGATTGATGTTAAATTATTTACCTTTTTTAGCTTAATTAACGTTTGTTTAAACTTTTGTATTTTTTTTACCCCGTATTTTTACCTGTTTTTTTCGAAATGTGCAAAGTTTCAAACATACATAGTATTATGTAAGTTTTACTTTTCAAATTAAATTTTTCTCTTGTTTTCCAGTAGGTTACAAAACTATAAAAGTAATCTTAAACCTACAAATCAACATTTTTATAAAAAAATATGGTTTTTTTTGTGATTTTTCTAACACTTCATTTTCTGTTGTAAGTCCTTGATTTACTGAGTTTTTGTATGCTTTCTATTTTTTAAAAATTTGGTCATTTTAAAAATATAGGAATTTTATTCTTGTTTTATATTTTGGTTTTTCTTAATTTTAGTAAAAGAAAAGTTAAACAAAATGATTGTTGTACTTTTTGCAAATGACAGTATTAACAGCGTTGATTATTTTATCAGATAAAAATAACTACTGTTTTGATTGTCTCATTAAAGTGAAAATTTTTAATATAACTTAATTCATTTATTTATGGAATTGACATTTACTCTCTTTATCAAATTTGCGTTAAGTGTACTTATTATTATTTTGGCTTTATTTCTTAATCATTTGAATAAAATAACTTTTATTCAAAAAGTCAATTTTAATTCAATTGCAAATTTGTTTTATAATTTTAAATATAAAGGAAACTTTTTATTTCCAAACCCCGGTAGAGGATTTGTGAATGAAAAGCATTGTTGTGTTTAACTTCTAAATTCAATTGCTTTCGCAGAAAAAAAATCATGATTCAATTTTAGAATCTAAATTCTAAATAACAAATTTATAGATCGCCTAATCAACTTTCTATAATATTGAATCATACTCTATATTTATTAATATCCCCCATATTATCTAAACTAAAATTCTTTTATGAAAATTAGTCGTAGTACAAATCACTCCGTTTGGGAGACTGATTCAGATCAGTATTGCCTGAAATTTTTGAGATATCTTTTATTCTCAGGGGATAAAAAATACTCTTTAGTATACTTTGGTATACACAATACAACATGATTTTTTACAAAATCTAGTTTAAATCCTTAGCGCGTCTAGGTTTTAAATTTCGGTTTAATTAATTGATTATTAACGTTTTTTATAATTGCTTAAGCATATATGCTTTTCGCAACAGGTATTTTATTGTCCATTTTCTAATCTTCCAAATTATGAAAAAATTCTTTACTTTTTGTAATCTCATCTTTCAGAAGAGATTGTTAGGACTCTTGTTTTTATTACTGCTATGTAATAATGCAGTTGCACAAACTTTTTGCAGACCAGTATCAAATACAAACAGTGTTTCTGGTATATGCATTGGTTCAAGTGTAACCAATCCTACAGCTGCCTACGACAATGACGCGGGCTTAACGACATTTACAACTCTGAGTACGGTTGTTGGAGTTTTGTGTTCTGCTCAGGAAACTTTGGTTCTTAACCAGACGGCCAGAGCAGGCGATCAGATTGTTTTGTATATAGGTAGTGGTGCCGGATTGCTTAATCTGTCATTATTATCTACAGGTACAATTCAGCCTAAATTAAACGGTACCAATGTTGGAACGGCATTAGCAGTAAACAGTCCTTTGCTAAATGTTGCCTTATTACCGGGAAATACTATTGGAGTAGTAAGATATACGCTGACCGGTGATGCCAATCAGGTTCAGGTTCAGTTAGGTGGCTTAGTAAGCGTACTAACTGATTTGCGAATTTATGATGTACGTTTAGAATTTGCTGCACCAACAGTTACAGGTGGTTTAAATCAAACGATTTGTTCAGGATCAGCTACGACGCTAACAGCAACTCCGGCGACAGGAACAACTGTAGCCTGGTATAGTTCTCCAACTTCAACTACGGCTTTGGCAACTACAAATTCTTATACTACGCCAACTTTAACTGCTAATACAACTTATTATATAGGAGTTACAAGAGCAGCAGGTTGTGAAGGAAATGAACGTGTGCCGGTTGTTGTTAATGTTTCAAATCCTGTAGCTCCTGCAATTAGTACAGCAGGAACTGCAATTTGTTCGACGGGAACAACCCAGCAAATCACATTATCAGTTATTAATCCTATTCCGGGAACTACTTATAATTGGTACAATGTAGCCTCAGGAGGTGTGGCTTTAGCTTCTGGAAATTCTTATTCACCAACAGTGCCTTTAGGAACTTCCAGTTTTTATGTTGAAGCTGCAATAGGAAGCTGTTTAAGCCCTGCAAGAACTCAGGTTGATGTAATTTCGAATGCTGTTCCTGCTGTACCAACAGTTTTAACGCAAAGTGTTACTATTCAATCAGGTCAGAATGCTACACTAAATGCTGCAACTTCTGAAGCAGGAGTGACATTAAATTGGTACGATGTTGCAACAGGCGGAACAGCACTTGCTACTAATACAGCAACTTATACAACTCCGGTTTTAACCGCTACAAAAACATATTATGTTGAAGCTCAAAGTGCGGCAGGAAACTGTGTAAGCGCAACAAGAGTTCCTGTAACGGTTACAGTTATACCATCAGCTTTAGGAGGATGTTTAGAAGCAGGCAGTCAGCAAACACTTCAAAACGGTTTGTGTTTATTATGCAGCAGTACAAATCCGAATAACTCTGTTGATGGAAATCCTGCAACAGCAGCGAGACTTTCAGTTCCTGTTGGTTTATTAAACGGATGGGTTCAGCAGACTTTGCAATTTAATAATCCGGGTAAAGCAGGTGACATTGTTGATGTCGAATTAGAATTACCAGGCGGACTTGCTGATGTTCAATTATTAGGAGCCATTAGTTTGGCCACTTATAATGGAGCCACTTTCAATAATGACAGAATATTGATTAATAATCCGCTGATAACTCTACAATTATTATCCGGTAATCGCTTTAGAGCGAGTGTGGTGGCAGGTGCTAATTTTGATCGTGTTGAAATTCGATTAGAAGGATTGGCAACTGTTTTGACAAGTTTAGATATTTATCAGGCTACTTACAGATATAAAGCACCAACTATAGCGGGTAATACTACTATTTGTAGCGGACAAACGACTACTTTGGTGGCAAACATTGCAGTTGGTGAAACTATTAACTGGTATGCTGCAGCAACTGGCGGAGCATCGCTCGCCAATACTGTAACGTATACGACACCTGCTTTAACTGCTCCGACAACTTATTATATAGAAATAGCCAGAAATGGTTGTGTAAATAGTGAACGTTTTCCGGTAACAATATCAATTGATAATCCTGTAGCTCCTGTGATTGCTGCAACGGGTACAACAATATGCAGCGGACAAACGACTACATTAACGGTACAAACACCAGTTGCAGGTACAGTTTATAACTGGTATGATGCAGGAGGAAATTTACTTTTTACAGGTAATTCTTTTGCAACACCAAATTTAACTGCCGATACAACTTATTCTGTTGAAGCCGTAATTGGAGCCTGTACAAGCGCAACCCGTTCTTCAGTAACTGTAACTGTTAATCCTTTGCCTGCTGCACCGGTTGCTGCATCATCAAATGTAGTAATTCAGTCAGGGCAAACTGCAACTTTACAAGTATCAAGTCCAGACTCAAATGTTACATTTGACTGGTATACTGTACCAACGGGTGGAGTAGCAGTTGCAAGTGGCACAACTACTTACACAACGCCAGTATTAACAGGAAATCAAACGTATTATGTAACGGCCAGAAATACAACATCAGGCTGTACAAGCAGTGCAAGAACTGCCATTAATGTTATAATAAGTAACACGATCAGTACTTGTTTGCAGGTAAATGCTCAGGTAACTTCAAGAGGCGGATTTACTGGCTGTACATTATGTGCTTCTGCAAATGAAGGAAATTCTATTGATGCGAATCCTGCTACAGCAGCAAATCTTACAGTTCTTGCTGGTTTAGTAAATGATTACATTCAACAAATGCTTACATTTTCTACTCCGGGACAAGCGGGTGATATTATAGATGTGGAGTTAGGAATTCCGGCCGGAATTGTAAATGTAACTGCTCTTTCCTACATTAGTTTAAGAAGTTATAATGGAGCATCTCCAAATGCTGATCAGACTAATATTGGTGCATTGGTGGATATTCAATTATTATCATCTACTCGTTTAAAAGCTAGTTTTGTAGCAGCCGGACCTTTTACAGCTGTAGAAGTTCGATTGGGAGGTGTTGCAACTGTAGCAACAGGCTTAGATATTTACGGAGCTTCATACAGATTTAGCAATGCAACGGTTACAGGTGCTGCTTCACCAATTTGTAATGGACAACAGGCTACATTAACAGCCACTTCTCCGGTATTAAATGAAACATTTAGCTGGTACAATGCTGCAAGTGCGGGAATTCAGCTTTCGCCAACAGGAGTATATACTACGCCAAATTTAACAGCAACAACAACGTATTATTTAGAAGCAACTCGTGGGGGCACTTGTATCAACAGCGTTCGTCAGCCGGTAACGGTTACTGTAGCGCCATTTGCAACTGCTGCAGATGTCACAATACCAAGTCCGCAGGAAGCTTCATGTACAGGAGAAATCACATTGTCTCCAACATCTCCTTTGGTTGGAGCACAATTTAGATATTATACAGATCAAAATAAAGCACAGGAAATTACAACAGGTACTACTGTTTTGGCACAACCGGGTGTAACTTTTGTTAAAGATCCTACAACAGGAGCATTAGCAATCGCTGGTTTAAGCGCTGCCGGAGCACCTTATAATTATTATGTGGGTGTAAGTAACTCCGCTACTTGCGAAAATGACATCAATACTTTAAAACAAGTAACGGTTACTTTTCCAACAGTTACGCCTTTAGTGGTAATTGGAACAACGTTAACAGGTTGTGGAACTGTGAATTTGGCAAATGCTATTACAGGTTTCGATACAACAGGAAACACAACTTATACTTTCTACGATCCCTCAAATAATGTTTTGCCTGCAAATGCTGCAGCGAATGTAAATACAAGCGGTGTTTATTCTATTCAGGCTCAGGGTAATGGTGTTACATGTCCATCTGCTGTTCAACAAGTTACAGTGGCTATTAATCCGTTGCCAACTTTGGTCGTAACGCCTTCAATTTCTGTAAATGTTGGTTCGACAGTAGCTTTAAATGCTACATCAGACGGAACATTAGCATGGTTTGATCCACAAGGAAATGCCATAGCAGGACCTCCTTTTACAACTGGCACTTTAAGTACTCCGGGAGTTTACACGTATACAGTAGTAGCGACAAGCGCACTTAATTGTACAGTAACAGGAACGGTTTCTGTTAATGTTATCAATCCAAATACTTGTCAGTCATTAACAGAAAGAGTGTATGCAAATGCACAGACTTCAGGTTCTATTATAACTGGAGGAGTAACTAACGGAGCAAATGCTGTTGATGGCAATCCTCAAACGTATTCAACTATAACAACAGGATTAGGACTTTTAGGAGTTGGCACAACCTGGCAAACTTTAACCTGGCCAGCCAATATTGTAAAAGGTACTCCGGTAACTATTAAATTAGGGTCTGAGTATAGTGCAGTTGCAGTAGGACAAAATCTTTCAGTAGTGGGAACTTTGAATGGATCTGATATCGGACCTTTACAATCAGTTTCAGGCTCTTTATTGAATTTATTATCTGGTGACAATAGTTTCGAATATACTTTTGTTCCGGCAGATGGTACAGGACCACAGGATTATAATGGAGTAAGAATTCAGTCAGCTTCATTATTAAGTGTTGCCCAAAATACAAAAGTATTTGATGCTTATTATAACAGATCAGTTCCAACGGTAACCTGTACTCCCGGAGATATTCAGGATGTTTATTACGGAGCTACAGATTTAGGTCTTCCAATAGGCGCATTAACAGCTACAGTTGGTGTTAGTGATTCGTGGAATGTTGCCGATAATGACATTACAACTTTTGCCACAATGTACAGCGGAGTTGGTGCTTTGGCTGCAGCCGATTTAACAGTTGCCTTTAAAACACCGGCTATTGCAAGTGATACATTGAGAATCGTGGTTTCAAAACCAGGAGTTTTATTAGATGTAAATTTATTGACAGGATTTACCATTCAACGTTATTTAGGTAATGTTGCAGTTGGTGCTCCTATTCAAAATACAAGCACACTCTTAAGCGTAAGATTATTGCCTGGAAATACCATGTCAATGGTACTTGTATCTTCTCAGCCAGAACCTTACGATCGCGTTAGAATTCGTTTTGGAGGAGTTGCCGGAGTTTTAGAGTTCCTTAGAGTTCACACTGTTGAGCGTGTAGGAAATACAAAAGTCATTGGCAGTGATATTAATAACAAAGTAACGGTTTGTCCGGGAGCAACTGTCACACTCCAGATTCCGGCAGATGCGTGTTCAACCTATACCTGGTATGATTCACCAACCGGAGGTTCAGTTGTGGCAACCGGAGTTACTTATACAGTTCCAACAACATTAGCAGCAGGAATTTATAAATACTACATACAGCCTGTTCGTTATGGTTGTGAAACTTTTACAAGAGGAGAAGTAACGGTTCAGGTAAGTGGTTCAACTCCAGAAAATGCTTTAACGGATATTACGTTAAACGGAGCTGCCACAACTTCAATTTGTTCTCCAACAGGAACTGTCACTTTAGCCACAACATTAAGCGGAACTCCGGCATTAACAAATCCAATTTACTATTGGTATAGTTTTGACGGAACAACAGCTCAGTTAATTCCGGGAGAAACAACTCCGCAATTAGTTGTAAATGGTTTAGTTCCGGGAACATATACTTATTATGTAGGAGTAAGTTCAGATGAATTTTGTCAAACTGCTGAAGCAGACAGAAAACAAATAACCTTTACAATATTGCCTCCATCAAATGAAACGGACATTTCAGTTGATGATGTAACAGTTTGTCATGATGTGGCTGCGGTATTAACACCAACAGCAAGTACATTAACAAATCCGGTATTTACCTGGTATCTTGATAATGCTAAAACACAGCCTATTGCAAATGGAGCTGTTATAAATGGAGCCACTTATGCAATTGATGCTGCAGGAGTTCTAACCGTAACTGGTTTAACCAATGCTGTGAGTCCAATTACGTATTATGTAGGGGTTTCAAGTAATACAACCTGTGAAAATATTGCAGGAACACTTCAGGCAGCCGGAGTAATAATAATTGATCCGTTGACGCCAACAACAAATGATGATACACAAGATTTCTGTTTGGTAAACGCACCTACAGTTGCTAATATTCAGGTAAATCAGACAAATGTAATCTGGTATAGCACAGCAACAGGCGGTACAGCAATTCCTCCTGCAACTGCACTAACAAGCGGCGTTTATTATGGAGGTGCTTTAGATTTGTCAACAGGTTGTGAAAGCTCAGTTCGCTTAGCAGTTACAATTAATGTAAGCGATCCGGGTACACCAACCACTACAGATGATACACAAGATTTCTGTTTAGTGAATGCACCAACGGTAGCTAATATTCAGGTTAATGAAGCCGGAGTAATTTGGTACGATGCGGCAACAGGCGGAGCAGTAATTCCGTCAACAACTGCCTTAACAAACAGAATTTATTATGGAGCTCTTACAGATGGATTAGGTTGTGAAAGTGCTACAAGATTGGCCGTTACAATTACGGTTACAGATCCATTAACGCCAACAACTACAGATAATACACAAGATTTCTGTTTAGTAAATGCACCAACAGTGGCTAATATTCAGGTTAACGAAACAGGAGTGATCTGGTACAATGTTGCCAATGGAGGAACAGCGATTCCTGCAACAACAGCATTAGCAGACGGGATTTATTACGGAGCTCTTGTAGACGTAGCAGGTTGTGAAAGTTCAGTTCGTTTACCAATAACAGTAAATGTAAGTGATCCGGGAACACCAACAACTACAGATGATACACAAGATTTCTGTTTGGTAAATGCGCCAACGGTAGCTAATATTCAGGTTAATGAAGCCGGAGTAATCTGGTACGATGCAGCAACAGGCGGAACAGTAATTCCATCAACAGCTGTTTTAACAAGCAGAATTTATTACGGAGTTATTACAGACGGTTTAGGTTGTGAAAGTGCTGTGAGATTAGCTGTAACAATAAATGTAAGCGATCCGGGTACACCAACAACTACAGATGACACACAAGATTTCTGTTTAGCGAATGCGCCAACGGTAGCTAATATTCAGGTTAATGAAGCCGGAGTAATCTGGTACGATGCAGCAACAGGCGGAGCAGTAATTCCATCTACAACTGCCTTAACAAATAGAATTTATTACGGAGCTCTTACCGATGTTTTAGGTTGTGAAAGTGCCACAAGATTGGCCGTTACAATTACGGTTTCAGATCCATTAACGCCAACAACTACAGATGATACACAAGATTTCTGTTTGGTAAATGCACCAACAGTAGCTAATATTCAGGTTAATGAAACAGGAGTGATCTGGTACAATGTTGCCAATGGAGGAACAGCAATTCCTGCAACAACAGCATTAGCAGATGGAATTTATTACGGAGCTCTTGTAGACGTAGCAGGTTGTGAAAGTTCAGTTCGTTTACCAATAACAGTAAATGTAAGTGATCCGGGAACACCAACAACTACAGATGATACACAAGATTTCTGTCTGGTAAATGCACCAACAGTGGCTAATATTCAGGTAAATGAAGCCGGAGTAATCTGGTATAATGCAGCGCAGGGCGGAACAGCAATTCCTGCTACAACTGCCTTAACCAGCGGAATTTATTACGGAGCTATTACAGATGGATTAGGTTGTGAAAGCGCAACAAGATTAGTTGTTACCATAACGGTAAGCGATCCTGCGACACCAACAACCACAAATACAGCTCAGAGTTTCTGTATTACAAATTCACCAACAGTAGCCAATATTCAGGTAAATGAAACTGGCGTAATTTGGTACGATGCAGCACAAGGCGGAACAGTAATTCCTTCAACAACACCATTAACCAATGGAGTTTATTACGGTGCCCTTGTTAATGGAGCAGGTTGCGAAAGCAGTGCAAGATTACTGGTAACAGTAACAATTGAAAACCCTACTGCAACGCCAACTACGACAGATACTACACAAGATTTCTGTTCAATAAATGCACCAACGGTTGCTAATATTCAGGTAAATGAAACGGGTGTCGTTTGGTACAGCACCGCAACAGGCGGAACTGCAATACCAGCTACAACAGCTTTGGCAACAGGAACATATTATGGAGCTATTTCCAGCCCAATAGGATGTGAAAACCCTACACGATTGATAGTTACAGTAAATGTAAATACACCTGAAGTGGTGACAACAACAGATACAACGCAGGAATTTTGTTTATCAGCAGCGCCAACAGTTGCTAATATTCAGGTAAATCAGGCAAATGTAGTTTGGTATACAACTGCAACAGGAGGAACACCATTAGCAGCAAATACACCACTTACCGCAACAACGTATTATGCAACAACCCTTAACAATACAACAAATGGTTGTGACAATGCGACACGTTTAGCAATAGCGGTTAGTTTCATAAATGATGCATTGTTTCCTATTACCGCAAGCGACGATACACCATGTGTTTTCCAGGGCATAACCTATTCAGTAGCAAATGGAAAATCAAATTATGTATGGTCAATTACTAGCGGAACAGGAACAGTAACTTCCGGTGGAGGAAATGCAGACGGATCTGTGACAATTGCATGGGGAGATGTTGGAACGGGAACAGTTTCAGTTACCTACACGAATACATGTGATGAAACCACTACGAAAACATTAAATGTTACAGTGGCAACATGTTCAGATCTTACGATAACGAATACAGTTAGTAACCCAACTCCTAATTTTGGTGAAGAAATCGTCTTTACAGTAACCGTAAACAATGTAGGTCAGGGAACTATTATTAACACCATTGTTAGTGATTTAATTCCAAGTGGATATGAATTAGTATCAACTTCTACAACAACGGGAGTTTACGATCCTTTAACAGGGCTTTGGACAATTCCAACATTAAATGCAGGAGAAAGCGAAACACTTGAAATCAGAGTTACGGTAATGCCAAGCGGTGATTACACCAACGTAGCAACGATCGAAATTTCAACTCCATTAGATGTTGATCCAACAAACAATACGGCTTCAGCATTTGTAGAGCCAGTTTGTTTAACGGTTTATAACGAGTTTACACCAAACAATGACGGAGCAAACGATCTTTTCAGAATTGACTGTATCGAATCCTATCCAAACAATGAATTAAAAGTATATAACAGATACGGTTCATTAGTATACAGCAAAAAACGTTATGAAAACGACTGGGACGGAACAGCAAATGTATCCGGAGTTATAAATAGAGGAGATATGCTGCCTACAGGTACTTATTTTTATGTGATAGACATGGGAGACGGAAAGGTTAAAAAAGGATGGTTATCTATCATGAGATAAGCGCCATTATTAATCCTCTAATTAATTTAACTAAATAAGTATCGTTATGAAACTATATATAAAATCATTAGAAATATATTTAATCTTAATATGTTCTATTATAACATTTAGTGCAAGTGCACAACAAGATCCGGAGTACACACAATATATGTACAATACTATGGCCGTAAACCCTGCTTATGCAGGGTCTACCGGATCATTGGAAGCAACACTTTTATATCGTTCGCAATGGATTGGTATTGACGGAGCGCCAGAAACACAATCATTCTCGATTCACGGACCTCTTGCCAACGAAAACATTGGTTTGGGATTAAGCGTTGTAAATGACAAAATTGGTCCATCTGATGAATTGTATCTTGACGGAAATTTTGCCTATTCAGTACCTCTTGGATATGAAAAAAGATTAGCCTTTGGACTTAAAGCCGGTATGCGAATGCTAAACGTAGACTGGTCAAAAGGAAGATACTATAATAATAATGATGTTTTGTTAAACCAAAACATCAACAACCAGATGAAATTGGCCGTTGGAGCAGGGATTTATTATTATACAGATAAATGGTACATAGGAGCTTCAATTCCTAATTTTATAGAAAACAGCTATTATGATGATGTGCAGGAATCAATAGATTACGATCGTTTGCATTATTATTTAATGGGAGGTTATGTTTTTGATTTGAATCCGAATTTAAAATTCAAACCTGCATTCCTGGTTAAAGCCGTAAGCGGAGCACCAATTACTGCAGATGTTTCGGCGAATTTTATGATTGCAGAAAAATTTGTAATCGGTGGAGCGTACAGAACAGATGACTCTGTAAGCATCCTGGCAGGTTTTCAAATCTCCAGAAGTTTTTACATCGGATATGCTTTTGATTACACCGTGAGCGACCTGAACAAATACAACGACGGTTCGCACGAAATCATATTGCGTTATCAATTTAACAAAGGCGAAAGTAAAATTAAATCTCCTCGATTCTTCTAAAAACAAACCTTATGAAAAAACTATATATCCTTAGCTTGGTATTGAGCTTTACGGTTTGTTTGGCTCAGACCACTAATTTAAAAAAGGCCGATGCATTGTTTAGAAATTATTCTTATGCTGATGCTTCAAAAGCCTACGAAGAAATTTTGGCAAACATCAAAAGTCCTTCGGCACAAACTTTAAAAAATGCCGCCGACTCGTATTATTTTATTTCCGATTCCAGAAATGCACTCAAATGGTACAAGAAATTATACGAAGTTCAGGGAAATAATTTAACCGATATTTACTATCTGCGTTATATTCAGTCCATGAAAGCCGTAATGGATTATGAGGAAGCCAATAGAGTTACAAAAGAATATCTGGATAAAAAAGGCGACAAAAATGAGATCAACCGATATCTGGTTCAAAAATTCCAATTGGATAGTCTCGCGAAATCGAAATCGCTTTATGAAATCAAAAATCTGGCTATAAATTCTACTAAATCTGATTTTGGAACTGCTTTTTTTCAGGATAAAATTGTATTTACCTCTGCAAGAGATACTACAAAATTTAGTGAAAAATTGTACACCTGGAACAATCAGCCTTTTCTGAATTTATATGTTGCCGAAAGAAATCCGGCAGATGCAAGCTTGTTTAACGAAACGGTATTTTTGCCAAATGTAATGTCAAAATATCACGAAGCAACAGCAAGTTTTGATGCGAGCGGAAAAACAATTTATTATACGACCAATATCGTCAAGAAAAATAAATTGGTTGTAGATGATTCAAAAATTAATAATTTCCAAATCATAAAAGGAACTTTAGATGGAAATAAACTGGAGAATCCTCAAAAAGTGTTTTTTGACAGCGATGATTATTCGGTAGGACATCCTTCTTTAAGCGAAGATGGAAAATGGCTTTTCTTTGCCTCAGATATGCCAGGCGGATTTGGGGAAAGCGATTTGTATGTGGTTAAAATTTCAGATGACGGCACAATGAGTTCACCGCAAAATCTTGGACCAAAAATTAATACTCTTGGTAACGATGTTTTTCCATACTTCAGTAAAGGAATGCTTTATTTTTCTTCTGACGGACATTACGGTTTAGGTGATTTGGACATATATGAAAGTAAATTTTTATCTGATGGAAGTTTTTCGGATCCAAAAAATTTAGGAGCCCCAATAAACAGCAATAAAGATGATTTTGCCTATATAATTGATAAAACAAGTCACGCAGGTTATTTTTCTTCAAACAGAGCAGAAGGAAAAGGGGATGACGATATCTATTCTTTTACAAAAGGAGACCCGGTTTGTAACCAGACTATTTCCGGAATGGCATTAGACAGAAAAACCAAAAAACCGCTTACAGATGTAACTATTATGGGCTACAACTCTTTCAGTGATATTTTGGGTGAAACAAAAACCAATTATGAAGGGAAATACGCTTTAGTGGTTCCTTGCGGAAAAACAGTTAAAATGATTGCTGCAAAACCAAATTACAGTAGCGATGAAAAAACGGTAGAAACGACATTGGAAAATGAAGGTGAAATCCCAAATATTAATTTCGAACTAAGCAATTACGACGATTTGGTTGTGAAGAAAAAAGGAGTTGAAAAAGTCGATGTAAATCCTATTTATTTTGATTACGACAAATTTGACATCACGCCTTTAGCCGTAGAAGAATTGACGAAAGTAGTTTTCATCATGCAAAAATTTCCAAACATCCGTATCAAAATTGAATCACATACGGACTCTCGCGGAAAAGATGCGTACAATCTGAAACTTTCTGATAACAGAGCAAAATCAACCCGTGATTATCTTATTTCGCAAAATATTGATGCTTCAAGAATAGAAAGCGCGATTGGTTACGGTGAAACCCTATTAATCAATAAATGTAAAAACGGAGTAAAATGTACAGATGCAGAACATGTATTAAACAGACGATCCGATTTTATCATCATCCAAAAATAAAACAGTATTATTATTAAACCATTGAATGTAAAGCAGTAAAAATTTAATTAAACACATAGAAACATAGATTTTATGCTTAAAAAAAAGAAATTAAAAAGAAACGAGTTTCTCACGTATAGCTGTGTTTTTTAATGTAAAGTGAAATGCCTTTATTCATTTCTATAAGCTATGTTTCTATGTGTTTAAAAATAATTACATCTGAAAGTTTATACTTAAACTTTTTTATCAGTCCTGAATATAATGTTAAAACCATTTGGAAGTTGGTTTTTGTTTGATCCTTTTTAAGATTTGTTGATTTTTTTAAAGGATAATGGACAAGAAGAAAATCAAGTTGCATTTATTTGCAGCTTGATTTTTGATTTTTAAAACTTTCGGTTTTTGAGTTCTTTTCCATAAAAATATCCTAATTTTGAAGTTACTGTTATTCTAAATTACAACAAGCATCATTTTACTATTTTATGAGTATTCAAGAGACAATTCAGGCTTTACGAAACGAACTTAATCAACACAATTACAATTATTATGTACTTGATAATGCCACAATTTCAGATTATGATTTTGATATTAAATTAAAGGAACTTCAGGATTTAGAAAACAAACATCCGGAATTTTTTGACGAGAATTCTCCAACGCAAAGAGTAGGAGGAACGGTCACTAAAAATTTCAAAACCATTGCACACCAATACCGCATGTATTCTTTGGATAATTCCTATTCAAAAGAAGATTTAATCGATTGGGAAAACCGAATTCAGAGAGTTCTGGGAAATGTTGATTTGCAATATACCTGCGAATTAAAATACGACGGAGCTTCAATCAGTATTTCATACGAAAACGGAAAATTAGTTCAGGCTTTAACGCGTGGAGATGGTTTTCAGGGCGATGAGGTAACGAACAACATCAAAACCATAAAATCCGTTCCTTTACAATTAAAAGGAGATTTTCCGGATAAATTCGATATTCGCGGCGAAATTATTCTGCCATACAAAGGATTCGAAAAAATGAATCAGGAATTAATCGAAATAGGAGAGACACCTTATTCAAACCCAAGAAATACAGCATCAGGAAGTTTAAAATTACAAGACAGTGCTGAGGTTGCAAAACGCCCGTTAGAATGTTTATTGTATTTTGTAACAGGAAATAATTTGCCTTTTTCTACTCAGTTTGAAGGATTGGAATCTGCAAAAAAATGGGGTTTTAAAGTGCCTGGCGAAGCAAAACTGGTTAACAATATGCAGGAAGTTTTCGATTTTATTGATTACTGGGATGTACACAGACATAAATTACCTTATGAAACTGATGGTGTTGTCATAAAAGTAAACAGTATTCAGCATCAGGAAGAGTTAGGATATACCGCAAAATCGCCACGTTGGGCAATTGCTTATAAATTTAAATCAGAGCAGGTTTCTACCAAATTAAATTCAATTACCTATCAGGTTGGACGTACGGGAGCGATAACTCCGGTTGCCAATTTAGTGCCGGTACAATTGGCGGGAACTATTGTAAAAAGAGCTTCTTTGCACAACGCAGATCAAATCGAGAAATTAGATATTAGAATAAATGATACTGTTTTTGTTGAAAAAGGAGGAGAAATTATTCCTAAAATCATCGCTGTAGATTTAGAAAAACGTCCTGAAAATTCAGAAGTAACCCAATATATATCGTATTGCCCGGAATGCCATACCGAATTGGTTAGAAATGTTGGAGAAGCCAATCATTATTGTCCTAATTTTTATGGTTGTCCGCCGCAGATTATTGGCAGAATTCAGCATTATATTTCAAGAAAAGCAATGGATATTGAAGGTCTTGGCGGTGAAACTGTTGCTTTGCTTTTCAAAAATGGATTAGTACATAATTATGCTGATTTATATCAATTAAAAGTGGATGATATTTTGCACTTAGAAAGAATGGCGCAAAAGTCTGCAGAGAATTTGGTAAATGGTGTTGAGAAATCAAAAGAAATTCCGTTTCAAAGTGTTCTTTTTGCACTCGGAATTCGTTTTGTTGGCGAAACCGTTGCTAAAAAATTAGCCAAACATTATAAAAATATCGACGCACTAAGCAAAGCATCTTTAATGGATTTGATTTTAGTAGATGAAATAGGCGAAAGAATTGCGAGAAGTGTAGTTGAGTTTTTTGAAAATGAAGAAAACAGAAAAATCATTGAACGATTAAAAAATTACGGAGTTCAATTTGAAATTGTCGAAAATATAAATCCCGATGCAACAGAAAAATTCATTGGAAAAACATTTGTAGTTTCAGGTGTTTTTGAGCAATTTTCAAGAGATGATTTAAAGAAAACAATCGAAGACAACGGTGGAAAAGTAGGAAGTTCCATTTCTGCAAAAACAGATTTTGTAGTTGCCGGAGATAATATGGGACCAGCCAAATTAGAAAAAGCCACTAAATTAAATATCCCTATATTATCAGAGCAGGATTTTATAAACAAACTAAATGAAAGCGAATAGACCTTCGTTGATTTTGTATTTTTTAGCGTTGTTGTTTACCATTATATTTGAGTGTATGCAACATGATGTTTTGGCAGTTTATGCCAAAGCCGTTGTGTTGCCTTCTATTTTTATCTATTTTTTAATTAGCAGTAATTATAAAATAGGAAAAACAGAAGCGCTTATTTTCTTATTTTGCTTTATAGGGCAGGTTTTTGAATTAATGGATGTAGAAATCTCAGAAATTAGTGGTGTAATCAGTTTTCTGATTGTTTATATACTGCTGATAAGAATTTTTATTGTTCGCCACGAAAAAATAAAACTTCGGAAAAGAGATATTTTGCCAATATCAATTGTAGTAATTTTTATTGTTTATCTCTTAATTTCTGTGTTAAGTCTGCAGGCAGGCAGTATGAAAAAGTTCAATTGGATTTATACTTCTTACGGAATCGTTTTGAGCCTTTTGAGTTATTATTCATTTGTAAATTATATCACAAAAGGCACTTATGTAACTTTTTTAATGAGTCTGATGGCTGTTTGCTATATATTTTCAGACATTTTTTATGTTTTCAATACCTATTTCACGCACTCCATTATACTCATTGTAATTCGTGATACCACGCAAATTTTAGCGTACTATTTTATGGTCGCTTATTTTATTGAAAAAACAAAATCGCATAAAAAAATATTATACGATAATTGATCTTCCCTGATTAGTATGCGCTTTATTTTTATCGAAATAAAAATCGATTCGGCCTAAATTGATACCGTAACAACCTACCTGGTTTACCAGTACATTTTCGCCGGCTTTGTTTTTGACAATCGTTGGTTTATCTAAAAAAGTGTGAGTATGTCCTCCAATAATCAAATCGATATCCTGAGTTAACTCGGCAAATTTTAAATCACTAATTTTATCTTCGTCCTCTTTGTATTTATATCCTAAGTGCGAAAGGCAAATTACCAAATCACATTTCTCTTGTTTTTTTAGCAATTGCGTCATATCCTGAGCAACTTCTACGGGATTATTGTAAACAGTTTCTTTGTAAAGCTGCTTGTCAACCAGTCCGGCAAGTTCAATACCTACACCAAAAACACCAACTTTAATTCCGTTTTTATTAAAAATTTTATACGGTTTTACAAGACCGTTCATCACTGTATTTTTAAAATCGTAATTTGAATTTATAAATTCAAAAGTTGCATGGGGCATTTGCGCATATAATCCGTCAAGACCGTTATCAAAATCATGATTTCCTATAGTTGAGGCATCGTATTTCATCATACTCATCAACTTAAATTCAAGTTCGCCGCCATAATAATTAAAGTACGGAGTTCCCTGAAAGATATCACCTGCATCAAGCAAAAGTACATTTGGATTTTCTTTACGAATGGTTTCTATAAGCGCTGCACGACGAGAAACACCGCCTTTGTTTGCATTACGCGGGTCATCGGCAGGAAAAGGATCAATATGACTGTGAACATCATTAGTATGTAAAACAGTTAAATGTTTAATATCGTTAGTTTCAAAACTGCTTAATGACAAACCTAAACTCAATAAAGCGGTACTTGCAGCTGTTTTTTCGATAAATTCTCTTCTTTTCATTTTATGTATTTTTTTTCTGCCACGAATTGCACGAATCTGCACCAATTTTTATTTATATATTCGTGAAAATTTGTGTAATTAGTGGCTAACTTTTTAAAATTTATTCTTCTGTAATTCGAATGTCTTTTGCAACCGGGATTGTATCAACAGATTTAAAATAATCAATCAATACATTTCGAAGTTTGTAATTCAAATCAAATTTCTCAACACCTTTCGAGAAAAAAGTCATGCTGTCGCCGCCATTCGCTAAATAGTCATTTGTGGCAACATAATAAACTTTGTTCAGATCCAGCTGTTTTCCCTGAATCAAAATGTTTTTTGCAGTTTTATCTTTTGCTATCGTAAAAGTCATTCCGGATAAGGGTTGCGCTTTTTGTACCTTAATAATATAAGAAGTGATTTCGAGGATTTGCTCTCCTTTTAATCCAATTACAACCAGATTGTTTTCAAAAGGCATAATTTCAAAAGCAGTTCTGCTGGTTACATTTCCTTTTGGTAAAATGGCTCTTATACCGCCATGATTTAATAAACACAAATCAATTTCTTTTTTTTCACGCTTTTTAAAAACAAGATTTCCTCTTTCGATGCAAACATCAGCCAATAAATTTCCAATACTTGTTTGCCATTTTCCCGTACTTTTATCCAATGTTTCAGGACAAAAAGCCAAAACGCTGTCTAAATCCTTATTAATATGATCTCTGTAAGGTTTAATGAAACTCTCAATTTCAGGGGTTTGAGCATCTTTTTCGGTTATAGGAATTTGTTTTCCTTCGATCTTAGTTAAATTGTAGTTTTTGTTGCTGCAAGAAACTATAAAAAAAAGTGTTAAGAATATAACAAAAAGTTTTAAAACTCCGTTATACTTTTTTAGTTTTACCATCTTAAATGCGACTTAAATAATTAATTTTGTAATTTGTAAAAGTACTATGTTTTTAAATTATATAAAGGAATTTTTTGTAAAAAAATCATTAAATAATAACCTGAATAAGGCCAAAAACGAATTATTTACAAGTAATGTACAAACAATTGGTTTACTGGTTGATGAGAGTAAGTTTAGACATTCTAAGGAGTTAATTAATGAATTAATCAGGAATGGAATTGCGCCGGAAAACATAAAAATTGTTTCGTACAGAGGCAAATTAAAGAAGAAAAAAACGTACACTGAGACTACATTTGGTAAAAAACACATCAACTGGAAAGGCGGAATTACGGTTGATTTTCTAACAGAATTTGTCGAGACAGAATTTGACCTTTTGATTAGTTATTATGAAATCGAAAAACCAATTTTGATGATGATAACAAGCAAATCAAAAGCGAGGTTTAAAGTCGGGTTTGCATCAGTCGATGAAAAATTAAATCGATGGATGATAAATACTGATTTAGAGAATTATAAACTTTTCATTTCTGAACTGTTTAAGTATTTAAAAAGTATAAAATAAAATATAAATTAGAATATGCAATCATTAATAGGAACAGGCGTTGCACTTGTAACACCATTTAAAAAAGATTTCTCAATTGATTTTGAAGCTTTACAGCGAATCGTTAATTTTTCCATTGACGGAGGAGTTGAGTATCTTGTAGTAATGGGTACAACGGCAGAAAATGCGACCCTTACTCAAGCAGAAAAAGAACAGGTTATTAATGCGGTAATTGATATTAATAAAGGAAGACTGCCTTTGGTACTTGGTGTTGGGGGTAATAATACAATGCAGGTTGTAGAAGAATTAAAAACAAGGGATTTTTCTGCTTTTGAAGCTATTCTTTCTGTTTCTCCTTACTATAATAAACCAACGCAGGAAGGTATTTATCAGCATTTTAAGGCTGTAGCCGAAGCGTCTCCAATTCCGGTAATTTTATATAATGTACCGGGAAGAACGGCAAGTAACATGCTGCCATCGACAGTGATTCGCCTTGCAAAAGATTTTGATAATGTTGTAGCGATAAAAGAAGCTGCCGGAGATATGGCTCAAGCAATGCAACTGATTAAAAATGCACCAAAAGATTTCCTTGTAATTTCCGGAGATGATATGATCGCTTTGCCGATTGTTTTAGCGGGCGGAGCAGGTGTAATTTCAGTAATCGGGCAGGGTTTTCCAAAAGAATTTTCAGAAATGATTCGTTTAGGTCTGAATAAAAAAGTAAATGAGGCGTTTAAAACACAATACTTTTTATCAGATTGTATTGATATGATTTTCGAACAGGGAAATCCTGCCGGAATCAAACAAGTGTTTCAAGCCCTTGGTATTGCTGAGAATACAGTTCGTTTGCCACTGGTTTCTGTTGATGATTCGTTGGGAAACAGATTAAACGAATTTGTAAAACACAGCATCAAAGTAGAGCAGGATTAAGGGTATTTTAATATACCAAAAAATATTTTGTAGTAGCTAAATTAATAACTAAATTTGCCACCGGAACTTCGGTGTGATTTTGCTTTGGCACAATTGTCTAAGAAATCATAATAAAAGTAAGAAAATGAAAAAAATAGTATCTCTATTAATTGTTGTTGTCCTTTTTTGTTCTTGTAGTGATTACCAGAAAGCATTAAAAAATGAAGATGTTGCGGCAAAATTTGAAATAGCAACAAAAATGTATGAGGCAGGCAAGTATAATAAAGCGATTCGTCTTTTTGAACAATTAGCACCTACATATAGAGGTAAGCCACAGGCAGAAAAACTATTTTACATGTTTTCTCAGTCTTATTATAAAACAAAACAATATTATTTAGCCGGTTATCAGTTTGAAAGTTTTGTTTCGGGTTATCCACGAAGCGAAAAAGTTCAGGAAGCAGCATTTTTGGGAGCTTTCAGTTATTCAAAATTATCTCCTGTTTACAGTTTAGACCAGACAGATACAGTTAAAGCATTAGAAAAATTACAGGCTTTTATCGATAATTATCCAAATTCAGAATATCTTCCTCAGGCAAATGCTGCGGTTCAGGTTTTGAATGGTAAATTAGAGAAAAAAGCATATGAAAATGCAAAAGGATATAATACAATTTCAGATTATAAATCGGCATTAATCGCTTTTGATAATTTTATTGCTGATTTTCCCGGAACACCTTTTAAAGAAGATGCATTGTTCTACAAATACGATTCAGCATACCAATTAGCAATAAACAGTGTACCTTCAAAAATGCAGGAGCGTTTAAATATTGCCAAAGTAGCTTACAATAACTTAATTAAGTTTAACAGCGCTACAAAATACAAAAAACAGGCAGACGAAATGAATGCCAGAGTTGAAACTGATTTACAAAAATTTACTAAATAAAATAAAGTCATGGATTTAAAAAAGACGAATGCTCCTGTAAATACAATAACATACAATAAAACAGTTATTGAAGAGCCAACAGGAAATGTGTATGAGGCAATTACCATTATGGCTAAAAGAGCAAACCAAATTAATTCTGAAATTAAAAAAGAATTAACTGAGAAATTAGAAGAGTTTGCTACTTATAATGACAGTCTTGAAGAAGTTTTTGAAAATAAAGAACAAATTGAAGTTTCTAAATTTTACGAAAAATTACCAAAACCACACGCTTTAGCTGTTCAGGAATGGCTAGACGGTAAAACTTACCACAGAGGTTCAAACAAATAATATAGTATAATGTCAGTTTTAAACGGAAAAAAAATTTTACTGGGAGTTTCTGGTGGAATTGCAGCGTATAAAACAGCCACATTAGTACGACTCTTTATAAAAGCAGGTGCACATGTCCAGGTGATCATGACACCTGCTTCTAAGGATTTTGTAACTCCACTTACGTTATCTACGTTATCAAAAAATCCTGTACATTCTACTTTCTTTAATGAAGATGATCAGGATGCAGTATGGAACAACCATGTTGAATTAGGTCTTTGGGCTGATTTAATGATAATTGCTCCTGCAACAGCAAATACGTTGTCTAAAATGGCAACAGGAAACTGTGATAATCTTTTAATTGCTACTTATTTATCGGCTAAATGTCCTGTTTATTTTGCTCCGGCAATGGATTTGGATATGTACAAACATCCGTCAACAATTTCAAGTTTTAATGCTTTAAAACAATTTGGAAATGTGATGATTCCTGCTGAAAACGGGGAATTAGCAAGCGGTTTATCCGGTGAAGGAAGAATGGCTGAGCCGGAAAATATTGTCGCTTTTCTTGAAGCTGATTTAGAAAGCAAATTACCCTTAAAAGGAAAAAAAATACTAATTACCGCCGGACCCACATACGAAGCGATAGATCCTGTACGTTTTATAGGAAATCATTCTTCAGGAAAAATGGGTTTTGATATCGCAAATACCGCTGCCAACTTAGGCGCTCAGGTTATTTTGGTTTCAGGGCCAACACATTTTAAGGTAAAAAACACGTCAATTGAAGTTATAGATGTAATTTCTGCCCAGCAAATGTATGATGCCTGCCACGAGCATTATGAAAATGCAGATGTAGCTATTGCTGCCGCTGCAGTTGCTGATTACCGACCTAAAACGGTTGCTGTTCAGAAAATTAAGAAAGCTACAAATGAGTTTTCGATAGAACTTGAAAAAACCAAAGACATTTTGCAATCACTGGGTGCAATTAAAAAAAATCAATTTTTAATTGGATTTGCTTTGGAAACTGAAAATGAAATTGAAAATGCTAAGTTGAAAATTCAGAAAAAAAACTTAGATTTGATTGTTCTTAATTCTTTGCAGGACGAAGGCGCAGGTTTTAAAAAAGAAACCAATAAAATTACCTTTATTGATAAAGATTTTAAAATTGAACCAATGGAATTAAAAACAAAAGAATCTGTTGCTGTTGATATTTTAAATAAAGTGATTTTACATTTTTCATAAATACCACTGATTTTTAATCAAACACGGAATAAAAAACAGCTTAGTCGTATTGCGATAAAAGCAAATATTACATTTGTATGAACAATAAAATAGTTACTCTTTTAGTATTTTTAATATTTGGCTTTGCTCAGGCACAACAGCTAAATTGTACTGTAACTATAAATACTGAAAGACTTCCAAACCCGAATCAGCAGGTTTTTAAAACACTGCAGACCTCATTGTCTGAATTTGTAAATAAAACAGACTGGACAGGTACGGTTTTAAAACAAAACGAACGAATTAACTGTTCGATGTATATCACGCTTTCCTCAAACAGTTCAGATCAGTTTACGGGCACAATCCAGGTACAATCTTCAAGATTAATTTATAATTCGACTTATTCTTCGCCGGTTTTTAATTATAACGACAAAGATTTTAATTTTAATTATACTGAATATCAGCCCTTATTGTTTAATCCAACCACTTTTGAATCAAATTTAGTTTCTGTAATTTCTTTCTACAGTTATTTAATTTTAGGATTAGATGCTGATACTTTTCAAATGGGAGCCGGAAGTCCGTATTTTGAAACAGCTCAAAATATTGCAAATGTAGCACAGCAGGGTGGTTCTAAAGGCTGGACGCAATCTGATGGAGTTCAGAATCGTTATTTTTTGATAAATGATTTGGTTTCACCAATGTACAGCGATTTACGCCAAACCTTATTTTTATATCATACAGGATTAGATAATATGACTGTGGATTTAAAAACGTCAAAAGAAAAAGTCAAATCTTCGATAGTACTAATCGCCAAATTAAACTCAGTTAAACCAAATGCTTTTTTAACACGGGTATTTTTCGATGCAAAATCAGATGAAATTGTTTCTATTTTTTCTGGCGGACCAAGTATTCCTATTACAGATTTAACAGAGGTTTTGAATAGGGTTTCGCCTTTGAATTCTACCAAATGGGCTCAAATTAAATTCTAATTGATTTTTCAGTTTAACTTTCTTCATTAATTTTATTTTTACATATTTATCTTATGATAACTTCGCTGTCGATTAAAAACTATGCCCTGATTGAAAAATTGTCTATTGATTTTTCAAAAGGTTTTTCTATCATTACAGGTGAAACAGGTGCTGGTAAATCCATTATTTTAGGAGCATTAGGATTAGTTTTAGGAAAAAGAGCTGATTTGACTTCATTAAAAAATAAAGAAGAAAAATGTGTAATTGAAGCACAATTTGAAATTTCAAAATACAATCTAAAAGAGTTTTTTCAGGCAAATGATCTTGATTATGAAGATGATACTATAATCAGACGTGAAATCTTGCCTTCGGGAAAATCACGTGCCTTTATCAATGATAGTCCCGTAAATCTTCAGGAATTACAGGATTTAAGTTTGTTTTTGATTGATATACATTCACAGCAGCAAACCCAGGAATTATCAGATGAAAGTGTTCAGTTTAAAATAATTGATGCAATCGCCAGTAATTTTGATACCATTTCGACATATCAAAAAGTATTAAAAACATACAAATCAGATAAATCAAAATTAAACGCTTTACTAAAAAAGCAAAGTGATTCCGGTAAAGAACAGGAATACAATACTTTTTTATTGAACGAATTGATTGCTGCCAAACTAAAATCAGGCGAGCAGGAAGAACTGGAAGCTGATTTTGAAAAACTGAACAATGTTGAAATTATTAAGGAATCAATCGATAAATCATTAGTAGTTGCAAATGAAGAGCAATTTGGTGTTTTTCATAATTTAAATGAAATCAAAGCTTCTTTGCAGAAAATTGCTCCGTTTTCACCTGAATATCAAAATTTATTCGAAAGAATTACAAGTGTCGCAATTGAATTTGATGATGTTTCGAGAGAATTGCAAAATGCTTCAGAGAAATTATTGAATGATCCTGAAAAATTAGAATTGACCAATCAAAAATTGCAGTTGATTTATAATCTGCAGAAAAAACATCAGGTAACTTCTGTAGATGAGTTAATTGAAATTCAGTCAAACCTTGAAAATGCGGTTCTTGAATTAGGTAATATCGAAGAAGAAATAGCAGCTTTATCAAAATCAATTGAAGAAAAGGTAATTGAGTTGGATGCTTTTTCGGCAACGATTCATCAAAACAGAGTAAACGCGATTCCGGTTTTATCAAATAAGTTAATTTCAATTTTAGAAACTTTGGGAATGCCAAATGTTCGTTTTCAAATGGAACTTTTGCCATCTGAAACTTATTTCCAAAATGGGAAAGAAGAATTACAGTTTTTGTTCTCGGCTAACAAAGGAACAGATTTTGGTTTATTGAAAAAAGTAGCTTCAGGAGGAGAGATGTCCCGTATAATGCTGGCTGTTAAAGCAATTTTGGCACAATATTCAAAACTGCCAACTTTGATTTTTGATGAAATTGATACAGGAGTTTCTGGAGAAATCGCGATTAGAATGGGCGAAATCATGAAAGAAATGAGTGCCAAAATGCAAATATTTGCAATTACGCATTTACCGCAAATTGCCGCAAAAGGGGATTCGCATTTTAAAGTTTTTAAATCTACGGTTGCCGATGATACGCAGTCTGAATTAAAACTTTTAGCACCGGACGAACGTATTATAGAAATAGCACAAATGCTTTCAGGAGCTAATATTTCTGATTCGGCATTAAATCACGCAAAACAATTACTAAATTAAGATAGATCTATGGAAAGTTTAAGTTTCTATGAAAATCAATTTATTAAAGCAGATTCATTAATATCTGAAGGAAATATTGCCGACGGAAAAGAAATGCTGGAAGAAATACTGTCTCAATATCCTGATTTTGGAAAAGCCCACAATCATTTGGGATGGATTTACTACAACAAGCTAAGTAATTATGATAAAGGAATTTATCATTATAAACTGGCTATGAAATTCGAACCAAAATATCCTGCTCCGTATTTAAATTATACTTATTTGTTAATTGACATTGGAAGATATGATGAGGCAAAAGAGCACATTGATTTTACATTTAACAATCTTGAAAATGTAGATCATTCATCTTTCAACAGCGAATTAGGAAGAATGGCAGAGTATGAAAATCAGTATACTGCGGCTTATAACTTCTACAAGCTGGCTAAGAAAAATGCTTTAAACCCAAATTTTATTGACAATATGAACGCCAACATGAAAAGGGTTAAGGATAAAATGTCTATTTTTGAAAAATTAAAACTGAAATTGAATTAATACAATAAATAATTACAAGATGATTATAGAACCTAGAATGCGAGGATTTATTTGTTTGACTGCACACCCAAAAGGAAGCGAGCAAAACGTAAAAAATCAAATAGAATATATAAAATCAAAAGGTCCAATTGACGGAGCAAAAAAAGTACTGGTTATTGGTGCTTCTACAGGTTTCGGATTGGCTTCAAGAATTACAAGTGCTTTCGGGTCTGATGCAGCTACAATTGGAGTATTTTTTGAAAAACCGCCAGTTGAAGGAAAAACAGCTTCTCCGGGTTGGTATAATTCAGCAGCTTTTGAAACTGAAGCTCATAAAGCAGGTTTGTATGCAAAAAGTATCAACGGTGATGCATTTTCAAACGAAATAAAAAGACAAACTTTAGATTTAATAAAGGCAGATTTAGGACAAGTTGATCTTATAATTTATAGTTTGGCTTCGCCAGTTCGTGTGCATCCGGTTACAGGAGTTACGCACCGTTCTGTTCTAAAGCCAATCGGACAAACATTTACAAACAAAACAGTAGATTTTCATACAGGAAATGTAACTGAAGTTTCAATCGCTCCTGCAAATGAGGAAGATATTGAAAATACAGTTGCCGTAATGGGTGGTGAAGACTGGGCTATGTGGATTGATGCTTTAAAAGCGGAAGATTTATTAGCTGAGGGCGCTACAACAGTTGCTTATTCTTACATCGGGCCATCATTAACTGAGGCTGTGTATCGTAAAGGTACAATTGGCCGTGCAAAAGATAATTTAGAAGCAACTGCGTTCACAATCACAGATAGTTTAAAATCAATAGGAGGAAAGGCGTATGTTTCTGTAAACAAAGCGTTGGTTACGCAGGCAAGTTCTGCAATTCCGGTAATTCCGTTGTATATTTCTCTTTTGTACAAAATCATGAAAGAAGAAGGAATTCATGAAGGTTGTATCGAACAAATTCAACGTTTGTTTAAAGACAGATTATATTCAGGATCAGAAGTTCCTGTAGATGATAAAGGAAGAATCAGAATCGACGATTGGGAAATGCGTGATGATGTTCAGGCAAAAGTGGCTAAACTTTGGTTAGAAGCAACTACTGAGACATTACCAGCAATTGGCGATTTGGCAGGATATAGAAACGATTTCTTAAATTTATTCGGATTTGAATTTGCGGGTGTTGATTATAAAGCCGAAGCAAATGAAGTTGTTGAAATTGAAAGTATAAAATAAGTACAAATTGGTACTACAAATTAAAACCATTCGTTACAGCGAATGGTTTTTTTGTTAATATAACATATCTTTGCTGAAATATTGAAATTTAAAACAATCGCTACTTTAATAACGCATATTCCACTATGATTTTTTCTCTAATTATACCCGTGTATAATCGTCCGGATGAAGTTGATGAACTTTTAGAAAGCTTAACAAAATCTGATTATAATGAAGCTTTTGAAATTGTTCTGATTGAAGATGGTTCTTCAATTCCTTGCAAAGATGTTGTGATGACATACCAGGGAAAACTGAATATTTCCTATTATTTTAAAGAGAATTCAGGACCAGGAGATTCGAGAAATTTTGGAATGCAAAAAGCAAGAGGTGATTATTTTATCATTTTTGACTCTGATTGTATAATTCCGCCAAATTACTTAACAGAAGTTAGAAAGGAATTAGATAAGAGCTACGTAGATTGTTTTGGTGGACCTGATAAAGCATTAGCGAGTTTTTCGAACATCCAAAAAGCGATTAATTTTGCAATGACATCCTTTCTTACAACTGGAGGAATTCGTGGAGGATCAGAAAAAATCAATAAATTTCAGCCCCGCAGTTTTAATATGGGAATTTCAAAGAAAGCTTTTGAGGCTTCAAAAGGTTTCGGAAACATTCATCCTGGCGAAGATCCGGATTTATCCATCCGTTTATGGAACCTTGGCTTTGAAACCAGACTGTTTCAAGAGGCTTTTGTATATCACAAACGTAGAATTGACTGGGAAAAATTTGCTATTCAGGTAAATAAATTTGGTAAAGCAAGGCCAATATTAAATAGTTGGTACCCAGAACATAATAAGCTTACTTTCTTCTTTCCAACGGTATTTATATTAGGGTTATTATTAGCTTTTTTACTGTTAATATTCAATATAGATATTTTATTACAATTATATTTCGTATATTTCGTTATAATTTTTCTTACAGCAAGCATTCAGAATAAAAGTATCAAAATTGGATATTTATCTGTTATTGCTGTCTGGAAACAATTTTACGGTTACGGAATAGGCTTTTTAGAATCTTTCATAAAAATCATCATTTTAAAGAAAAAACCACAAGAAGCTTTTCCTCGTATGTTTTTTAAAGTATAGTATGACAAAAGTTATTGGTTTGACAGGCGGAATTGGGAGTGGAAAAACGACCATCGCAAATTATTTTCAGGAAATGGGTGTTCCCGTTTATATTGCAGATGACGGCGCAAAAAGAGTTATGCAATCTGAAAATATTGTTAAACAGATAAAAACTGTATTTGGCGAAAACCTTTTTGAAAACAATATTTTAAATCGTGCTAAACTTGCTGAAATTGTTTTTAATGACAAAGATAAACTAGAGCAATTAAATGCAATAGTACATCCGGCTGTAAAAAAGGATTTTGAGGAATGGTTATTGATGTACAAAAACAATACATATGTGATTTATGAAGCCGCTATTTTATTCGAAAGCGGAAGATATAAAGAATGTGATGTTGTAATAACAGTAACTGCTCCAAAAGAAATAAGAATTCAAAGAGTTTTAAAGCGCGATAATACCACGCGAGAGCACGTTTTAAGCCGAATGGATATGCAGTGGGATGATGAAAAACGAATTTCTGGAAGCAATTTTGTAATTAATAACGATAATCTTAAAAATGCTAAAGAAGAAGTTGTTAAAATTCTTAAAATTTTAGATATAAAACAAAATCAGTCTTAAATGTTAATATTTGGTTAATGTATTATTTAGTATATTGTTAAAATATTAATTTTGTTTCGATGAATAAATTATTTTTTAGAATACTTGTTTTATTGATGAGTTTGTCCTTAATAGGGATAATTCTTGTTCAGGTATTTTGGTTCAACTCTTCGTTTAAAAACAACGATGAACAATTTAAATACCACGTTACCCAAGTAATTGGAAATGTTGCTGATAAACTTGAACAGCAGGAAGAATACAGTTTTTATGACAAATACAACCGCATAAAAGACAGTACAGGCAAAATTCCGAAAAAAGAAGATTTACTGGAAGTTTTATATGTGCAAAGAAACACAAAAACTAATAAAACAATAGTTTATTCTAACACCCTTACATCAGAAGATTATGATATAAGCGGTTCGCTTTTTAATAAAAAGTTCAGCAGCGAAAGATTTAAAAATTTTAGCTCAAAAAGAGTAACTGAAATTTATAACAATAATAATAATATCGATAACAATACTTTAGGACAAAGTATTATACCGGATTTAAAGATTGAGAAATCAGGAAGTTTAGATATTTTAAATAAAGTTCAGCAACAGATACAATATAAAGATATTGCTTCTCTTACTCCAATAGAAGGCAGAATTACAAAAGACAAGTTGCAAAAACTGTTAAAGAAGGAATTAGAAGAATATGGTGTAAAAACCAAATTCGAGTTTGGAGTTCTGAACAGCGGTTTAGCGACAAAAATAAAATCTGATGGCTTTCATTATGACAAAGATGCCAGTTATCACATACCAATTTATACTGATAATGAAGGCAATAGTAAATATGATTTATTCATAACTTTTCCTCACAAGAAAAAGTTTTTGTTATCAGAATTATTAAGTATAACCATATTATCAATCGTTTTTACACTGATTATAATAGTAGCTTATACAAGCGCGTTGAATCAATTGTTACGTCAAAAACATATTTCTGAAATCAAAACAGATTTTATTAATAATATGACGCATGAGTTTAAAACTCCTATTGCAACCATAAATTTAGCACTTGATGCGATAAGAAATCCAAAAATTATTGAAGATAAGGAAAAAGTATATCGATATCTTCAAATGATCAGGGATGAGAATAAAAGAATGCACGCTCAGGTAGAAAATGTACTTCGTATTTCTAAACTTGAAAAAAGAGAGCTGGATATTACAAAAGAACCAACTGCAATTCATGATATAATTGATGATGCAATTGAGCACGTAAATCTAATTCTGGAAGACAGACACGGTACAGTTGTAAAACACTTAAATGCTGCCAGAACAACCTGTTTGGTAAATGAAGTTCATTTTACAAACGTTTTGGTAAATATTTTAGAAAATGCAATAAAATATTCTCCTGATGTTCCTGAAATCGAAATTTTTACAGAAAATATCAAAGATATGATTCTGATAAAAGTTAAAGATAACGGACTTGGAATGAGTAAAATAGCTCAAAAAAGAGTTTTTGAAAAGTTTTACAGGGAACATACCGGAGACTTACATAACGTAAAAGGACATGGTTTAGGTCTGGCGTATGTAAAAAGAATAGTAGAGGATCACAATGGTCAAGTATATGTTGAAAGCGAAAAAGGAAAAGGTAGCACCTTTATAATAAAAATACCATTAATAAATTAAAATATGGAAAATAATAACAAAAGAATACTTTTAGTAGAAGATGACCTTAATTTTGGGGCAGTTCTTAAAGATTATCTAATGTTAAATGACTTTGAAGTTACTTTAGCTAAAAACGGTATGGAAGGTTTCGAGAAATTCAAGAAAGATGTATATGATTTATGTATTCTTGATGTAATGATGCCTTATAAGGATGGTTACACTTTAGCAAAAGAGATTAGAGAGAAAAATAGCGAAGTGCCAATTATATTTTTAACAGCAAAATCAATGAAAGAAGATGTGTTGAAAGGATATAAAGCAGGTGCAGATGATTATTTAAATAAACCTTTTGACTCAGAAGTTTTATTAATGAAAATCAAAGCTATTATTCAAAGAAAATCAGCTGATACTAAAGCAGAGCAAGTTCAGTTTGAGTTTAATATTGGTAAATTCCATTTAAATTCTAAACTTAGATTTTTAACTTTTGAAAACGAAGAACCAATAAAATTATCTCCAAAAGAAAACGAATTGCTTAAAATGTTAATTCTTCATGAAAATGATTTAATGCCAAGAGAATTAGCTTTAACAAAAATCTGGAGAGATGATAACTACTTTACTTCAAGAAGTATGGACGTTTACATTGCTAAACTTAGAAAATATCTAAAATCTGATGAAGATGTTGAAATTCTTAACATTCACGGAGAAGGTTTCAGATTAGTGGTTAAAAGCAAAGTAACAGAATAGTTACTTACCAAATAAACTAGTTCATCCAAAAAAATAGAAAGCTCTGAGAAATCAGGGCTTTTTTTTATGCTTAATTTTTTGAAACCGAAATTCTACAAAATCTTGTCATTTCGAGGAACGAGAAATCACATAAAGATGGCACATACAGTTCGTCGCTCTCTGGATGTGATTTCTCGTTCTTCGAAATGACAAACAGGCCGGAAAATGGAATTTGGAATTTATTTTTGATATTTATTTTTGAGATTAAAATAATTTGAAGCTATTTCCTGCTATCCGCTTGTATCTTTTCCTGGCTAAAGGAGCCAGAAAAAGGATACCGCTTCTATTAGGGCTAGTGATTTATTATTCAGATAGATAACTTGTAAATTACAGCTCAAAAAATGGTATGGATTATTTTTAATCCAAATTTTCTTTAAATTAAATTTGGAAATTCAAAAAAGTATTCACAATATTTGCACACGAAAAAATAATAACCCTTTAAAAACGAAGAAAAATGTTTGTATTTACATCATCATCTCAAAGCTTCACACCAAACAGATTTGGTGCAGCGCTTCTTCGTGGCTTATTTCAATCTTAGAAATTCATTTTTAGATATAAAAAAGCCCGAAGACATTTAGTTTCGGGCTTTTTTTATTCTAGACACTTCAAATTTTCCCGAAAGACAGTTTAGTATTTACCCAAAAGGTAAAAGATTCAGCATGCTTATGTTTTATTCAAATTCAATTTTGGAGACATCTGCTTGCCAACAAACAAGATTAATAAAAATTTATGGGAAATAAATTATCCGGAAAAGACCTGATTAAATTAGGCTTTCCAAAAAACAATTCAATAAATATTGCTTTAGGGCAAATAAACAGATATAGAAAAAGAGAAAAAAAGGAATCCATTCTAACAGAAGCGAAAGAAGTTTTGCTCCATCCTGAAAAATTTGAAGGAAATGGAACCTGGGGAAAAGTAGCTGAAGGTTTAATTAACCCGGTTCAGGTTAGAATGCATCAGTTGAAGGCAACTCGAGTGCCATTTACAATTTTTGGCGAAAATGAAATTGATCAACAGGCTAAATTTCAGTTGTATGATTCTCTAAAGTTGCCAATTTCAGTTGCAGGAGCTCTAATGCCGGATGCACATTCAGGTTACGGATTACCAATTGGCGGAGTTTTGGCAACAGATAACGCCGTTATTCCATACGGAGTTGGAGTTGATATTGGCTGTAGAATGAGTTTGTCGATTTTTGATTTACCGGCTTCGCATTTCAAAGGAAAAGAACATCAGTTAGAAGCAATTTTAAAAGACAATACAAAATTCGGAATGAATGAAACACATGCCACAAAATCGGATCATGAAGTTTTTTACAAAAGCGAGTTTCAGGATATTCCGTTGCTAAAGAACCTTTTACCAAAAGCGTATAAGCAATTGGGAAGTTCAGGAGGAGGAAATCATTTTGTAGAGTTTGGCATAGCCAAAATTGACAATCCTGAAAATGAATGGAAGTTAGGCGTTGGCGAATATTTTGCGGTTTTATCGCATAGCGGTTCTCGTGGTTTAGGTGCAAATATTGCCAAACATTATACCTATCTGGCAACGAAACAATGTCCGTTACCAAAAAATGTGCAGCATCTGGCCTGGCTTGATTTGAACACGCATGATGGTCAGGAATATTGGTTAGCGATGAATTTAGCGGGTGAATATGCAAAAGCTTGTCACGATGATATTCACAGACGAATTGCAAAAGCAATAGGAAAAAGAGTAGTGGTAACAATTGAAAATCACCACAATTTTGCATGGAAGGAAATGATAAACGGACAGGAATGCATTGTGCATAGAAAAGGTGCAACTCCTGCCGCTCAAGGACAATTGGGAATTATTCCTGGATCGATGACAGCTCCGGGATATATTGTGAAAGGCAAAGGAAATCCTGAGAGTTTAAATTCAGCTTCGCACGGTGCCGGACGTTTATTTTCGAGAGCTAAATGCAAAGCAACTTTTACGCAAAGTGAAATTAAAAAAGTACTGAAAGCTAATGATGTAACGCTGATTGGCGGAAATATTGATGAAGCGCCAATGGCCTACAAAGACATTACAAAAGTGATGGTAAACCAAACAGATTTGGTTGAAGTTCTGGGAACTTTCACTCCAAGAATCGTTAGAATGGACCGATAAAAGAAATTAAAATGGAAAAAATAATTCAGATAACAGCAGGTCGCGGACCTGCAGAATGCACTTGGGTAGTTGCCCAAGTGCTTAAAAAAGTTTTGGAAGAAGCTGAAGAGCAACAATTGGAAACTACTTTACTGCAAAGAGAAGTTGGTCAGGAAAATGGAACTGTTGAAACGGCAACAATTTCTGTAAAAGGAAAAAATGCTGCAGCTTTTGCTGCTTCCTGGATTGGAACAATTCAATGGATTGGGCAGAGTCAGTTTCGTAAAATGCACAAACGCAAAAACTGGTTTATTGGCATTTTTGAGATCGAGCCACAAAAGAATGCTTCAATTTCAGAAAATGATATTCAATATCAGGCAATGCGAAGTTCAGGTGCCGGCGGACAGCATGTAAACAAAGTGAGTTCGGCGATTAGAGCAACACATATTCCAACAGGAATTGCAGTCGTTTCGATGGACAGCCGCTCTCAACACCAAAACAAAAAACTGGCAACAGAAAGATTATTAAAAAAATTAGAAGACGAAACCTTACAGCAACTCAAAAATCATGTTGGTAAACAATGGGAAAATCAACTGAATATTCAGCGCGGAAATCCTGTGAGGGTTTTTACCGGAAGTGATTTTAAAAAGAATAAAATCGAGAAAAGTTACAAAGGAATTCGACAGAAATTAAAAACAGATTTACGAAATGAAAACAATTGATAAATACCTTTTTCAGGCTTTGGATAATTATCCGTATTGGCTTGAAGGAACTATCGAATCTTTAGATTATGCTTCTTCTTATAATGATAAAAACACGATGGTTTTGTGTTTATATGGAAGAATTCAGGCAGAGCAATTATGGAATTATGAAGAAGCTAAGTCTTATTTTCAGGAAGCCTTAGCTATTAATATTCATGCGCTCGAAGTATATCCGCATTATTTACAGACTTTAATTTTGAATGAAGATTATGAAAAAGCTCAAAAACTCATTGATTTTGCTTTGACTATCAAAGGAATAAACAAATCTGAAATTTTTGTAAAGAAAGCGATTCTTTTAGAAGCGAAACGGGAGTTTAAAAATGCATTGAGAGCAATTAAAGAAGCAAAACTTAGTTCCTTACAGTTTGCTTTTGATTCGGATATTGCAGAAATAGAAAAGAGAATCAAAGGAAAAATTGATTTGATGAAGGATAAAAAGAAACCTAAAAAATCAAAAAGGGATTCAAAAAAGAAATCAAAATAATTTTGAGATGAAACAAAAACGATGCAAAGCTGCATCGTTTTTTTGTTTTTTGCCACGAATTGCACCAATTTACACAAATTTTAATAAACCAAAATCGGTGTTAACCCTTGCAATCCGTTTAATCTGTGGGTCATAATTATTTCCAGTGCAATTCTAAAGCAAAACAGGTTTTTTCGCCTTTTGTGATGCTGAAGGTTGCAGTTGTGTGATCATCATCTTCACTTTCATGAATGACAACTTTATCTTTTAGGGAAAGCTCTTTCATAAAGTTCATTTCAAAGCTTTTTACTTCTTGTTTTAGGATTCTTTTTTCATCAACATGATCTAAACACCATTCTAAATATTTGACATTATTTACGTGATTTACAATATCTAAATCTGATAAATAAACTGTTTTTTCAAAAATAGCGCCTTTTTCGTGATTGATATTTATTTTCGAAAAACCTTCTTTTGTAGCGCGATTTTCAGGGAATAATTCGAAATGTTCGTAAGGTAACGCTAATGGTTCCGGGCGACGCGCTTGTGTATTAAAAACGGCCCAATAGGTTTCGCAGCCCACTATTTTTTTGCCATTAACATACATTTCAAGCGCACGAACCGAACGGGAATTTTCTAAACTATTGATCCAGGTTTTAACTGTAACGATATCCTGCCATTTTGGTAAAGCACTAATTTCAACGCGCATTCGGCTTAAAACCCAAGCTTGGTGAAATTCCTGCATGTCAAAAAAGCTGATTCCGCCAACTTCAGAATGTGCCGCGGCGGTTAACTGTAAAATGTTACATAAGTCTGTATATTTTAAAAAGCCGTTTGGCGTGCATTGCGTAAAATTGATTTCCCAGTCTTTGCTTAAAACCGATGTGAAATTTGGTGATATTGGCATTTTGTAATTTTAAATTTTAGAATATTTATTTAGAAAAAAGAATATTTATTTAGAAAAAAGAATATAGATTATAGAAAATAGATTTTTACCTTAGAAGATTTTCTATATAATCTATTATTTGTTTTCTATCTATCGCATAATCAAACCATTTTGTGGTTTCATTTCTTTTGAACCAGGTAAGTTGTCTTTTGGAAAAACGTCTGGTATTTTTTTTAATTTCTTCGATGGCAAATGGCAAAGAGAAATCTCCGTCAAAATAACTAAATAATTCTCTATAACCCACGGTTTGCAGCGCATTTAACGCTTTATTTGGATAAAGTGCTTTTGCTTCTTCCAGTAAACCTTCGTTCATCATGATGTCAACACGCTGATTAATACGATCATAAATAATATTTCTGTCAGCTTCTAAACCAATTAAAATAGGAGTGAAGTTTCTGTTGTTTTTCTTTTGATTTAAAAAAGAAGAATAGGGTTTTTGAGCTCCGATGCAAACTTCTACAAAACGCATCATGCGTTGCGGATTCTGTAAAGTCTGCGGATTTTCTAAAGTTATTTTTTGGTAATATTCCGGATCTAAAAGCTGTAATTGCTCTTGTAAATAATTGATTCCCAGTTTTTCGTAATTTGAATTTACTTCTGATCTAACTGAAGAATCAATTTCGGGAAATTCGTCAAAGCCTTTTAAAATGGCATCAACATATAAACCTGAGCCTCCAATTAAAACAGCAAAATCATTTTTTTGAAACAATTCTTCCAGTTTTAAAAGTGCTTCTTTTTCGTAATCGCCAACGGTATAATTTTCGAAAATTGATTTATTCTGAATGAAATGATGTGTTGCTGAATCGAGTTCTTCCTGATTTGGAACAGCGGTACCAATAGTCATTTCTTTGAAAAACTGACGGCTGTCGCAAGAAATTATCTCGCAGTTAAAATGTTGAGCCAAAGCAATACTCAAGGCTGTTTTGCCTATAGCTGTTGGTCCGACAATGGTAATTAAATGTTTCATATTTTTTAGCCCAGATGGAAATGGAAACCCCGGACTTATATTTGTTCGTTTTTTTTGGGATAAAAGAGCGACTTTAGAAGCTCCTTTTATGCCTTAAAAAAACAACAAAGATAAGGAGGAGTTGTAATGTACAGCTGGAATAGCTTCTTAAATTAATTCGGTAATTCTGTTCCGCATTCATAACAATATTTTGCGCTATCAAAATGGGTTTGCGAATTGCAATTTTTACAGGTTCTTTTTCCGCTGACGCTGTTGTTTTTAAGACTGCTTTTTGCAAATTCTGCTGTTACAATTCCGGTTGGTACGGCTATAATTCCGTAACCTAAAATCATTACTAAAGCTGCAATAAATTGTCCTAAAGGAGTTTGCGGAGAAATATCGCCATAACCAACTGTCGTTAAAGTTACAATTGTCCAGTAAATACTCATCGGAATACTTGTAAATCCAGATTGTTTGCCTTCTACTAAATACATTATAGAACCAATTAGGATGGTACTTATCAGCACAAAATATATGAAAACGAGAATTTTTTCTTTACTGGCTTCGATGGCTTCACGAAGTTGATAAGACTGATGTGATATTTGCGGAATATGCAGGATTTTGAATAATCGGAAAAAGCGCAATGCTCTAACGATGGAAAGTATGCTGGCGCCGGGAAAAAATATAGACAAATACATAGGCATAACGGCCAGTAAATCTATAATTCCGTAAAAGCTAAAAACATATTTAACGGGTTTTTGAATTGAAATTATCCTTAAAATATATTCAATAGTAAAAAATCCGGTGATAACCCATTCGCAGATAATAAGTTGTGAATGATATTTTTGATTGATTCCCTGAACTGTTTCCATCATAATCAAAAGAACGCTCAATAAAATCAATCCCAGAAGTACCAAATCAAACATTCGTCCTAAAATGGTATTGGTACCATAAAGAATGATCTTGATTTTTTCTCTGAAAATCTCGTATTTTGATTTTGTTTTTTTCATACCGTCAAAGATAATGAAAGTTTTTATTTGTTAAAAATTTAGAATTTTAACTGATTTACTTTTACGGATGTATTGCTGAATGATGTTTTTGACATCACGATTGTTTTGCATCGGGATCAATATATTTTTTAAGATATCGCTATTCATAATTTGATAATTCAAATCATAAAAAGCATATCCTTTGTATTGCCCATTTTCGATTAATACTGCGCTGCGTTCGTTTACGTTACGGCCTCTGTCAATAATAATCATGCTTTTGTTTTCAAAACTATGTTCTGAGATAAATTGCTGGACGCGGGCATTGTATATTTCAGGTGTAATCTCGCCAATACAAGCGCCATCACATTCTTTGATTTTATATTGAAAACATTCTTTTTTGGTTTGATATAAACCTGTCAATTTTTGGCACAAATGATAATTTGCGGAGAATTTGAAAAGCATATTTTTACCTTCCTGTAAAGAAATAAATGATGTAATTTCCTTTTTACGGCCATCTGCTTTTTGAAGTTTTAAGTTCAGATATCCATTGGCGTCTTTTTCTGCATATAAAGCAAACGGAAAAAAAGTTTTTTTCTGTGAACGATTATGTCTTGGGCGGTTTACTTTTATTTCTTCGCTTTCTTTTAATAATGCAATTAATTCGCTTCCGGTTTCATCATAAGTTATAGTGAAAACTTCGGCCTGAATTTTTTTGCTTTTGGTCGTAATTCCGGTAAAATGCTGATTTACTCTTTTTCGAATATTCTGGCTTTTGCCGATATAAATTAACGTACCGCCTTCATTATAAATATAATAAATACCGGTTTTAGAAGGCATTTGTCCAACTAAATCCATCAATTTAGGAGAAATTCCTTTTTCGACTTCGAGCTTTATAAAATCTTTTACGATTGTTTTTTCCAGATCTTTTTCCAGAAGCATTTTAAAAAGTTTTGTGGTTGCCATAGCGTCTCCGCTGGCGCGATGTCTGTCTGCCATCGGAATTCCAAGTGCGCGAACGAGTTTTCCTAAACTATAAGAAGGCTGTTCCGGAATCAGTTTTTTGGCAAGTTCTACAGTACAGAGCGTTCTGGCTTCAAAATCGTAACCTAATCGTCTGAATTCTGTGCGTAAAATTCTGTAGTCAAAAGAAGCGTTATGGGCCACAATAATACAATCTGAAGTAATTTCTATAATTCGTTTTGCGACTTCAAAAAACTTTGGAGCAGAACGCAGCATAGCATTATTAATTCCGGTTAATTTTACCACAAAGGGCTGAATTGGAATTTCAGGATTGACAAGGCTAATGAATTGATCAACTACTTCGTGTCCATCAAATTTATAAATGGCAATTTCGGTAATTCCTTCTTCATTAAATTGGCCACCAGTAGTTTCTATGTCTAATATTGCGTACAAATTATGTATTCAGTTGTATGTAGAGATGCACAGCAGTGCATCTTCACGGTAGTTAGTAAGTTTATCTTCCCCAAAAAATACTGCTTCCAATTCGTACCATTGTACTGCCACATTCTATGGCAATTTGGTAATCTCCGGACATTCCCATTGAAATAGTATTCAGTTTGCAGTTTTCAGTCTGCAATGTTTTAATGGAGTCGAAAATCGATTTTAAATGCTGGAATTCTTTTTTAATTTGGTTTTGATCTTCTGTAAATGTTGCCATTCCCATTAAACCTAAGGTACGAATATTTTTCATTTCTTTGAACTCAGACGAAGAAATAAGTTCATTTAATTCATTTTCGTCTAAACCAAATTTAGTTTCTTCCTCAGCGATATGTATTTGAAGCAAACAATCAATAATTCTATTGTTTTTTAAAGCTTGTTTGTTGATTTCCTGTAATAATTTCAAACTGTCAACACCATGAATCAAACTTACAAATGGCGCCATAAATTTGACTTTATTCGTTTGAACATGACCAATCATATGCCATTGAATATCTTTTGGCATTTCTTCGTACTTATCAGCCATTTCCTGGATTTTGTTTTCTCCAAAAATGCGTTGACCCGCTTCGTAAGCCTGCATTAAGTCAGAAACAGGTTTGGTTTTTGAAACGGCAACTAATGTTACATGTTCAGGCAAACTTGTTTTGATTGTATTTAAATTTGATGCTATTGACATGATATTTCTTTTTATGAAAGAACAAACTGCTTAGAAATTTTCTCTGCTTTTTTACTTTCGCTGTAATCATAAAAACCTTCACCGGATTTTACTCCTAATTTTCCGGCTCTCACCATATTTACTAATAATGGGCAAGGCGCATATTTAGGGTTTTTGAAACCTTCGTACATAACGTTTAAGATTGCAAGGCAAACGTCAAGACCAATAAAATCAGCTAGTTGAAGCGGTCCCATCGGATGTCCCATTCCTAATTTCATTACAGTATCTATTTCATAAACTCCGGCAACTTTATTATATAACGTTTCAATTGCCTCGTTTAGCATAGGCATTAAAATTCTGTTTGCTACGAAACCTGGATAATCGTTTACTTCAACCGGTGTTTTGCCTAGTTTTTCAGATAAATCCATAATGATTTTAGTTACTTCATTGCTGGTATTGTATCCACGAATGATTTCAACCAATTTCATAATGGGCACCGGATTCATAAAATGCATTCCGATAACGCGTTCAGGATGAGTAACTACAGCTCCAATTTGTGTAATTGAAATCGAAGAAGTATTGGTTGCTAAAATCGTATTGTGAGAACAAGCTTCGTTTAATTGCTTAAAGATATTTAGTTTTAACTCTACATTTTCTGTAGCAGCTTCAACCACTAAATCAACGCCAACAACTCCGTCCTTAATATCAGTGTAGGTAATAATATTGGTGATTGTTTTTGCAACATCTTCCTGAGTAATAGTTCCTTTAGACAACATTCGGTCTAAATTAGCGGCAATAGTTGCCATTCCTTTATCTAATGATTTTTCAGAAACATCAATAAGTTTTACGGTAAAACCACTTTGTGCAAATGTATGAGCAATTCCATTACCCATTGTTCCTGCACCAATTACAGCTATAGTTTTCATTTTTTTATTGGTATTATATTTATGATTTAGCCACGAATTCACTAGTTAAGCAGTGAATTCGTGGCTAATTTTATTTTTAAAATTATATTATTTATCGAAACAATCAATAATTTGATATGCTACTCTTAAAGCATCTGTGGCTTGTTCAAGCGTTACAACAGGCGTAGTATCAGTATTGATAGCATTTGCAAAAGATTCTAATTCGTCAAGAATTGCATTATTTTGCTCAACATCCGGATTGGTGAAGTAGATTTGTTTTTTTACACCTTCGGCATTTTGCAGAATCATATCAAAATCTCCCGGAGTTTCCGGCGCATCTTTCATGCGGACTACTTCGCATTTTTTCTCTAAAAAGTCAACAGAAATGTAGGCATCTCTTTGAAAGAAACGTGTTTTACGCATGTTTTTCATCGAAATTCTGCTTGCTGTTAAATTCGCAACACAGCCATTTTCGAACTCGATTCGCGCATTGGCAATATCCGGAGTATCACTAATTACAGAAACACCACTGGCATGAATGTCTTTTACTTTTGAATGAACAACACTCAAAATAGCATCAATATCATGAATCATTAAATCCAAAACCACAGGAACGTCTGTACCGCGCGGATTAAACTCAGCCAAACGATGCGTTTCTATAAACATCGGATTTTCGATCATGTTTTTGGTAGCAATAAAAGCAGGGTTAAAACGCTCGACATGACCAACCTGACCCTTTACGTTGTATTCTTTAGCTAAAGCTATAATTTCCTCGGCTTCTTCAACGGTATTGGCAATTGGTTTTTCTATAAAAATGTGTTTTCCTGATTTGATGGCTACTTTTGCACATTTATAATGAGAAAGTGTTGGCGTTACAATATCGATTACATCAACAGCGTGGATTAATTTTGCAATTGTGCTGAAGTTTTTATAGCCAAATTCTTTTGAAATTCTTTCGGCGTTTTCCTGATTTTCGTCGTAAAATCCAACTAATTCATATTTGTCAGATTGTTGTAATAAGCGTAAATGTATTTTACCTAGATGACCAGCACCTAAAACTCCTACTTTTAACATGAGAATGTATTTTAAACAAAAATAGAATTTATTTGTTGAATGTAAAAATGAATGCAATAAAGATTTAGCGATTTAATAATTAAAAATCAATATTTGATTTAGTATTTAGTTTATTAATTTTACCGAAATAAAATATACCCATTTTGAAAGATACTGCCAAACATCAAGGACTTCGTAATCAATTAGTAAGCACTTTAGAACAAAAAGGAATTACTGACAGAGCAGTTTTGGATGCGATAAAAAAAATCCCAAGACACCTTTTTTTGAATTCCAGTTTTGAAGATTATGCTTATCAGGATAAGGCATTTCCTATAGGAGCTGGTCAGACTATTTCGCAACCTTATACAGTTGCGTTTCAATCGCAATTGTTAGAAGTTAAAAAAGACCATAAAATACTCGAAATTGGTACCGGTTCAGGGTATCAAACGGCGGTTTTGTTTATGCTTGGCGCAAAGGTGTATAGTATAGAAAGACAAAATGAATTGTTTAAAACAACTTCAAACTTGTTTCCAAAATTAAATATTCGTCCAAAACATTTATCGTTTGGAGACGGCTATAAAGGGTTGCCAAATCATGCTCCGTTTGATAGTATTATAGTTACAGCCGGTGCACCCTTTATTCCGCAGCCTTTAATGGCGCAATTAAAAATAGGAGGAAGGCTTGTTATTCCGTTAGGAGAAGATGTCCAGATCATGACTTTATTAATTCGTAAAAACGAGACACAATTTGAAAAACATGAATTTGGAGAATTTCGATTTGTTCCTTTATTAGAAGATAAAAATTAAAAATAAAACCCACTAAACATTTAGTGGGTTTTTGTTTACTGCGCAAGAATACTAATGTACCGTTCTAAGCTTTCTTTTTCAATTTGAGCGATAAACATTAAAAAATCTTCTTTATTATTTTTAGTCTGTGCTGTTTCCAGAGATTGGTAATATTGCATTCTGTTTTCATAATCTCCTTTGATATTCGCTATCAAATATCCTTTTTGCATTAGAATTAAATTCATAATCAAACGTGAAGTTCTCCCGTTTCCGTCGATAAAAGGGTGAATGGTAACTAATCTTTCGTGCATTTCGGCAGCCAGAATAACCGGATGCAATTTGTTTTTATTGATTTCGTACCAAATAAAATACTCTTCCATTTCTTTCGCAACCATAAAAGGCTGCGGAGGCATGTGTGTACTTCCCTGAATCATAACCTGAACTTTTCTGTAACGACCTGCATCTTCCGGAATTATCCCCCTAAGAATTAAATTGTGAACAGATAACAAATCACGCTCATTTATGGAATTATTTTTACTCATTAAATCCTTTATAAAACCAATAGCTTCCTGATGGTTTATAGCTTCAAGATGTTCTCTCATACTTTTTCCGGAAATTGTTAATCCTTCATTGATAACAAGATCTGTCTCGCGGAGTGTCAAAGTATTCCCTTCAATTCGATTACTTTCAAACGTGTATTCCAGTTCAAGGGCTTGTGTTATTTTGTAACTGTCAAATTGCCTGTAGCCATCTAGTTTTTCCTTTAGAATGTCAATTTGATTTAATAATTTTTCTAAAGAAGTTGATATTTTTAAATTAGAAACGGTTTTATTGTATTTGATTTCATCCTCTGCTAGTTTTAAGGCTTTTAGGGCAAACTCATCATCTCCAATTTCATACAATATTTTTTCCTTTAACCATGCAATCATTAAAGTTTCATAATCGATTTCTAGTAGCTGAGCTAATTTAGAAACCTGATCTTTAGTTGGTTTTCTGGTGCCAGATTCAAATTTACTTATCAATGCCTGATCTATACCTAGAATCTGAGCTACTTCACGGGTCTTTAATCCCTTTTGTTCTCTGGCATTTTTAAGAAGTGATTTCATTTATTTTGAATACTTTTAATTGTCTTGACAAATTTAGTCATTTAATTTTAAGTAAAAAAAAGCAATAGTTTGAAGATTGCTTTTTGTTAAATATTATTTCGGAGGCAAAGAACCGTCTTTTCTCATTTCGCCTACAACAGCCTGCATAATGGCATCAACTGTCTGACCTAAATCGGTCACATAATCCGATTTTGTAGTTCCTGTCCAGATCAATTTATTTTCTTTCAATGAAAAAATATTGGTTTCTACTAAATAAGAAGTAGTTTCCTGATAGTATCCAGGATCATAAAAGTCTGTAGAATACATTCCGTACCAGTTCCCAAAACCATATCCGTACATACCACTGTATATACCATCAAAACCTCCGTAATACATTCCGGTATACGTTCCGGGAACATAATTGGTTTCTTTTTCAGTACTTACCAAACGCATTGTTACAACTCCGTCAAAATTTTCGTCTTGTAGAATTTTTAATTTTTGCTCCTTAGTCAGGCTTGAAGTGGTTTCGTTTAAATATTGATAGGAAGTCTTAAAAATTTCATTACTGGCAGCAATTCTATTTTCGGCAACTCTTCGTGAAGCTTCGTCTTTTACTAAAACAACAATCAAAACTTTTTTAAAATGTTCCTGAGCAACCGTTATTTTAGGATCTCTCCAACTATTTACAATCGAAGTATTACTGCCACAACCTGAAAGTATAATAGCAGTTAATAGAATTAAATACCTTTTCATATCTTATTTTTAAAATTATTGTAGTAAAAATAAGAATAAAATATTTAAAATCGTTCTTTTACAGCGAATTAAGATTTAGTTATATGCTTTTTTAATGCGATCAAGATCTCGTTTTGTGTCCTGCTCTTTTAATGATTCACGTTTGTCGTAATTTTTCTTTCCTTTACAAAGACCAATTTGCAGTTTTGCAAGACCTTTTTCGTTGGTAAATAACTTTAACGGAACAATCGTTAATCCTTTTGCCTGAACACTTTTATGAAGGCTTTTTAATTCTTTTTTATTTAAAAGTAATTTTCGTTCGCTTCTTGATTTATGATTGAATTGATTTCCAAAAGAATATTCCTCAACGTAAGTATTAATAGCGAAAAGTTCCAGATTACTGAATTCGCAAAAACTTTCGGTGATGTTTGCTTTTCCTAAACGAATAGATTTGATTTCTGTTCCGGACAAAACGATTCCGGCAGTATAAGTGTCGATGATTTCATAATCAAATCGAGCTCTTTTATTAAGTATATTGACTGTTTTTAACATAGTATGCAAATGTAAAACAAAATTGAAAACTTTTGTAGTCCTAAGATAATTAAAATGGAATCTAAAGATAGTTAAAGATTTTTTTTAATCTATGATTTTAATCATTTTTAAGAAAAAGCCTTACTGGTAAGTTTGTTAAATAATTTAACAAACTATAAAATGAAAAAAATTGTAACATTAATCAGTATTGTATTAGTAGGTTTAACTGCGAAAGCTCAGGATTCAGCTCAGGGTTTAAAGGGAGCGTGGTTTGCAACATCTCAATTTGGTTACCAGCAAACTAAAACGGCAGATGTGAAAAACACAAATTTATCGGTAATTCCAATTGTTGGTACATTTATTACGCCATCAGTAGCTGTTGGAGCAGGATTGGGATATATTAATATGAAGTCAGATTCAAAAGCGGGGACGGAAGCAAAAACAGATTTAATTGTAATTGAGCCATTAGCACGAAAATATTGGAATATAGCTGGTTCTCTTTATTTCTTCGGACAAGCAGCTTTACCGGTTATTACGGGTAAGGAAAAAGAGGGTGATACAAAAATAAACCAGTTTGGTTTATCTGTATCAGGAGGTTTTGATTATTTCGTAACGAAAAATTTCTCAGTTGAGTTTTCTTATGATCTGGCGAATTTTACATCAACTACAATTGACCCTACAGTTGGTGAAAAAACTACGGTAACTAATTTTGGATTAGCGCATATGGCAAATGTTGATTCAGCATATTTAGCCGGAGGAACTAGTTTAACAACGCCACTTTCTGTCGGATTTAAATTTATATTCTAATAGTAGTCGATTGATTTAATTTCAAATCGTTAATTTTGTAAAAAAGAAAGACCGTACTTTTTGAGCACGGTCTTTTATATTATTTTAAAAGTAAAAAATGCAAAATCAATCCAAAGATCCATTACACGGAATCACACTTCAGGCAATTTTAGAAAAGTTAGTCGCTCATTATGGTTTTGATACATTGGGAGAATTAGTCCCGATAAAATGTTTTCTTTCAAATCCAAGTATAAAATCGAGCTTAACTTTTTTAAGAAAAACCGATTGGGCGCGCAAAAAAGTAGAAGATTTGTATGTGAAGACTTTACCGAAGTTTACAAACTAATTATAATTTATACGAAATCATAACACCACCACGATAGGGAAGCCATTCGCCACTTTTGTTCCAGTTCTGTGCTTTCTCATATCTTCCCGGGGTTCCGTCATTGTAATAGCCATGATAAAAACCTTGGTGCCAGCCACCTCCCGCAAAAATATCAAGAACAAATTTATCATTTAGTTTAATGTTGTAACCAACAGTAACCCCTAAACGATAACCAAAACCATGTTCATATCTAGCGCTGTCCCAGTAATTCCATTTTTGTAATTCGTAAACATCCGGTCCTGCATGTGCACCCACATAAAAACCATTGTATTTTTCTTTAAAATGGTAACGAACTTCCGGAGTTAAGGTGTAAAATTTCATCGGCGAATGCCCATTAAAAGATTCCCAGAAAGAAGCCATAACATCAACACTAAAAGTAGTTTTTTCGCCTATACTTGTTTCAATTCCAATATTTGGGATTGCAAATAAAGCAGTAGCTGCATTAAATTTTATATAAGTCTGACTTTGCAATTGAATTGAAAAGAAAAGAACAAACAGTACAAATAATTTTTTCATAAAGTGATATTTCGGAGCAGGGAAATAAGTTTTCAGTACTTATTTCGCGTGCAAATATAACGCAATACTACACTTGCTATTGTAAAAATAGTGTATTTAACTACGTTTTTTTAGCAATAAACCCTTACTTGTCTAATAACGAATAAATTACTTTATCTAAAAATCGCCCTTCATAAAATTCAGATTCTTTAAAATGGGCTTCTTTTACAAAACCACATTTTAGCAACACTTTTTCCGAAGCAAAATTCTCAGGATCGATAACAGCTTCAATAGAATGTAATTTTAAATCATCAAAACCATATCTGTTTAATCTGTTTACGGCTTCGGGGATAATTCCTTTTCCATGAAATTCCGGTAATAAAATATACCCGATTTCAGCACGATAATTTTCGGGCTGCATTCTGTAAAAACCAATGACACCAAGTAATTTTGGACTACCTTTTAATGTTAGTGCCCAATTAATTCCAACATTGGTATCAATTTTTTCATCGATCATGGCAATATGGGCAAGTGCATCTTCAGTATTTTTTACTAAAGGTCTCGGAATGTACTTCATCGTTTCGGGATTCGAACGCAAATCAAAAATTTCGTTTACATCGTCATTCGTAATCCTTCTTAAAAGTAAACGTTCAGTCTCTATAATTGGAAATGGAGAAAAATTAAATTCCAGCATTTTTTTTAATTTTATAATAGTTGTATACTGAATTTTGAATTGAATGTTTGTTGGGGATCCAAAATCAAAATCCCTTCTTTTTCGAATAAATCACCTGAATTTTCGGCCGTGTCTGAGTAACCAAACCACGGCTCAATACACACAAACGGAGCCTGATCTTTTGTCCAGATTCCTAAACTCGGAAAATCTGCAAAATCAACTTTTACATAAGGTTTTGAATTTTCAAGAATAGTAAGCGAATTCGATTCTAAAGTTTTAAAAACCAAAGCATCATTTTCAAATAATTTATAGTTTAAAGGAACTAAATTATCCGTGGTTTCTAAAGTTTCTGTTTTATTCGAAATCAGATCATTTTCTAAAAGCGAATATTTCAGTACTTCTTCTTTCTCAAATTTAAAAGCATAATTCTCAAAATTTTCCGGTAACGCAATTGCAGGATGGGCGCCGATAGAAAAAGGCATTTTGTTTTCTCCTTTATTAATTACTTTATATTCAATATCTAAAGTAGTTTCTTTAAGCGTATAAATAAGCTGCAATTCAAATTCAAAAGGATATTTTTTTAGTGTTTCAGCATTTGACTGCAGGGAAAAAGTCGCACTATTTTCAGTTTTATTAATTAATTCAAATTCCATATCGCGCGCAAAACCATGTCTTGACAATTGATATTCCTTATCATTAGATGTATACGTGTTGTTTTTTAAAGTTCCCACAATCGGAAAAAGAACCGGCGAATGTTTCCCCCAGAAATCAGGATTTCCTTCCCAGATATATTCTTTGTTTTGGTTGTTTTTTAAGGAAAATAATTCAGCTCCTGCATGTTTAATCGAAGCCTTAAGCGTTGAATTTGATATAGTTGTATCCAAAATAGTATAATTGAAAAGAATTAGTTTTAAAAGTGATGTAAATATATTTTATAAAATTAAGTTTTTTTGGGAAAATAGCTCAAATTATTTTTTTGATAAAATTTTGCTAAACTTTAATTTAAGGTTAAGTTTTTCTCTGTAAATAGCTTTTTTTTTCATTAATTTGCTATATAAACAGCTATTAAATATGAAAAAACAATCCTCAAAAGCCTTATTAACCATGGCTTTGTTTGTAGGGATTTCTTCTGTTTGGGCACAGCAAACGCCAGCTACAACAGCAGTTACTCCTGTTAATAATTACAATTACCATGATGCTTTTGCACCACATTTTTACACTAAAAATGGTACATCAACCCGTTCTGCGAGCGGTCAGCCGGGAATAGAATACTGGCAAAACAGAGCCGATTATCAAATAACGGCAAAATTAAATGCAACATCAAACGAAATTATTGGTACAGATGAAATCACATATACTAATAATAGTCCTGATAAATTAGGGTTTGTCTGGTTGAATTTAGATCAGAATTTATTCAAAGAAGATTCAAGAGGAAACGCTGTTGTGCCTTTAACCGGAAGCCGTAATGGAGCTCAGGGTCAGGTTTTTGACGGAGGAAATAAAATCAAATCAGTAAAAGTAATTTCTGGAAAGAAAAAAACAGAAACTGATGTAAAATACGTTGTGACAGATACAAGAATGCAAATTTTTCTTCCGGAAGAATTGGCTGCAAAGGGAGGATCTGTAAAAATTAAAATCGAATTCTCATTCATCGCACCTTTTGAAGGATCAGACAGAATGGGAGTTTTAGAAACTCAAAACGGAAAAATCTTCACAATCGCACAATGGTACCCGCGTATGTGCGTATATGATGACGTAAGAGGCTGGAATACTGCACCTTATTTAGGAGCTTCTGAGTTTTACTTGGAATACGGTGATTTTGATGTAAAAATCACAACTCCTGCAAATCATTATGTAGTAGGTTCGGGTGAATTATTAAATGGTGCAGAAGTTTTGCCTGCGGAGCAATTTAAGCGTTATACAGAAGCAAAACAAAGCGATAAAACAGTTATGATTCGTTCTGCAGAAGAAGTTGCTGCAACTGCAAACACCAATGCGACAGGTGAAAAAACATGGCATTATCAAATAAAAAATGCGCGTGATTTTTCATGGGCATCATCTCCGGCTTTTATTTTAGACGGAGCAAAAATAAACTTGCCAAGCGGTAAAAAATCGTTGGCATTATCTGCTTATCCGATTGAAAGTGCTGGTAGCGGAGCTTACGGACGTTCTACAGAATATGTAAAAGCATCAATAGAAAACTATTCAAAAAGATGGTTTGAATATCCTTATCCGGCAGCGACAAACGTAGCTGGAAACGAAGGCGGAATGGAATATCCGGGAATTGTTTTCTGTGGATGGAAATCTAAAGGTGATGATTTATGGGGAGTTACAGATCATGAATTCGGACATATTTGGTTCCCGATGATTGTAGGTTCAAACGAGCGTTATTTTGCTTGGATGGATGAAGGTTTTAATACTTTTATCAACTCGGTAAGCTCTTATGATTTCAATAATGGCGAATACAAACAGCCTGCTGCTAATTTACACGAAGATGCAGAATATTATACAAGTCCAAAATTAGAAACTATTATGAGTTCTCCTGATAATATGAAGGAAGCTAATATTGGTGTTTTATGTTATGCAAAACCAAGTGCTGGATTGGTAATTTTGAGAGAACAAGTTTTAGGACAAGAGCGTTTTGACAAAGCATTACGCACTTATGTCGAGCGTTGGGCTTACAAACATCCAACTCCGGATGATTTCTTCAGAACAATTGAAAATGTTGCAGGAGAAGACCTAAGCTGGTTCTGGAGAAGCTGGTTCGTAAACAACTGGCGTTTTGACCAGGGAATCAATTCTATTAAATATATAAAAAATGATCCGGCAAAAGGAGTTATTATTACAGTTGAAAATTTCGACAAAATGCCAATGCCAATTGTTTTGGATGTAAAAACAAAAAGCGGAAAAGTAACCAGAGTTAAATTGCCTGTAGAAATCTGGCAACGTAACAATGACTGGTCTTTTAAACATAATTCTACAGAAGAAATCGAAAGCATTACATTGGATCCTGATCATGCATTTCCAGATTATAACGAAAGTAATAATGTGTGGACTGTGGGAAAGGGAAAAGTTGAAAAGGATATTATCCTGGATGCTTACATAGGAAATTATGCTACTACAAAATCGCCTTTGACAATTGAAATGACAGAGAAAAACAGTGTTTTAAACGCAGAACTTCCAAACTATCCAAAATTTAGTTTGTCTCCGGTTGCAAATGAAAAAGACACTTTTGAATCAAAAAGAGCAGGTTTAAAATTCAAGTTCAACGAAGCAAAAACAGGTTTTGATATGATCATTTCAGGCAACGGACAAGTAATTTCGTTTACTAAGAAATAAAATTAAAAATCTTAAAATATTTAAAACCCGATAGTTATCTTTAACTATCGGGTTTTTTGTTGTGTTTTCAATTCCAAGTTTCAGGTTTCAAGTTTCAAGTTTCAGGTTTCACAAAACTTAGAATCTTAGCAACTCAGAACCTTAGCATCTTTTAAAAAAAAACCAACATTACATTAAAAAAATGTTAGAATTTTATTTTTTTGTTTTGTAAATTAAAAAATAGTGTATTTTTGCACCGATGAATAAAATAAGTTTAAATATAACTTCTTTGTCACGGACAAACTCACCTGTAACTTCTCCCGAAGTACGGATGCTATCTCTATAGTATTCACAGAGTTTTTCGCCGCGTATTTATTTATATTCATTTTTCATTTTGAAATCACACAATTTGTCCATTGGACAAACATATACTAAAAGTACATCTTATATTAAATTTTTTCTAAATCAAGTTTTTGATTTTGAGAACGTTACTTCTATTTTGTCTATTTTTATTGGATGTTTTTCCGGATTTCAAACTAAACAATACGTTTTAATTTTTAACTCTAACTTCAACTATTGAAATGAAAATCTCTATTGTTGTAACTCAGGAAGAACACTTCAAATTCGCACAGGAAATTTGCGATACAATAGAATCATCTGCCTTATTAAGAGGTACGGGGATTGCTAAAAGAACTCCTGAATACATTCAGAAAAAAATGTCGAACGGTGATGCGATGATTGCTTTGGCAGATGGAAAATTTGCAGGTTTTTGTTATATCGAAAGTTGGGAACATGGAAAATTCGTGGCACATTCCGGCTTAATTGTACATCCGGATTATAGAAACTTAGGTTTGGCAAAACAGATTAAATCGAAAGTTTTTGATTATTCCCTGCAGAAATATCCAGACGCAAAAATATTCGGGATTACAACCGGTTTGGCTGTAATGAAAATCAACTCTGATTTGGGTTACAAACCTGTTCCATTCTCAGAACTTACAACAGATCCAAGTTTTTGGGCGGGTTGTAAAACCTGTACTAATTTTCAAATTCTGCAAAGTAAAGAAAACAAAATGTGCTTATGTACAGGAATGTTGTATGATCCAAAAGACAAACCAAAAGATCCGCCAAGACATCCTTTTAACGAAGTTGTTTTAAGCAGATTGAAGAAGATAAAACAAGCCTTATTCTTAAATAAACTATTGTCGTTTATTTTAACCTAAGAATAAAATAAAAAGAAATCTCAAACTTGCTAAATACGAAAGTATTAGCCTAAATTATAAAAAATGAAAAAAGTTGTATTAGCTTATAGTGGAGGATTAGATACCTCGTATTGTTTGAAATATTTAAAAAATGAAAAAGGATACGAAGTTCATACCGTACTTGTAGATACAGGAGGATTTAGTGAAGAAGAATTAACAGCAATTGAAAAAAGAGCCTATGAATTAGGAAGTGCGCAACATGCCAATCTTACCATCATAGACAAATATTACGATAAAGCGATCAAGTATTTGATTTTCGGAAACGTATTAAAAAACAATACTTATCCATTATCAGTAAGTGCAGAGCGTGTTTTTCAGGCAATTGAAGCCATTAAATATGCTAAAAAAGTAGGAGCAAGCGCTATCGCACACGGAAGTACAGGTGCAGGAAATGACCAGATTCGTTTTGATTTGATTTTCCAGACTATCGCTCCAGAAATTGAAATTATCACGCCAATCAGAGACTTGAAATTGTCAAGACAGGAAGAAGTTGATTATTTAGCTAAAAACGGCGTACACTATTCTTGGGAAAAAGCACAATATTCTATCAATAAAGGACTTTGGGGAACAAGTGTTGGAGGAAAAGAAACCTTAACTTCAAGCCAGCCTTTGCCAAGTGAAGCTTATCCTTCGCAATTGCAAAAAGAAGGCGAAGAAAAAGTGACTTTACATTTTGAACAAGGAGAATTAGTGGCCTTAAATGGTAAAAAAGATGCTCCTGAAAACAATATCGTGAAGCTTGAAAAACTGGCAAATGCTTATGCAATTGGTAGAGATATTCACGTTGGAGACACTATTATCGGGATTAAAGGAAGAGTTGGTTTTGAAGCTGCTGCTCCGTTAATTATCATCAAAGCGCACCATTTATTAGAGAAACATACACTTGGAAAATGGCAGCAATACTGGAAAGAACAGTTAGGAAACTGGTACGGAATGTTGTTTCACGAAGGGCAGTTTTTAGATCCGGTAATGCGTAATATCGAAACATTTTTACAAGACACACAAAAAACAGTAAACGGAACCGTAACAGTTTCTTTAAAACCATATCATTTTTCGCTTGACGGAATTGAATCTAAAAATGATTTAATGAACACAGGTTTTGGTCAATACGGAGAAATGAACAACGCCTGGACATCTGACGATGCAAAAGGATTTATTAAGATTTTAGGAAATGCACAAAACATATTTTCATCTGTAAACCATTTAGAACACGATTAATTTGTGATGATTTATTCAAAAAATAAAACTTAATTTTTATGAAAGCAAAAGTATTTTTTCTATTTCCAATTCTTTTAATGTTTCTGAGCTGCTCAAGTGATACTGTCGCACCTGAAAAAGAAGAATTAAAAGAGATTACCTACGAAGTTTTATTATTTGAATTTACAGCCGACACAGGTAATAATTCATCTCGATTACATTATGAGATAAAATATAATAACTCAAATAATGTTGCTGTAAAAGGAACATCCAGCGTAACGGCCAATTATAACGGATTGATATTAACTCCTATTAAAAGAGTTCCTCCATATATTGAAATTGGTGCAAATTCTACTTATACAGAAGTTTATAATGTTGAATCTCCACATGACACACAATCATTAAGTCCTGAGCAGATAAAGGCATATTACATAAAGTTTGTATCCGCAAAGTTTGTTTTGGCTATTGATTAAAAAAACTAGGAGATTAGACAACTTTTTAAAATTGGCTAATCTAAAAACACAAAAGATATTAAAAATCGAATTCGATTTAACAATATATTTAAAAAGTAAAAAATATGATTAATATCGGAATAATTGGTGGTTCGGGCTACACGGCCGGAGAACTTATCAGAATATTAATGTATCATCCCAATGTAAACATCGATTTTGTTTACAGCACAACAAATTCGGGCAAACCGCTTTCTGTGGCGCACCACGACTTGATGGGAGATATTGAAATGAATTTTACTGATAAAATAAATCCGGATGTAAATGTTGTTTTCTTATGTCTTGGACACGGAAAATCCATTTCATTTTTGCAGGAAAATCAATTTGCAAGTCACACAAAAATTATTGATTTAGGAAATGATTTCAGATTGAACAAAGATGCTCATTTCGAAGGTAAAGATTTTATTTACGGTTTACCTGAATTGAATAAAGCTGACATTAAAAAAGCGAATTATATTGCAAATCCGGGTTGTTTTGCTACGGCTATTCAATTGGCTTTATTGCCATTAGCTAAAAATAATTTGTTGAATAATGACGTTCATATTAATGCAACAACAGGAAGCACAGGCGCTGGAGTTGGACTTTCAGACACCTCGCATTTTAGTTGGAGAAACAATAATATGTCGCATTATAAAGCTTTTGAACACCAGCATTTGGGAGAAATTTCAGAAAGTCTGGTTCAGTTGCAGGATGATTTTGAAAGTGAATTGCTTTTTATTCCAAACAGAGGAGATTTTCCAAGAGGAATTTTTGCAACCTTATATACAACATCCGATGAAAGTCTTGAGCAAACTGTTGCCAAATACGAAGAGTTTTATAAAAATGAACCTTTTGTAACCGTGACAACGACAAACATCAATATGAAACAAGTCGTGCAAACCAACAAATGTATCATCAGTTTATTGAAAAAAGGAAACCGGATTTTAATCACGTCAATTATTGACAACTTAACCAAAGGTGCTTCAGGACAAGCCATTCAAAACATGAATTTAATGTTTGGACTTGAAGAAACCACTGGTTTACATTTGAAACCAAGCGGATTTTAGTATAAAAGTTATGAGTTAAATGTTAAGCGTTTTTTAACGTCTCTATTTAAACTTCTAACTCATAACAAATAACATATAACTTTTCAAGACATGAATTTATTTAACGTATACCCACTTTACGACATAACTCCTGTAAAAGCAGTAGACTGTACCATTACAGACATTAACGGAGTGGAATATTTAGACTTATATAGCGGACATGGTGTAATTTCAATTGGCCATACGCAACCTGATTATGTTGAAAAACTAAAAAATCAATTAGATCATTTAGGATTTTATTCAAATGCAATTCAGAATCCTTTGCAGGTAGAATTGGCTCAGAAATTAGGAAAACTTTCAGGATTAGAAGATTACGAATTGTTTTTATGCAGTTCCGGAGCCGAAGCTAACGAAAATGCCTTGAAATTAGCCTCTTTCCATAACGGAAAATCAAGAGTTGTAGCTTTTGATAATTCTTTCCACGGAAGAACTTCTGCAGCCGTTGCCGTTACAGATAATAAGAAAATCGTAGCGGCAATCAACGCACAGCAAGTAGTTACTTTTTTACCTTTAAATCAAATCGAATTAGTTGAAGCTGAATTGGCCAAAGGCGATGTTACAGCAGTAATTATCGAAGGAATTCAGGGAGTTGGAGGTTTAGATCAGGGAACAACAGAATTTTTTCAGGCTTTGGAAAAAGCATGTAAAAAACACGATGTTGTCTTGATTTTAGACGAAGTACAATCAGGATACGGAAGAAGCGGAAAATTCTTCGCTTTTCAACATCACGGAATCAACGCTGATATTATTTCCGTTGCCAAAGGAATGGGGAACGGTTTTCCGGTTGGTGCCATTTTAATTTCTCCAAAATTTGAAGCAAGTTTCGGATTATTAGGAACTACTTTCGGCGGAAGCCATTTATCTTGTGCTGCAGGAATTGCGGTTTTGGATGTAATTGAAAAACTGGATTTACAGAAAAATGTAAACGAAGTATATGCATATTTCTTAGAAAAAATTAAAGAAGTTCCTGGAATTAAACATGTAAAAGGAAAAGGTTTAATGCTTGGCGTTGAATTCGATTTTGATGTGGCAGCATTAAGAAAAAAACTGATTATCGAAAAACACATTTTTACAGGAAGCGCTAACAACAAAAATCTGTTAAGAATTTTACCGCCATTAACTGTGAAAAAAGCTGATATTGATACGTTTGTAAAAGCTTTAAAAGAAAGCTTGGAAGAACTATAATGTTTGTTTAATCGTTTATCGTTTAATCGATTAAACAAATAAACGAATAAACGATTACACGAATTGACCAATTAAACCAAAAAAAATGAATCCATTATCAATTGAAAAGCGTAATCTCGTTTTACGGTCTATGGCAAAGCTGGTCGGAGAGGAGCGGAGTCAAATAATTCTAACCAATCAGGAAGATTTACTGGCATATGACGGCTCTGATTTAGCGATGGAAGAACGCCTAAAAGTTGATGATAAAAAAGTCGATGAGATGATTTTATCGTTGAATCAATTGGCTTCTCAGGAAGATCCGGTTGGAGTTGAGCGTTTTCATTTTGTTCATGATAATGGAATCAAAGTGGTCAATAAAACCGCTGCTTTTGGTACGATTTTAATTATTTACGAATCTCGTCCCGATGTTACAATTGAAGCTGGCGGAATTGCTTTTAAATCCGGAAATAAAATTTTATTAAAAGGAGGAAAGGAATCTTTAAGATCAAATTTGAAAATTGTTGCTTTATGGCATCAGGCACTTGAAGAAAATGGAGTTTCCAAAGATTGGGTTGAATACCTCAATTTTAATCGGGAAGAAACGCAGCAATTTTTAGAAAAACCAACTCAAAAAGTAGATTTAATTGTTCCGAGAGGAGGAGAAAAATTAATTGAGTTTGTCAAAAAGCACGCACCTTGTCCCGTAATAGTAAGCGGACGCGGAAATAATTTTGTTTACGTTCATAAAGATGCTGATACGGATTTGGCTTTAAAAGTAATTTTAAATGCTAAAACCTCTAAAATATCAGCTTGTAATGCTTTGGATAAAGTTTTAATCGATTCCCGATTACCCAATTTTGAAGGTTTTACAGCAATGTTAATCGAAGCTTTAATAGAATCTAAAGTGGAAGTAATTGTCGATCAGTCATTACAAAATTTCGAAAATACAGAAACACTTCAAAACGAAGATATTTGGTACGAAGAATTTCTGGATTATAAAATTGTCATCGGAACAATTGATTCTGAAGAACATGCAATTGATAAAATCAATAAATATTGCGGAGGACATTCGGCAGCTATTATCACAAGAGATGATAAAACAGCACAAAAGTTCATGGAATCTGTTGATGCTGCTGCAGTTTATCATAATGCGTCAACCCGTTTTACAGATGGAGGGCAATTTGGTTTAGGCGGAGAATTAGCCATAAGCACGGATAAATTACATCAACGCGGACCAATTGGTTTACAGCATCTTGTAACAAATAAATGGTACGTTTACGGAGATGGACAAATTAGGTAATTTTAGATTTTAGAGTTCAGATTTTAGATTGATGATTAACGATTTATGATTTCAGATTATTGGAATTTGAATCTATTCACAAAGTAGGAATTGGGATTTTAAATTTGGATTTATATAAATATTTAGATTTGCGAACTTATCGTTTTCAAACACAAACAATATAAAAAAAACTTTGCGCCCTTTGCGATAAAAAAACTTAGTGCCTTCGAGCCTTCGTGGCAAAACCAAAAGAAAATGAGCAAAAAACGGATTTTATTAAAAATAGGAAGTAATACTTTAACCAAAGAAACCAACCATATTTCGCGGGGAAAGATCGAAGATATTGGTATGCAAATCGCCGCTTTAAACAAAGATTACGAATTTGTAATTGTAAGTTCAGGAGCAATCGCAGCCGCAAAACAATTTGTAAAACTCGAAAGTAAAGGCAAAGAAATTGCGTTAAAACAAGCTTTAGCTTCGATTGGTCAGCCGCATTTAATGCGGATTTTCCATGAAAATTTCAGCGATTTAGGATTATTGACTTCTCAATGTTTGCTTTCTTATTCTGATTTTGAAAAAGAGCAATCGAAAGTAAATATTGTCAATACCATAAATGTTTTGGTCGAGAACAATTACATTCCGATTATCAATGAAAATGATACCGTTGCCACAGATGAGATTCGGTTTGGAGATAATGATAAATTAGCGGCATTAACAGCGGTGCTTTTAAATGTTGATATTCTGATTATTGCGACCAATACAAACGGGATTTATACGAAAGATTCCATTCACGATGAAAATCCCGAAACCATTAAATTGGTAAATGATTTAAAAGTACTGGAAAAAGAAATCGGAGAATCAAAATCATCACACGGAACAGGCGGAATGCAATCCAAAATCGAAGCAGCCGGAATCGCAAAAGCAGCCAACATAGAAACCTGGATTGTGAATGGATTAAATGATAATTTTATTCTCCGGGCATTAAAAGACGAAATCCCATTTACGAAAATTATATAGCCACGAATTCACGAATTTATTCAAATTAATAATTATTTAATTCGTGAATTCGTGGCGGAAAACAAGTCAAAAAAAAAGAAAAACAATGAATTATATTTCAATACAAGATATCGACTCATTATCAAAATGGGTAAAAAGTGCGATTAAGATCAAAAAAAATCCACTTAAAAATAAAAAATTAGGGAAAGATAAAACCTTAGGAATGTTATTCTTCAATCCGAGTTTAAGAACGCGTTTGAGTACTCAAAAAGCGGCTTTAAACTTAGGAATGAACGTTATGGTGATGAATTTTACTAACGAAGGTTGGACTTTAGAGTTCGAAGACGGAGCGGTTATGAATTCCGGAGCCTCAGAACATATAAAAGAAGCGGCAGAAGTAGTTTCGCAATACTGTGATATTATCGCGATTCGTGCTTTCGCAGGTTTAGTTGACAAGGAAAAAGATTATGCTGAAACGGTAATTTCAGGATTCTTGAAACATGCCACAGTGCCAATCGTAAACATGGAAAGCGCCGTTCGTCACCCAATGCAGTCTTTGGCAGACGCGATTACGATGGAAGAATACAAGACAAAACACAAACCAAAAGTAGTGCTTTCGTGGGCGCCGCATCCAAAAGCGTTGCCTCAGGCAGTTGCTAATTCATTCGTAGAAATGATGCAAATGCAAGAAGACATGGATTTTGTAATCACACATCCGGAAGGTTACGAGTTAAGTCCTGAAATTACAAAAGATTGCAAAATCGAATACGATCAAAATAAAGCGTTCGAAAATGCTGATTTCGTTTACGTGAAAAACTGGAGTAATTTCAACGATTACGGAAAAGTAACCAACAGCGATCCAAACTGGACTGTGACCGCAGAAAAAATGGCATTGACAAACAATGGAAAATTCATGCATTGCCTTCCGGTTCGTCGTAACGTAATTGTGACCGACGAAGTGATCGACAGTGAAAATTCAATCGTAATTCAACAAGCGAATAACAGAACGTATTCGGCACAATTGGTTTTACAGAAAATTTTAAAAAAGTTATAATTTGTGGTGCAAAGGCTCAAAGCGACAAAGGTTCAGAGGGTTTTAAAACCGTAATAAAACCTTTGTCTCTTTGAACCTCTGTTCCTTTGAACCTTGAAAGAAATGAACGTTAAAGTAATAAAAATTGGCGGAAATATAATTGACAACCCAACCGAATTAGAACAATTCTTAACTGATTTTTCTAAAATCGAAGGCTACAAAGTTTTAGTTCACGGAGGCGGAAAATCGGCTACAAAAATGGCGCAAAGTATTGGTTTGGTTCCGCAAATGATTGAAGGACGCCGAATTACCGACGCTCCAATGCTTGATGTTGTCGTGATGATTTATGCTGGACAAATAAACAAACATATTGTAGCGCAATTACAGGCAAAAAACAATAACGCAATTGGTTTTTCAGGTGCTGACGGAAATTTGATTCAGTCCACAAAACGAAATCACCCCACAATTGATTACGGATTTGTAGGCGATGTAAAGCAAGTCAACACCAAATTATTAGCAACTTTATTAGAAGCCGGAATTACACCAGTTTTCTGTGCGATTACACACGACAAAAACGGTCAATTACTAAACACAAATGCAGATACAATCGCAAGTGAATTATCAATTGCATTGTCTGAAGTTTTTGATGTTACGCTGACGTACTGTTTTGAAAAACAAGGTGTTTTACAAGATTCAGAAGATGATAATTCTGTAATAACAGAAATCAACGAAGTATTATACAATAAACTAAAAGAAGAAAAAGTAATCCATTCCGGAATGATTCCAAAACTGGATAATTGCTTCAACAGTTTATCAAGAGGCGTTCAGAAAATCAAAATAGGGCATCATAAAATGCTTCAAAATCCAGATGTTCTGCACACCACAATTACGTTATAGAATGAGTTGCCACGAATTACACGAATTTTCACGAATCAAGATTTAGAAAAAATTAGTGAAAATTTGTTCAATTCGTGGCAAAAAAATACAAGCGCGCAAGGCATTTTAAATATTAATTTTAGAAATTTGCGCAAATTAAAATCGTCACAAATCGATTAAAATATTCAATTAAAAAGTTTGTGACTTTGTGCCTTCGTGGCAAAGAACCTACACCTATGAAAAATATAGAAACGCTTACCCAAGAGGCAATTAACTTATTGAAAAATCTAATTGAAACCCCTTCATTTTCAAGTGAAGAAGATCAAACGGCACTTTTGATAGAGAATTGGTTCAATCAAAACGAAATCCCTTTTAAAAGAGAAAACAATAATGTGTGGGCTTTCAATAAATATTTCGACCAAAATAAACCAACACTTTTACTGAATTCGCATCATGATACCGTAAAACCGAATCAGGCTTATACAAACGATCCTTTTAAAGCTATCGAAAAAGACGGAAAATTATTTGGATTAGGAAGCAATGACGCCGGAGGATGTTTAGTTTCGTTATTGGCGACGTTTGTACATTTTTACGAAAATCAAAATTTATCTCATAATATCGTAATTGTGGCTTCCGCCGAAGAAGAAAGCAGCGGAAAAAACGGTTTAAACAGCGTTTTAAAACATTTACCGGAGTTGGATTGCGCCATTGTTGGCGAACCAACATTAATGCAATTGGCTGTGGCTGAGAAAGGTTTGTTAGTTCTTGACGTAAAAGTAAAAGGAACCGCAAGCCATGCTGCACATCAAAACGACGATAATTCATTATACAAATCAATTCCGGTAATGGAATGGTTTAGAAACTATAAATTTGATAAAATCTCTGATGTTTTAGGTCCCGTAAAAATGACCGTAACGCAAATCAGCGCCGGAAAACAGCACAATGTTGTTCCGTCAGAATGCGATTTAGTTGTTGATATTCGTGTAACGGATCGTTACTCAAATACTGAAATTCTGGAAGTGGTAAAAGCCAATGTAAACGCTGAAGTTACACCAAGGTCAATGCATTTAAATGCTTCATCTATTCCGGTAGCGCACGGTTTAGTTCAGGCCGGAATCGCTTTAGGAAGAACAACTTACGGCTCGCCAACACTTTCAGATCAATCTGTTTTGAGTTGTCAGTCTTTAAAACTTGGACCTGGAGAAACGCTGCGGTCACATTCAGCAGACGAATTTATTTTCATCAATGAAATCGAAGAAGGAGTCGACTTGTATATCAAAATACTAACCGATTTCTTTAAATTATAAGAAAAGAAAAACCGCCACGAATTCACGAATCCATATCTTCAAAGATTATCAAAAATAATTCGTGAATTCGTGGCGAAAAAAAATACTACCTATGAAACTTTGGGAAAAAGGAATACCAACAGATAAACAAATCGAACATTTCACCGTAGGAAACGATCGTGAACTTGATTTGGTTTTAGCAAAATACGATGCTTTAGGTTCGATTGCACATGCTAAAATGCTTGGGCAGATTGGTTTATTAACTCAGGAAGAAACGACTTCTTTAGTGGATGCTTTAAACGAAATCATCGCTGATATTGTAATCGGAAATTTCGAAATTGAAGATAGTTTTGAAGATGTACATTCTAAAATCGAATATCTTTTAACTGTAAAATTAGGTGATGCCGGAAAGAAAATCCATACGGCGCGTTCTCGTAACGATCAGGTTTTAGTAGACGTTCATTTGTATTTAAAAGACGAATTAAAAGCTTTAAAAGAACAAGTTAAAACATTGTTTGATTTGCTAATGGAATCGGCAGAGAAACACCAAAATGTTTTATTGCCGGGATATACGCATTTGCAAATAGCGATGCCATCGTCATTCGGAATGTGGTTTTCTGCTTACGCGGAAAGTTTAATTGATGATGTAACGATGCTGAATGCAGCTTTAAAAATTGTAGATCAAAACCCATTAGGTTCTGCAGCAGGTTACGGAAGTTCTTTCCCAATCAACAGAACATTTACCACACAGGAATTAGGTTTTGAAACGTTAAAATTCAACGCTGTTGCCGCTCAAATGAGCCGTGGAAAAGCAGAGAAAACAGTTGCATTTGCGATGAGCAGTGTTGCAGCAACTCTTTCAAAATTTGCAATGGACGTTTGTTTGTATATGAGCCAAAATTTTGATTTTATTGGCTTGCCGGCACATCTTACAACAGGATCGAGCATTATGCCACACAAGAAAAACCCTGATGTTTTCGAATTAATAAGAGGGAAATGCAACAAGATTCAGGCGCTTCCGTACGAAATCACATTAATCACCAATAATTTACCAAGCGGCTATCACAGAGATTTACAGCTTTTAAAAGAAGGATTGTTTCCTGCGCTTCAAAACTTAAAAGCATGTCTGGATATTGCGATCTTCTCTGTAAAAGATATTACGGTAAAAGACAATATTTTAAAAGATAAAAAATACGATTATCTGTTTACAGTAGATACTTTAAACGAAATGGTTGTTGCCGGAATACCTTTTAGAGATGCATACAAAGCAGTTGCAGAACAATTAGAAGCCGGAACGTATCAATCACCAAAAGAAACAAAACACACACACGAAGGCAGTATTAATAATTTGTGTTTGGATGCCATTAAAGATAAAATGAAAGAAGCTTTTTAAAACATCTTTCATCAACAAAAAAGCCGATTTGTAGATAATACAAATCGGCTTTTTTTATATATGAATAAATTTTCGCTTAGCTTTTGTTACTGCAATTTGTAGAAATTAAACCATTAGAATTTACCTGCAGTGTAGCTCCGGCACCACACGATTTATTAGCGACGTATTCCTCTACTTTTTCAAGCGCAATTGTTGTGTAAGGATAAGTAGGTTTGCTTACTGCTGTTCCAAAATCCGAAGAACCTTTACGGCAATGATCAAAGACAATTCCAACTGTTCCTCCATCTGTGCTGATATATTCTTTGAAAGCCTTTTCTACTTTTTCAAAATGGGAACCTTCTACATAACAAGTTGAATTTTTAGCTCCGCCACCTAAACCAATTGCTACAGAACCGGTTTCTGATGTATTATAGTAGCAATTTAAAATATGAATTTCTGCATTTCTCGCACGAGGCATTCTTTGTTTACAGCCTTCTGCCCAATAACAATTTTTGAAGGTAATACTATAATGTCCGTCAGCAGGGAAATCATTCTTGCCTGAACCAATCAAATTGCTGAAACTGTGATTATCAGCTCCGCCTGAACCTCCGGATTTTGCCATTTTCAAATACGTAAATTTACACCATGAAATTGTGACATTATCCGCTTTTCCTTTATTGTCAAAATTTCCGTCCTGACCATCCTGAAATTCGCAGTGATCTACCCAAAGATTCGTGCAATCTGCAGTTAGATTATCTTGTCCATCAATATCATACGATCCTGGACCAATAAAAATTAGATTTCTTATAATCACATTATCAGATCCGGTTTTTAAATACAAAATTCCGGCTCCGGGATTTGATTGATTTTCATTGATAAGTTTTGTGCCCGGCAAACCAATTATTGTTTTATTGGTAACTACTGCCTGAATAGGTTTTCCACTAGGAATTGTAATTATTCCAGATACCAAAATTACGGCCGGGGTATCAGATTTTATTTTTGCTGCCAAATCAGTGTAAGTGGTAACAATCACCGGAGCAGAATTCCCGCCTCCTGTAGTTTGAGCGCCAAATCCTTCAGGAGAATTCATAAAATAATTTTGTGCATAAAGATTATTTAAGCTTAATAATAGAAAGAGAAGAAGAATGTTTTTTTTCATTTGTAAAGTAATTTTTTGTGGTTTTGTTTAGATAGTTTTTTAATGTAATCGATTGCACGAATTTAATTTAATATAGTTTATAATTAATAATTTTTGTAAAATATTATTATAATTCTCAATTACTAAAATAATTTGTAAAACATTTAAATAAGTTTTATTCAAACAAAAAGACTATTTTTGATTAAGACCTATTAAAGATAAATTATGAATAAATTTGATGACCAGGCTACAAAATCATTATTAGACAAAAATCTAATAACTGAAAACCAGTTTCAGGAAATTGTGCAATATCGAAGTCTGAATATTTTCTCCTTAAATGTAGAATTAAAACTTTTGCTATCTATCGCAGTTTTAATGTTTACCTCCGGAATAGGGATTCTTATTTACGATAATATCGATAGCATTGGTCACATCGCTTTGCTTTCCATTTTATTTGCGATTACCTGCGGTTGTTTTTACTACTGTTTTAAAAATTCGAAAGGTTTTCAAAGAACAGAAACCACATTTGAAAGTCCGTTTCTTGAATATCTGGTTTTGATTGCCAATATTCTGACCTGCATTTTTATAGGCTATCTGCAATTTCAATATGAAGCTTTTGGAACGCATTATGGTCTGGCAACTTTGGTTCCCACAATTGTCAGCTTTTTTTGTGCTTATTATTTCGATAACAAAAGCGTTTTAACCATTGCGGTTACAGGTTTAGCGGCATATATAGGTCTTTCGGTTACGCCACAGGATATTTTCAATGACAGTAATAATTTTTATGCGAATCAAAGTTTGAGTTACTCGGCGATTGGTTTGGGGATTTTGCTTATTGCCTGGACGATTTACAGTTTCAAAATCAGTTTAAAAACTCATTTTGCTTTGATTTATCTCACATTTGCCCTTCATATTATAAGCGTTACGTCGATAAGTAATATGGTTGGAGATGACATGATCTGGTTTCTTTTTGCTTCAATTTTAGCAGGTTCTTCTGTTTATTTTTACAAAATAAGTCATCAGCTTAAAGCAATTTCGCTCTACGTTTTTATGATTATTTATGCTTATATCGGAATCAATATTTTCATATTCAGAATCTTCGAAAAAATTGATTTTTCTGATATATGGATGTTATTTATTATTCTTTTACCCGCTTATTTTATAGTTTCGATCGTATTGTTTATCAAACTAATTAAAAACTTCAATAAAGAAATCGCCGAATGATTATACACGATAAAAATTTACTAAATAAGTTAGCTTTAACCGAAGAAGCAGATTCTCTTGAAAATGCAGGATTTATTAGCAAAGAACAAAAGAAAATCATTAAAAACGAATTGCCATCATTCAAAGTCCAAAACAATATTCTAGTTCGCTTGGGCTTCTTTTTACTGGGATCGTTTTTGTATTCATCCATTTGTAGTGTGATTTCACTAATAGCAATATCTGGTTCAGAAAGCTTCTTTAAAATTTGCTGCTATCTTTTTGCGATAGTTGGTATTGTCGGGGCTGAATTATTAGCTAATCAAAAATTTTACAGACACGGCTTAGACGATGCTTTTATTTTAGGAATACTTTTAAATATTGGCGGAGCAGTCTTTTTGACTACAGAAAATTTTAATACAGGTTTAGTACCGGCCATAGTTGTTGCAATAGCTTCATTTATAACGTATAAACGATATTTGCATTTGCCTTCGATGGTTGTATTTTGTTTATCATGCACAGCAGTTTTATTTTTCGGAATGTATGAAATTGGAGATATCGGAAAATCAGTTTTGCCTTTTGCTGCAATGTTAGTTTCAGCCGGATTTTATTTTTTTACAAAGAAAAGCATCAAAAATCTTACTGAAGTTTATTATTACAGCGCACTTTTATTTGCCAATAGTTTCTGTTTAGTTCTGTTTTATCTTTCTTGTAATTATTTGGTAGTAAGAGAACTTTCGTCAGAACTTTTAGGAACCGATGTTCTTCCCGGGCAGGATATTCCGTTTGCTTATTTCTTTTATGCTTTTACGCTTATTGTTCCGATAATTTATCTGTTTCAGGCATTAAAAACAAAAGACAGAATCATGCTTTGGATCAGCTTTTTAGCCATTGCTTTCACCATTTTTACAATCCGATTTTATTACTCAGTTTTACCTATTGAAGTGGCTTTGACGCTTGGTGGATTAGCATTATTTGGAATTGCTTATTTCTCCATTCAAAAATTAAAAAATAAAGAAAGCGGATTGACATTTAAACCGGACAGAATCAATAATTCGAATGCTTTCTTAAATGCCCAAACTTTAATTGTCGCTTCTACATTTGGTTTAAAACCAGAAATTAAAACAGATTCTCCAATGGATTTTGGAGGAGGAGGATTTAGCGGTGGTGGCTCCGATGGAAGCTTTTAAATAGTAATAAAAAACGAAACGCTGCAATTTCAATTTGCAGCGTTTTTTTATTTCAATAAAGAATAAGGTTAATCAAGATATTGTTCGTATTCTTCTATTTTTATTTTCAGGCGATTTTCTAAATACTCATTTCCGCCTTTTAATTTCTCAAAAATAATTAAGGCTTCTTTTCGGTAATTTATTCTTTTAAGATTATCCCAGCTTTTCGGTGGTTTTTGCAGATTTGTAATTCTATCTGCTAATTTTATAGCCCAGACTTCTTTTCTCTGTTTTGAAATTCTGTTTAAACTGTCCAGCATTTTTTCATTTTTTGGTAAATTGTCGTTTTTTGTCAAAGCAGAAACTCCTTCGGCAACTTCAATTCCAAATTCACGCTCTAATTCTTCAAATGTTGTATTGGTATCTTCTAAAGTATCGTGCAATAATGCAACCTGAGTGGCATAATATAAGTCGAAATCTGCCGTATGATTTGACGCAATTAAAATTTCCATCGCAACATTGCTCAAATGAATAACATAAGGAAGATTCGAATCTCCAATAGTCTGATTATTTTCTAAATGTTTGAGAGTGGCAAAAATTATTGTTTTTTGATAAGCCGTCTGAACATCCATAGAATTACGACACTTTATTTTTCAACGCCCCAGCATCAATATCGCTGTGTGAGACATCGTAAACTGCTTTTCCGTTTCTAATTAAAATCAATTGCGGAGATTCATGATATACATTAAATCTTTGCGCAATTTCATTTGAAATATCGCGGTGTGCAATTAAATCTAAAAAATAGGCATCAACGGTATCGTTTAAATCGAATTCTCTTTCAAATTGTTTCAAAGCCATTCGGCTAATGCTGCATCTTGTGCTATGTTTGAAAATCACGACCGGCTTTTCATTCGATATGGCTTCAATTTCCTGTAACTGTAATACGTCAGTTAATTCTGTCCAGTTTATATTGCTTTTTGGAGAATCTGTATTCTCTGAATTTCCGAAGATTGAATTTAAAAAACTCATATTTTGACTTGTTTTATGACTTTTTGACGTTAAAAATTAGCTAAAAAGCTATCTTAAGTGTCATTTTGTCTGTAATTTTAGTATGGAATGTATTTTGAAATGTGATAGCAAAGTTAGAATATTTAAAGTTAAAACTTGATGCAATAAATTCTAATTTTAATGGTATCGAATAATTTAAAAACAAAAAATCAATCATAAATCGTATAAAAATATGAATATAAATAAATTTACTACTAAATCTCAGGAGGCCATTCAGTTATCACAACAACTGGCTCAGCGTTACGGACAGCAACAGATAGAAAATGAGCACATTTTTAAAGCCATTTTTGAAGTTGATGAAAATGTAGCGCCATTTATTTTGAAAAAACTCAACGTAAATGTTCCTTTATTTTTGCAAATTTTAGACAGTACAATTCAAAGTTTTCCAAAAGTTTCGGGAGGCGATATCATGCTTTCGCGAGATGCAAACAAAGCTTTAAATGAAGCTGAAATTATTGCGCAAAAAATGAACGACGAATACGTTTCGATCGAACATTTAATTCTGGCCATTTTTGATTCTAAAAGTAAAGTTGCCCAAATTTTAAAAGACCAGGGCGTTACCGGAAAAGGTTTAAAAGCTACAATCGAGGAACTTAGAAAAGGCGAAAGAGTTACGTCGGCTTCGGCAGAAGAAACATATAATGCCTTAAATAAATACGCTAAAAACCTAAATGAATTAGCGCGCACAGGAAAACTGGATCCCGTTATTGGCCGTGACGAGGAAATTCGCCGTGTGTTGCAGATTCTGACTCGTAGAACAAAAAATAATCCAATGCTGGTTGGTGAACCCGGAGTTGGTAAAACCGCTATTGCAGAAGGTTTAGCACACAGAATTGTTGATGGCGACGTGCCTGAAAACTTAAAAGATAAAATTGTTTTTTCTCTGGATATGGGAGCGCTTATTGCCGGTGCAAAATACAAAGGAGAGTTTGAAGAACGTTTAAAATCTGTTGTAAAAGAAGTTACAGCGGCAGAAGGTGACATCGTATTGTTTATTGATGAGATTCACACGCTTGTAGGCGCGGGTGGAGGAGAAGGCGCAATGGATGCGGCGAACATTTTGAAACCGGCTTTGGCGCGTGGAGAATTAAGAGCGATTGGAGCGACAACTTTAGATGAATATCAAAAATATTTTGAAAAAGATAAAGCTTTAGAGCGCCGTTTCCAAAAGGTTTTAGTGGATGAACCGGATACTGAAAGTGCGATTTCGATTTTACGTGGAATTAAAGAAAAATACGAAACACACCATAAAGTTCAGATTAAAGATGAAGCGATTATTGCGGCTGTAGAACTTTCGCAACGTTATATTACAAATCGTTTTTTACCGGATAAAGCGATCGATTTGATGGACGAAGCTGCGTCTAAATTGCGTATGGAAATCAATTCAAAACCAGAAGAACTGGATGTTTTGGATCGAAGAATCATGCAGTTGGAAATTGAAATTGAAGCCATTAAACGTGAAAAAGAAGAAAGCAAGCTTAAAATCCTGCACATGGATTTGGCGAATCTGAAAGAAGAACGCAACGAAATCTACACCAAATGGAAATCGGAAAAAGATGTTGTTGACGGAATTCAGGCTGTAAAATTAGAAATTGAAGATTTTAAATACGAAGCAGAACGCGCAGAACGTGATGGAGATTACGGAAAAGTAGCTGAAATTCGTTATGGAAAAATAAAAGAAGCACAGGAGCGCCTGGATGTTTTATTGAAACAATTGCAGGAATATCAATCGGGAACTTCATTAATTAAAGAAGAAGTAACGCGTGAGGATATTGCCGAAGTGGTAGCAAAATGGACAGGAATTCCGGTAATGAAAATGCTTCAGACAGAAAGAGAAAAACTGCTTCATCTGGAAGAAGAATTGCACAGAAGAGTGGTTGGTCAGGAAGAAGCGATTGAAGCAGTAAGTGACGCTGTTCGCAGAAGCCGCGCCGGATTGCAGGATATGAAAAAACCAGTTGGAACGTTCTTGTTTTTAGGAACAACGGGAGTAGGTAAAACAGAGTTGGCAAAAGCATTGGCAGAATATCTTTTTGATGATGAAAATGCCATGACCCGTATCGATATGAGTGAGTATCAGGAACGTCATAGTGTGAGCCGTTTAGTTGGTGCGCCTCCGGGATATGTAGGGTATGATGAAGGCGGACAATTGACAGAAGCCGTTCGTAGAAAACCATATTCTGTGATTTTATTAGATGAGATCGAAAAAGCGCATCCGGATACTTTCAACATTTTATTGCAGGTTCTTGATGAAGGACGATTAACGGATAACAAAGGTCGTCTGGCTGATTTTAAAAACACGATTATCATCATGACATCCAACATGGGAAGTCAGATTATACAAGAGAAATTTGAAAATCTGAAAGGAAGTGTTGAAGCCGCAACCGAAGCTGCAAAAGTGGAAGTTTTAGGATTATTGAAACAAACCGTTCGTCCGGAATTTATAAATCGTATTGACGAAATCGTAATGTTTACGCCATTAACAGTCGATAATATTTCGAGAATTGTGAGTTTACAACTGAAAAGTGTTAGCAAAATGCTGGCATTACAAGGCATTACAATGGATGCAACTCCGGAGGGAATCAAATATCTTTCAGACAAAGGTTTTGATCCTGAATTTGGTGCAAGACCTGTAAAGCGAGTAATTCAGAGAGAAGTATTGAATCAATTGTCCAAAGAAATCCTGGCAGGAAATATTACAACCGACAGCATTATTTTAATTGATGCTTTTGATGGGAAACTGGTTTTTAGAAATCAGACAGAAACCGTAAAATAATATTTTGATTTTATATTTTTTTGAGAAGAAACACCAGCAGAAATGTTGGTGTTTTTTATTTCAATAAATCAATAATCCGTGAATAATGAAACTTTTCTTTATATTGATATAAAAATAATTCTTTTTTAAGTTCAGATCTTTACATAAACAATTAAACAAATATTAAAATTTTAATTTAAACTAAAGTATTATGAATAACTTATTTAGAGGATTATTGGCAGGTTACGGTGCAAAAAAACTAGGAGGCGGATGCTTCGGAACTATTTTTGTTTTTATAATTATTTGGGTTCTTTTAGGACAATGTAGTCACTAAATAAGAATAAATTAAACCAAAAGTGTTAGATTCGCAGAAGTAAAATACTGAAAAATGTCTTCTTTGAATTACTATTTCAAATAAGGCACAGATAATAAAAATAAGAACAGAATGGCATCAGGTTTTTTCGTACTATTAGATGATATAGCAGCAATCATGGATGATGTTGCAGTAATGAGTAAAGTGGCAGCAAAAAAAACTGCCGGTATTCTTGGCGACGATTTAGCTGTAAATGCCGAAAAAGCTTCAGGATTTGCTTCATCAAGAGAACTGCCTGTACTTTGGGCCATTAGTAAAGGTTCGCTTCTGAATAAAATTATCATTTTGCCAATCGCATTTTTATTAAGTGCATTTTTGCCTGTTGCAATTATTGTTATTCTGGTTCTTGGAGGGTTATTTTTAGCGTATGAAGGAGCCGAAAAAATCTACGAATTCATTTTTCCGCATGAACATGAAGAATCTGAAGGAATAACGGAAGAAGTTTTAACAGAAGAAGAAATTTTAGCTGCAGAAAAAGGCAAAATAAAATCAGCAATTGTGACTGATTTTATATTATCTGTAGAAATTGTAATTATCGCTTTGAGTACGGTAGTTGAAGAGCCTTTAATTCAGCAAATTGTTGTAACATCAATAATTGCATTAATTGCCACTATTGGCGTTTATGGTATTGTCGCTCTTATTGTGAGAATGGATGAAGCTGGTTATAAGCTTATTAAATTTAGTAAAAGAGAAAAAAGCATATCAAAATTTATTGGTAATATTTTGGTAAAAGCCCTTCCATTGATTATAAAAAGTTTGACCGTAATTGGTACAATCGCTTTAATTTTAGTGGCCGGAGGTATCTTCGTACATTATATTCCCTTCTTTCACCATGTAGTACCAACAATTAAATTGCCTTCAATTATAAAGGAATTTGTAATTGGTCTGGTTCTGGGACTAGTAGTTTTAGGAATTGTAAATCTTATTAAAAAGATACTTCCAAAGAAAAAAGTGGCAAAATAATTGATATTGTAAAGTGTTGGCTTATTGCTGATTACTGTTAGATGTTGAATTTTAACAATTTTTTCAAGCAACCAAACCAACTTATTAGTATCTATGTAAAAAATAAGAATAAACAAATACCACTATGAAAAATTTCAAATTACAATCAATTGCACTAATAGTTTTCTTTGTGACTATATTGGCTTCGTGCAGCAGTGATAACGATACGCCGGAAGAGCCGAAATTTATCTACAAAAGCGCTTTTGCAACTGCTATAGATGGCCCTGCTACAGGGAAAGTAGGTCAGGAACTTGCTTATACAATCTCATATATATCAGAGAATGGTTGCGGAGAATTCTCCGAATTTTCTGATATAGATTATAAAAAAGAACCAGGTTATTTAATTCAGGTAGAATATCCAATAACGACTTGTGGTCAAAATACTCCTGAAACAAAGAGATTTGTATATAAAATAACGACACCGGCAGCAGGAACTTACTATTTGAGAATTGCTAAATCTGAAACAGAATATATTGTTAAGGAAGTAGTTATTACAAATAAATAAAATAAAACTTTTTAAATTATAGAAACGCTTTGTAAATATTTGCAAAGCGTTTTTTTTGTTTTGAAGCAGAAAAATTACGTCATATAAAACCATTGGTCCCGCTATCCGCTATATCTTTTCCTTGTTAAGAAACAAGAAAAAGGATATCGCTGCTATCGGGGCTAGGATAGAGATTTAGTTTTCATAAGACCATCTTAACTCACTTTGTCATTCCTCTAAAAATTACTATTTTTGCACTTCTAAATTTTATGACATGCCGAAAAGAAAATATAAAATTGCCGTTGTTCAGTTAAATCTTAACGACGTAGCCGAAAATAATCTAAAAAAATGTATTAGCTGGGTAAGAGATGCTGCCAATAAAGGGGCAGAGGTAATCTTATTACCAGAATTATATAGCAGCCATTATTTTTGCCAAAGCGAAGATGTAGACAACTTTGCTTTAGCAGAACCACTTTACAGTACTTCTTTTATTGCTTTTAGCGAATTGGCAAAAGAATTAGGAGTTGTAATTATCGTTCCTTTCTTTGAAAAAAGAATGGCTGGCATCTACCACAATAGTGCTTACATTATTGATACAGATGGAACAGAAGCCGGATTGTACCGTAAAATGCATATTCCGGACGATCCTCATTTCTATGAAAAATTCTATTTTACTCCGGGTGATTTAGGTTTTCAGGCGATTGAAACTAAAAAAGGAACAGTGGGAACATTAATCTGTTGGGATCAATGGTACCCGGAAGCAGCTCGTATTACCGCTTTAAAAGGTGCGGAAGTTTTGTTTTATCCAACAGCAATTGGATGGCATCCAAAAGAAAAAGAACAATACGGAGAAAATCAATACGGAGCCTGGATGAACGTTATGAAAGGTCACGCTGTTGCAAACGGAGTTTTCGTAGCTGCTGCAAACAGAATTGGTTTAGAACAATATATTGATGGAACTGACGGAATTCAGTTTTGGGGAGCATCGTTTATTGCGGGTCCTCAAGGCGAGATTTTAGCTCAGGCATCTCACGATAAAGAAGAAATTCTAATTGCCGAAGTAGACTTAGACCTACAGGAAAATGTACGTCAGAACTGGCCATTTTTCAGAGACAGAAGAATTGATGCTTTTGGAGATATTACAAAAAGAGCGATTGATAAATAATCAGTTTATCTACATTATAAAAAGGACAAAGTTTTACGCTTTGTCCTTTTTTATTCCCCACATTTAAGCAAAAAAAATCCGCTTCAGAATTTCTGAAGCGGATTTTTTAAAAATATATAATAAGATTATTTCACTTTAAAAGTTACTCTTCTTACGATTTGACGTGCTTCTTTAGAACTTTTGTTCACAGAAGTATCTTCACCGTTAGCAATTACATTTAGTCTTGAAGCATCAATTCCAGCGTTTATTGCTACGTTTTTCACAGCTTCAGCTCTTTTTCTTGATAATTCAGTATTGTAAGCTGAAGTTCCTATTTCATCAGAGTATCCAATAATATCGGCAGATTTACCTGGATTATTTTTCAAATATTTCACTAAGAAATCAACACCTGATAAAGAAGCATTTGTTGGTTTAGAAGAGTTAAAATCAAAGTATACATTTACATATCCTCCATTAATCAATTCTTCAACAGTACTGTTTGTTGCAGTTTGGCTTCCTTTTTGAACATAAGTTTTCTCTAAATAGCTTTCTAATTCATCCGGAACACCATTTTGATTGTTGTCAATAGATTGTCCTTTTGTATTTACAGCAACTCCTGAAACAGTATTTGGTTCTAAGTCATATAAATCAGCAACACCGTCTTTATCTGTATCAATAAGATTAGTTTCAATTGTAGTAACTCTGTCTTCTAATTTATTTAATCTTTCATTTTCTTCAGAATACCAGTCAGCATGTTTTGTGTTTTTACCTAAGTAGAAAGTCAAACCAACAGATGCATTTAATAAAACACCATCTAATGAACCAGTAGTTGTTGTACCCTGACCATCAAAGTTATGATTTTGTCTTCCGTTAACGATACCGGTAAGATCTCCTGTTAAAGCAACTCTATTACTCAATCTAATTTGTCCTGTTAAACCCGCGATTCCGTGAGCCATATAGTCTTTTCCATCAAAACCTTCATCTGAACTTAATTGAGAAACACCAAATCCACCATGAGCTAATAAACCAAAAGTGTTTGTCCAGGTTTCAAAGTTTAAAGCTCTACCAAGGTTAATAACCCCTTGTAAACTTGCTCTGTAGTATTTGCTATCAAATTCCGGAGTATCATCTCTTTCCTGAAATTGATCGTATCCAACATCAAGTTTCAAACCAAATTTAGGGCTTAACATATATCGTACACCCAAATCTGCGTGAAACGGACTAACTGATTCAGTAGAATAACCGGGAGTAATTGCTCTTAGTGGTTTGTTTACACCACCATTTAGTTCGATAGACCATTTATTATAATCAGGTTTGTCAACAGTAGGCTGATTAGATGTTGTTGCCATATTTTGTGCACTTGCTGCAATTGATAGTAATAATAGCGATACGGAAGCTAATTTCTTTTTCATGATATCTTTAATTTAAATTTAATTTGTTGAGCTTTTTTAAACTCATGACAAACTTAGATATAATGAAATCGAAACGTGTTGTATAGATTTGTTGCACATTTTATATAATTTCCACCTTTTGGCTTATTTTTATGAGAATTTGTTAATGAAATGTAAATGCGGAAGAAAACAAAAAAAAGGAACAAATATTATTTGTTCCTTTTTGCTATTTAAAAGTGAAAAATTATTTCAAATCCGGTTGGAAAATTTTGATAGTTCCGTCACCTTCGCTGCTTACTATAAGCAAACTTCTTTTTGTTGGACTTTTAGAAGCAGGAATAAATAAAACTCCTTCTGGCGCGTCACCTGTTTTTACAGTTTGCAAATATTGAGGCGCTGCAGGATTTGTTACATCATACGTCATAAAAGCATCAGATCTTTCTAAACCTACAAATAATATATTCTGATTTCCCATTTTTGCAACAACTACAGCTTCCGGTTCAGAACCTTTATCATCGCTGCGTTTGTCATCATAAGTTCCTAGTTCATTCGTTTTTTTGTCAAGATCATTTTTGCTGTCATAAACGATTTTTCCAGTGTTTCCATTCCATATCGTAAAAGAACGCGCTCCAAAGGCAACCATTTCGTCAAGATCTCCATCTCCGTCAGTATCACCCATATCAGCCACAAGATTTAACCTTCCTAAATTAGTTTCTAATTTAAAAGTAGCCGCATCAGGAAAAACAGTCGCATCTAATGTCATGTCTTTCATTCTCTTGATATCAGTATAAGCAGTATATTCTCTTGCGTCACCTTCATTGGCAGTAACAAAATAAGGAACATTATTTGCAGAAAAGTGGCTAATAGCATCCGGCATAAACATACCTTTTACTTTCCATGGATTAAAAGCAACTTTATCATCCTTATCGCTTACATCAATTGCATTATCGGCCGTATTAAAATCTTTAAATCCTAAAGGATAAATTGCTGTAATGGTTTTTGAAGTTAAATCTACTTTTGCAACACCGTTATTTTCCTGCAAAGTTACCCAGGCAGTTTTAGAATCATCAGAAATAGTTACATATTCAGGTTCAATATCCTGAGCAAAACTCTTTGCAGACTTCGAAATTCTGAAACCTTCTTTTTGTAAAGTTGCAGCCTGACCGCTAAAAGAAGAGAAATCTAAAGTTGTAACCGTATAATTATTAGTTACTTCGATAATAGAAATTGTTCCGTTTGGATCTTGTAAATAGTCGGTGCTTGGTTCACCTTCGTTAGCAGTCATAATATATTTTCCGTCTGGCGAAAAAGTAATCATATCCGGCAAAGCACCAACTGTAACTTGTTTAATAAAGCTATAATCAGTGGTGTTAAAAACAACAACTTTTCCATTTCCTTGTTTGTTAACGGTTGATTCTAAAGCAACAGCTAATTTTCCATCAAACACAGAAACACTATTTGAAGCACCTTCATAAGAAGTTAAATCTATTTTACCAATTTTAGTTGGTTTTGTCGGATCAGAAATGTCAATTACATCGATCTGATTGGTTCCGCTATTGTTTACCGTAAATAATCTTTTTGTTTTTTCATCATAAGCCGAAATTTCTGCTGCAGCTTCTCCGCCAATAGTTATAGAACCAATTTCTTTAAAACTGGCAGGATTTTCATTCACAACAACTTCTGGTTCTGTTTCGTTGCTCGAATTATCATCATTATTACAACTTGCAAAAATGGTCATTAATGCTAATAATGAAAGACTTAATTTTTTCATATTATTTTAGTTTTTAGTTTCACCAAAAGTAATTCCTGATTGTGGAGCGTATATTAAGGCTTCATTATTTAATCTTTAACTTAATTTTTAGAAGATATTTTACATAAATACAGATCTGAGTCTTTTATCCTATTTTATAATCCTCACGAATGTTTATCTTTGTAGACTTTTAATTTAGAAACTTTTTATGACAGCAAATAATAGAAGATTTCCGGCAGAATGGGAGAAACAACAAGGAATTGTATTGTGTTTTCCACATAACGGAAACGATTGGCCGGGGAAATACGAAGCAGTTCAGTGGGCTTTTGTAGAGTTTATTAAAAAAGTAGCCACTTTTGAAACGGTTTTTTTGGTCGTAGCCGATGAAAAACTTAAAGAACAAGTAGCGGGATTACTGGAAAGCGCTCGTGTAAATATCGCCAATGTTTCTTTTATTATTCATAAAACAAACAGAAGCTGGATGCGCGATTCAGGACCAATTATTGTAAAAAATGGTTCGAAAAGAGAAGCTTTAAATTTCAATTTTAATGGTTGGGCAAAATATAAAAACTATCAATTAGATAAATTTGTTCCTTCTAAAGTAGCTGATTTTATCGATGTTCCGCTTACACAAGTAATGTACAAAGGAAAACCGGTAATTGTTGAAGGCGGTGCGATTGATGTAAACGGAAAAGGAACTTTATTAACATCAGAAGAATGTTTGATGCATCCAACGATTCAGGTTCGAAATCAAAATTTTACCAAAGAAGATTACGAAGCTGTTTTTAAAGAATATCTTGGCGTTACCAACGTAATTTGGCTTGGAGACGGTATAGAAGGCGATGATACGCACGGACATATCGACGATTTATGCCGATTCGTAAATGAAGATACCATCGTTACAATTGTAGAAACCGATAAAAACGACGCGAATTACAAACCATTACAGGATAATTTAAAACGCCTGCAAAATGCAAAATTAGAAGACGGAAAATCGCCAACAATTGTTGCGTTGCCAATGCCAAAACGAGTAGATTTTGAAGATTTAAGATTACCGGCGAGTTATGCTAATTTCTTAATTTTGAATAATTGCGTTTTAGTTCCAACATTCAATGACAGCAACGACCGCGTAGCTTTAAATATATTATCAGAATGTTTCCCGGACAGAGAAGTAATCGGAATTAGCTGTATCGATTTTATCTGGGGATTCGGAACATTGCATTGTTTGAGTCAGCAGATTCCGGCTTAATTGCCACTAAGACATAAAGTTGCGAAGTTTTATTCTTAAATTTTTACTTTAAACTTTGCAACTTCGCGACTTTACACGATTAAAAAAACATTGTAAGCATAAAAAAACCTTGGCGACAACCAAGGTTTTCAATTTTTATATTTCTTCAGATACTTTATCTGCTCTTCATGGTCTGATAAAAGGTGGTAATAATTGGCTGCAAACTTCTCCGAAACCAAGTCTTACTTCTGCATTTTCACAGAAACCTCTAATGATTACCGTGTCATTATCTTCGATAAATTTACGTTCGGTGCCGTCTTTTAATTTTATCGGATTTTGACCTCCCCAGGTTAATTCCAGCATAGAACCAAAACTATCAGGAGTTGGACCGGAAATTGTTCCTGAACCCATCATATCACCAGAATTTACACGACATCCGTTTGACGTATGATGCGCTAATTGCTGACTCATTGACCAGTATAAATATTTAAAATTTGATTTTGAAATTATAGTCTCTTCTGCATCTTCAGGTTTCAATGAAACTTCAAGATGAATATCAAAAGCTTTTTTTCCTTTAGTCTGTAAATAAGGAAGCGGTGACGGATCTTGTTTTGGACCTTTAGTTCTAAAAGGTTCCAATGCATCCATTGTTACAATCCAGGGAGAGATTGACGTTGCAAAGTTTTTGGCTAAGAATGGTCCAAGAGGCACATATTCCCATTTTTGAATATCGCGCGCGCTCCAGTCATTCAATAAAACCATTCCGAAAATATAATCTTCAGCTTCGTATGTCGGGATATTTTCTCCCATTATATTGACATCGGTTGTAATAAAAGCCGTTTCCAATTCAAAATCTACCAAACGAGACGGACCAAAAACAGGATATTTTTCGCCTGCAGGTAAAGTTTGTCCCATTGGTCTGTGAACCGGAATTCCCGAAGGAATGATAGTAGAACTTCTGCCGTGGTAACCAACCGGAATGTGTAACCAGTTTGGTAATAAAGCATTTTCAGGATCGCGAAACATTTTCCCAACGTTTGTTGCGTGTTCTTTACTTGAATAAAAATCGGTATAATCACCAATTAAAACCGGCAATTGCATCTCGACATCGTCGATTTTAAAAATCACAATATCGCGATCTTTTGTTGAATCTCGTAGTTGCGGATTGGTTTCGTCGAAAATTTCGGCGATACGATTTCGAACTAAACGCCATGTTTTTTTTCCGTCAGAAATAAAATCATTAAGCGTATCCTGCATGAACATATCATCGGTTAAATCTATTCCTTCAAAATAGTTTAATTGTTGTAAAGCCCCTAAATCTATAGCGTAATCGCCAATTCGAGTTCCTACTGTAACGACATTTTCTTTAGTAAGAAATACACCGAAAGGAATATTTTGAATAGGGAAGTCACTATTTTCCGGAACTTCTAACCATGATTTTCTTTTGGTATCGTTAGCGGTTATTGGCATGTGAATGTTAATTATTTGTTGAAAAATTCTATGTCAAATATATCATAATCTAACAGTTTCACAAACGTTTTTTTGTATTTTTGCAGGAAATTAACGAAAAACGAAAAAATGCAACGCGACGAACAAATTTTTGACCTTATACTAGAGGAACAAGACAGACAAATTCACGGATTAGAACTAATTGCTTCGGAGAATTTTGTAAGTGACGAAGTAATGGAAGCAGCTGGTTCTGTTTTAACAAATAAATATGCCGAAGGTTATCCTGGCAAAAGATACTACGGCGGTTGCGAAGTAGTTGACGTTATTGAGCAAATTGCAATTGACAGAGCTAAAGAATTATTTGGTGCTGAATATGCAAACGTACAACCGCACTCTGGTTCTCAGGCAAATACTGCAGTTTACCACGCTTGTTTAAATCCTGGTGATACTATTTTAGGTTTTGATTTATCTCACGGTGGTCACTTAACTCACGGTTCTCCGGTAAACTTTTCAGGTCGTTTATACCGTCCTGTTTTTTACGGTGTAGATGCTGAAACTGGTCGTTTAGATTATGATAAAATTCAGGAAATTGCAACTAAAGAACAGCCAAAATTAATCATCGCAGGAGCTTCAGCTTATTCTCGTGACATGGATTTTGCACGTTTCAGAGAAATCGCTGACAGCGTAGGAGCAATCTTGTTTGCTGATATTTCTCACCCGGCAGGTCTTATTGCAAAAGGATTGATGAATGACCCGATTCCACATTGTCATATCGTTTCTACAACAACACACAAAACGTTGCGTGGACCACGTGGAGGTTTGATATTAATGGGTAAAGATTTCGAAAATCCACAAGGATTAAAAACTCCAAAAGGAGAAATCAGAATGATGTCATCTTTATTAGATCTTGCAGTTTTCCCAGGAAATCAAGGCGGACCTTTAATGCACATTATCGCTGCAAAAGCTGTAGCTTTTGGTGAAGCATTAAAAGATGAATTCTTTACTTACGCAATGCAATTACAAAAAAACGCAAACGCCATGGCAGATGCTTTTGTAAAAAGAGGATACAAAATCATTTCTGGCGGAACTGATAACCACATGATGCTTATTGACTTAAGAAATAAAAACATTTCTGGTAAAGAAGCTGAAAATGCATTGGTAAAAGCAGAAATTACAGTAAATAAAAACATGGTTCCGTTTGATGATAAATCTCCATTTATCACGTCTGGAATTCGTGTAGGAACAGCTGCAATCACGACTCGTGGTTTAGTTGAAGAAGATATGGAAACTATCGTAGCTCTTATCGATAAAGTATTAGCTGATCACACAAATGAAGCGGTTATCGAAGAAGTAGCAAACGAAGTAAACGAAATGATGAGCGAAAGACCGATTTTCGTATACTAATATAGTTTCAGGTTTAAAGTTTCAAGTTTAAAGTTTTGTAACGCGTAAAAACGTAAAACAAAACTTTAAACTTTTTTCGTTCCTAAAAGAACGTGAAACATGAAACCTGAAACAAATAAAACAAAAAAAGACATGGGCGTATTAAGATTACAATTGCCAACAGACCCAAGATGGGTCAATATTGTAGAAAAAAATATTGAAGAAATCCTGACAGATCACGCTTGGTGCGAGCAAAAAGCAGCAACAAACGCGATTACAATTATCACGAATAACTCTGAACATCAGGATTTGGTTAAAGATTTATTGGCTTTAGCCAAAGAAGAAATTGATCATTTTGAACAGGTTCACAATATTATTATCAAAAGAGGTTTAAAACTAGGACGCGAACGTAAAGACGATTATGTAAACGAATTGTATTTATATATGAAAAAAAGCGGCGACGGTAGCAGAGTTTCAGGTCTTGTTGAAAGATTATTATTCTCAGCCATGATCGAAGCCAGAAGCTGCGAACGTTTCAAAGTTTTATCAGAAAATATTCAGGATGAAGAATTAGCTGTTTTCTACAGAGAATTAATGGAAAGCGAAGCCGGACATTACACCACTTTCATCACTTACGCCAGAAAATACGGAGTAGGAATTGACGTTGAAAAACGCTGGAGAGAATGGCTTGCCTACGAAGAATCAATCATTACAAACTACGGAAAAGGAGAAACGATTCACGGATAGGGTTTTAGTTTTTCAGTCTCAGTTTTTTCAGTCTCAGTCTCATTTTTTTCAGTCTCAGTCTCAGTTTTCACGTTTGTCACGTTGAGCGTAGTCGAAACGCACGTTCCAATTAAAATCTTTGCGAATCTCTGAGAAACTCGGCGTATCTCTGTGAAATTTCAAAAATAAAAATCCGCATAAATCCGCGTTTTCGCAAAGCGAACCAGTTTCATCCGCGTTCAAATAAACACAAAGTTTTAATAATCTAAAATCTAAAATCAACAATCTAAAATTGTATATTTGAGAGTAACGAAAATTTAAAACCATGAGAATAGAAACTGATTTGAAATTAGGATTTAAAGATGTAATGATTCGCCCAAAAAGATCAACACTAAAAAGCAGATCTGAAGTCTCTTTAGAACGAAATTTTAAATTTTTACACAGCACCACAAATTGGACGGGAATTCCCATTATGGCGGCAAATATGGACACTGTTGGAACTTTTGAAATGGCAGAAGTTCTCGCCAAAGAAAAACTTTTTACAGCCATTCACAAACATTATTCCCCGGAAGAATGGAAAACTTTCCTCAATAAAGTTACACCGGATTTCTACGATTATATTGCGATAAGCACTGGAACAGGAAAAGAAGATTTTACCAAAATAGGTAAGATAATAACTGAAAATCCCTTGTTGAAATTTATTTGTATAGATGTAGCAAATGGCTATTCAGAACATTTTGTTCAGTTTTTAAAACAAACCCGAAAACAATATCCAGATAAAGTAATCATTGCCGGAAATGTTGTCACCGGAGAAATGGTCGAAGAATTATTATTGGCTGGAGCCGATATTGTAAAAGTCGGAATTGGTCCTGGTTCTGTTTGTACCACACGTGTTAAAACAGGCGTCGGATATCCGCAGCTTTCGGCTATTATCGAATGTGCCGATGCTGCTCATGGTTTAGGCGGGCACATTATTAGCGATGGCGGCTGCAGCACTCCGGGAGATGTAGCAAAAGCTTTTGGCGCAGGTTCTGATTTTGTAATGTTGGGCGGAATGCTAGCCGGACATGAAGAAAGCGGTGGAGAATTAATCGAAGTGAATGGAGAAAAATTCAAGCAATTTTACGGAATGAGTTCTACAACTGCAATGGACAAACATGTTGGCGGGGTTGCAGAATACAGGGCAAGTGAAGGCAAAACAGTTCAGGTTCCTTTTAAAGGAAAAGTGATTAATACAGTTTTGGATATTTTAGGCGGACTAAGAAGTACTTGTACGTATGTTGGTGCTTCACGATTAAAAGAACTCACCAAACGAACAACTTTCATACGAGTAAGCGAACAGGAAAATCAAATTTTCACTAAATAAAAAAGCATTTTTAAATAGAATATGATTAAAATCTCAGAAGCAACAATAAACGATATTAAGCTAATTCAGAATATAGTACAGATAACATGGCCAATTACTTATGGAGAAATCCTTTCAAAAGAGCAATTGAGTTATATGTTAGATCTTTTTTATTCTACTGAAGCTTTAACGGAACAATACGATAAAAAAGAGCAGTTATTTTACATGATTGATGAAGATGAAACAAATATTGGTTTCATCGGAATTGAACATCATTATAAAGGAAAAACCGTAACTAAAATACATAAAATCTATCTTTTACCGCAAACACAAGGAAAAGGAATTGGTAAAAAAGTGATTGACGAAATTGGAAAATTAGCTTTGGAAAACAATTCAACAATTTTATCTTTAAACGTAAATCGATTTAATTCGGCTTTGGGATTTTATAAAAAAATAGGTTTTGAAGTTGTTGATGAAGTCAATATCGAAATTGGAAATGGATATTTGATGGAAGATTATGTGATGGAGAAAAAATTGTAAACATAAAAATAAAATAATATTTTACTTGTTAAAATTAAAAATGTAATTTTGCTGAACAATCATCAGGTAAAATGACAGAAGTACTTTTAGGAATGTTTATTAGTATTATAACAGGCGTAATCTCGTCTTATTTATTTTTAATGTATTTTCTAAAAAGGAAAAGAGTAAAAATAGAAATATCGCCATATATAAGTAAAATTACTTTTGAAGGACAGACAAATTACTTTTTCAAATTTATCAATAAAACAAATTTGGAAATATTTGATATTCGAATTGAACCTACTTTTTATAAACAAGTCGGTGGAGTTGGAGGAATGAATATTCAGGGAAAGGATATTGAATTAAAAGATAATTTTATTTCATACATTCCTTGTAGAAAAAAAAGTGACACGAATAGCCTGCATGCTATGAGAGTTAGAACAACTGAAGATATAGAAGCTAATTGGGTTGATTCGTCATCTTATATTAGACTAACAGTAATTGCTAAACATTCCTTATCGGGTTTCACAAATATATTTGTTCAGGATTTTCATTCGAAGGATTCAATAACATCCCGAAAATTTAAATCTGGAGATGATTTAGGTGTTGTATAACAATTAACATTTATAATTTGTCTTTAGTTCATTTAATTATTAATATTGTTTATATAAATTAATTTAAAATTATTTATCATGAAAAGAGATGTTATAGTAGGATAATTTCCAAGTAAGAAATATATTAATAGCCAGTTTTATACTGGCTTTTTTTATTCTTTGAACTTAACTTACAACCACGTCATGCTTAAACAGCAATCCTTTCACTTCTTTCAAAGCAAAAACCGCTTTCTTCAATTTGGTTTTTGATGGATCAATAGTATAATTATAACTTGTTTTAAAATCGGCTTTGTTGGCAATGGCTTTATCAAATTCTGAGCGGTATAAATCGCAGTTGTCAAAAAGTACGCTTGTAAGGTCTGTAGCCATAAAATCAACCGCGATTAAACTGCAATTGGTAAACGTTGTTCCTTTTATTTTTAAAGTATAAAACTTCGAAAAATCCAGAATGCAATCGTAAAAATGAACTTCAAAAATAAGTTTATCGCACATCGCAAAATTGACTTCCTTAATTTCGCATCGATTAAAAGTAGCCGTTCTAAAAGCTACATAATTGATTTTGGCTTCACTAAAAATGCAATCATTAAAAACACAATCGATAAAAGTAACAGCTAAAAAAGTACAGGCAGAAAATTTACAATTATTAAATACACAACATTCAAAATCCTTAAAATTAAGATCATCCCGATCATAAATTACGGTTTCGTATTCTTTATCAAGAAAATATTCTGACTCTTTTTTCAATGCTGATTTTTGCTGATTATTTAAGAGTGAAAAGATAATAATTACGCTAAGATATTGAAGGATTTTAAGTGCTGTATTTTTAGTTTTCTACTAAAATGCTGTTTTAATTTATGAGAATGATTTTGTAAAACATTGAAAATAAGACTTATATTTACAATAAGGTTAATTATTGTTCCAAAAAATTAAGACTTTCAGATGGTAAAATTTTTAAAAAATAATGTCTTTCGCAAAAAATATAAAATCTTCGGATTGCTGTTTTTTATTCAATTTGCCTTAATCGCTCAAAATGATTCTATTAATCGGGAAATTTGTCCGCCTAAAACAATATTAGAAATTTTTAAAAAGAAAGATTCTGTTTATGTCGTTAAACCCGTTAAAAACAGCTTCTTTTTAATTATTCCGGCAATTGGTACACAACCGGCAACCGGTTTTTTCTTTGGTGCTGTGGCGCAATATACTTTTAAAGGAAAACAGAAATCCGATAAATATTCGATCGCAAATTTAGGCATAACCTATACCGTAAAAAATCAATGGCTGGTAAATGTCAAAAACAATATTTTATTAAATAACAACAGAATATTTCTAAGCGGAGATTATCGGTTGTATCTTTTTTCACAGCCCAATTACGGACTCGGAACGAATATTATTCCGCCTAAGCGAGATCAGGATCCTGGATTTAGCATTGATTCTCTCGCGCAGCCAATGGATTATAATTATTTAAAATTTCACCAAACGGCTTCTTTCGAAGTAAAAAAGAATTTTTACGTTGGCGGCGGAATCAATATCGATTGGTATTCTAATATTTCTGATAAAGAACTGGATATCGAAAACCAAAAAATTACGTATCATTACGATTACAGCCAAAAATACGGTTTTAATAATCTGGAATATTTTCTAACCGGCGTAAGTCTTAATTTGGTTTACGATTCCAGAGATAATCAAGTGAATGCAACTCATGGCTGGTTTGCGAATATTAATTACCGTTTTAATCCGGTGTTGTTTAATAATCAGCGTTATAGTAATGTTTTGTATACAGAATACCGCAATTTTATTCCGCTTTCGCAGAAAAACGAACGTTATATTTTAGCGATTTGGACTTACGGACAATTTGTAACGAGAGGAAAAGTGCCTTATTTAAATTTACCCGCAATTGGCTGGGATCAGCGAAGCAGGAGTGGAGAAGGATATACGCAGGGATTATTCAGAGGCACAAATTTAGTTTATCTTTCCACAGAATTCCGGTTTCCAATAACCTGCAATCAAATGTTGAGCGGAACTGTTTTTACTAATTTCGTCACAACAAGTAATCCGGATACAAATACAAAACTTTTTAGCTCCGTTCAGCCCGCAGCCGGAATTGGATTGCGTATTTTAATTGATAAAGCTACCAGAACCAATCTAATTGCAGATTATTCGTGGGGAAATCAATCCAAAGGATTTTATCTGAATGCGGGCGAGACCTTTTAAAATAAGACTTCGGCAGTATTGTAAATATTAATAATGAGAAATTTATTTTTATTCCCATAAAATTGATTTCTTCACAATAAATTCATAATTCTAAATTATTCTGATTTATATTTTAAACTCAATTGCTATTTTTGTTAGAAATACATTTAGAATGAAACTACTAATAGTCGAAGACGAACCAAATCTACTCTCCATTTTACGCAAAGGTTTCGCTGAAAACAACAATGATGTCAGCGTGGCTCTTGATGGCAAAACGGCTTTGGAAATGATTCAGAATTACAACTTTGATGTAGTTATTTTAGATGTAATGCTTCCCGATATTAACGGAATCGAAATTTGCAGAAGATTACGTGCCGATAAAAATTTTGTGCCCATTTTGCTTTTAACTGCCCTTGGAACTTCAGAAAATGTTGTAACCGGACTCAACGCCGGCGCCGATGATTATTTGGTTAAACCATTTAAATTTGGAGAACTAGACGCAAGAGTAAATGCATTAAACCGAAGAGCACATCAGGAAACTGAAAAAACAGATTCGATAGTAATTGGCGATTTAGAAATAAACAGTCAGGCAAAAACGGTAAAACGCGAAGGAGAATCGATTGTTTTAACAGCCAAAGAATTTAAATTATTGTATTATCTGGCCAAAAATACAGGCCGAATTGTATCCAGAGACCAGATTTTAGACAATGTCTGGGACATTAATTTTGATATGAATACCAATGTTGTGGATGTTTATATCAATTATTTAAGAAAAAAAATAGACAAACCTTACACAACCAAACTTATTCATACCATGAAAGGTTTGGGTTATGTTATACAGCCATAAAATGGATATAAGAAAAAAAATTACTTTTACTTATGTTGCCCTTTCCACTTTTAGTACATTATTATTATGCATAATAGTTTTTGTATTATTTCGCGAAAACAACAGATATCATTTCTTAAAAAGATTAGAAGACAGGGCAAAAATCGTGGCTTCGATTCATTTTCAGGACGATCCCGAAAAAATAAAATACTACAGCAACCTTAAAAAAAACGGACTGGAAGAACTTATTGAAGAAGAAGAATATGTTCTTAAAATAAACAGCGCCAATAGTTTTGATTACAATACCAAACTGAATTTACCCAACTCATTTTATGCCACTATTCTGGAAACCGGAAAAGACTATTTTGAAATTGACAGCAAATATTATTTAGGTCAGGTTTTCACCGAAAACAACCAGAAATATATTGTAATTGTGGGCGCACGGGATCGACGCGGAAAAACGACAACTATTTATATTGCCAAAATCTTAATTTTTGGCGGAATTGGATTTGTACTTTTGGCCTTCTTTTTAGGGCGTTTTCTGGCGAAACGAGTTATTAATCCGGTGGCGAGAATTACAAGAGAAGTGAACCGAATCAGTGCTTCAAATCTTCATAACAGATTGCCCGAAGTTAAAAATTCAGATGAGATTTCAGATCTTACACATACTTTTAATGATATGCTGGACAGATTAGAAACCTCTTTTGAAATTCAGGCCAATTTTATTAATAATGCTTCTCACGAACTAAAAACGCCAATTACAACAATTATTGCCGAATCTGAAATTATGCTTTTAAAAGAAAGAGAGGTTTCAGAATATATAGAATCATTGCAGAATATTTATGGTCAGGCTTCCAGATTAGGAAATTTAACTGAAAGTTTACTGAAATTAACCCAAACCGGTTACGACGGCAAAAAACAAGTTCTCGATATCGCCAGAATCGACGAATTGCTGATGGACGTAAAATCAGATTTAGATAAAATTTATCCGGATAACCGCGTGAGTATCAAACTTAATTTTGCGCCAAAAGATTCTAATTTACTTTTAATTCCGTGTAATAAACCGCTTTTAGAACTGGCAATGAACAATATCATTACAAACGGTGTAAAATATTCGGATAATAATGAGGTTTTTGTTACGCTTTCGGCTAATACAGAAGCGATTAAAATCTCGATTAATGACATAGGAATCGGAATTCCGCCGGAAGATATTCCGCATTTGTATGAACCTTTCTTTAGAGGAAAAATTGCGGCCAAATATATAGGTTACGGTTTAGGACTTCCTTTGGCATCCAAAATTATCCGAATGCACGATGGTGAAATTCAGGTGCAATCCGAACAAAATAAAGGAACAATCGTTACAATTGTCTTTAAAAAAGACATTAAAAAATCCAACATTAAAAATTCTAATGTTGAATCTTAGAAAATTCTAATTTTAGATTAAGATCCTTCTAATTTACAGGGTGTTATTTTGTATGTATAAACTAAACGATTATACATATGAAAAATTTCCTTATACCTACCACACTAGAACAAGATACGATCAGCGCTGTAAAATCGGCAATTAATCAGGCAAAAAACACCAATTGCGAGATTATATTAATGATGGTTTCTGATACTCCGGATACCTTTTCGGCTTCACAATTTTTACGTGAAATGAAAACCAGCCTAACTGCAAGTCAGGAAGAAGTTCTGGAAACCTGCCGTTATATCATTGGAAATACAAATAATTGTAAATTAAAAATACACAATCAATACGGACTTTCGGCACCTGTTTTTAAAGGAATTATTGAGGCTTTTGCCATTAAATTGGTAATCCTGACACATTCATACAAGCAGGAAACAAAACGTATTCATCAATATGCTGTAAAATTAGCCGGAAACCAAAAAGGCCCAATTTTACATTTAGGAACAGAATCTCTTAAAGACGATTTTAATAAAGCGCTTTATATCGAAAATGCAAAAGCAAATATGCATGTAAAAGATGTTCAGCACTTTTTGAGCCAAAATTTCTCTTATGAAATTGTAAGCCAGACTTCCAATTTTGATGACAATTACGAGCAATTTGCACCTTATTTGTCTGAAGCCATTTCAAAATATGATATCGATTTATTGGTAGAAACCCGCAAAGGCGAAAAAATCAAATTCAAAAAAACTAAAAAAGAAAACAGCAGCGACAAACTCGGACTTCCTGTTTTATCGCTTTACGAAGAATTGGCTTAAAACCTGATTTTCAAAACAATTAAGTTAAATTTAAAACTCAAGATATGTTATTAAAGAAAAGAATTCCAATGAGGTACGTTCTCGGAAAAATTAAGGTGGAATTAGGTCTTGTAATGGCTTATACCATATTATTCGAAGTTTTTCATCACTATTTTATCAATATTTCCGTAGATATTCCAATCGCAATTCCCACAATGGTTGGAACCATTATATCCTTATTATTAGCTTTTAAGTCAAATCAGGCATATGACAGATGGTGGGAAGCCAGAATTATCTGGGGTTCAATCGTAAATGAATCCAGAACGCTGATTAGACAAGTATTAACGTTCTATAAAGATCCGGATTTTTCGGTAGAAGCAAATGATTTCAAGGAAAATTTCACCAAAAGACAAATTGCATGGTGTTACAGTTTAGGGCAGGCTTTACGAAATAAAGATGCCATCAAACCCATTAAAAATTTCATTAGCGAAGAAGAATTAAACTTCGTAAAAAACCATCAGAATATTCCAAATGCAATCTTATTACTACACGCTAGAGATTTAAGAAACGCCAGAAAAGACAAGCGTTTCAACACCTATCAGCAAGTAGAAATTGATAATACCTTAACAAGATTGTGTGATGCAATGGGGAAATGTGAGCGAATTAAAAATACAATTTTCCCAACAACATACAGCATGTATATTAGGTTGACATTGTGTTTGTTCATTGTTTTATTGCCTTTCGGGTTAATCGATTTATTAAGCTGGTTTGCGATTCCGTTAATTACGATTATCGCAGGAACCTTCTTCTTGATCGAAAGAATGGCCATTCACCTGCAGGATCCTTTCGAAAACAGACCAACAGATACGCCTGTAACGGCTATTTCAAACGCAATTGAAAAGAATTTAATGCAGATGTTAAATGAATTTCAGGTCGAATTTGACATTATCAAAGAATTCGATCTTAAACCTGAGCCTAAAGCGCTTACCGGCAACGAGTACTTTGTTCTTTAATTTATATTAGTCTATTTAATTGTAAACCAGATGACGCTTTTGTGCGTTGTCTGGTTTTTTATTTTCACATTTAAATTGGATTTTGGAATTTAAAAAATATTGGAATTTTAATTAGAAGCTAATCCCGCTATCCGTTCCAATCTTTTATTTTTTTAAAGAAAAAAAATAAAAGGATTTCCACTTCTATCGGGGCTAGGGCACTCGTTTTCATAAGGGCTATTTGTCATTTCGACCGAAGGGAGAAATCACATCCAGAGAGCAACGTACTGTATGTCCTTACTTTATGTGATTTCTCCTCCGTCGAAATGACAAACTGGTATCAAACCCGACAGGTTTTAAAAACCTGTCGGGTTTATCGCAATCATAAAAAAAACTAAAACTACGTTTTAAGCAATTTCCCCAAAGTCTGTATTGAATGTCGCAATTCATTTGTCCACGGCAAACCAAAACTCAATCGCATACAATTCGAAAACTGATCCTGAAAAGAAAAAATCCTTCCCGGCGCGAAACTAATATTATGTTGCATCGCCAAATGATAAAAAGCCGCCGTATCAATTTTTTTATCTAATTCGATCCAAAGAAAAAATCCGCCCTGAGGCTGACTTACTTTTGTCCCTTCCGGAAAAGATTCCAGAACCGTATTGATATAATTATTACAATTCTGATTCAAAATCTGGCGAATCTTACGCAGGTGATTTTCATAACGCCCGTTTTTCAGGAAATCGCCCACAACTTCGTGCGTAATAGTAGGCGAGGAGAGCGTATGATAAATTTTATTGCGCAGAATTTGTTTTTTAAATTTCCCCGGAGAAACCCAGCCCACGCGATAACCCGGCGCCAAAGTCTTAGAAACCGAACTGCAGCAAAGCACAATTCCGCTTTCATCATAAGTTTTACAATTGGTTGGTCGGCTCGAGCCAAAATACAAATCACCGTGAATATCATCTTCAATCAACGGAATATCGTAGAATTCCATCAGCTTTACAACTTCTTTTTTATGTTCAACCGGCATCATACTTCCAGACGGATTGCTGAAATTACTCATTAACAAGCAAAGTTTTACTTTTTTGGTAGCAAGCGCTTTTTTCAAAGCTTCTAATTCTATTCCAGTAGTCATATTGGTTGGCAATTCCATAATATACAAACCCAATGATTTTGCCAATTGCAGAATTCCAAAATAAGCCGGACTTTCTGTAATAATCGTATCGCCCGGTTTCGTTAAAGTCATCAAACAATGAGAGATAGCACTCGTACAGCCTGGTGTTGTGATAATATCATTTTCGGTCAAAGTACCGCCCCAGGTAAAAGACCAGCGCGCAATTTCTTTCCTTAAATTCAGATTTCCCTGCACCTCTTCATAACTCGTTCCGCTGTTTGGGAGTTGGCGTGTCGCCTGAATAATTCCCTTATTTAATTTCGCAATAGGCAAAAGTTCATTCGACGGAAAACCCAGAGAAAGCATCGTAATATTTTTATCCGTCATATTGCGATACACCTGATCAATTAAATCTTCGCGATCGATATTCAAAGACTTTAAAACCGGACTGCTGGGCGTAGGTTCCGCAATGATTCTCGCCGATGTATTGCTCACATAATAACCGGATTGCGGTCGCGCTTCAATCAAAGATCTGCTTTCGACTTCGTAATATGCCTTACTCACCGTGCTCATGCTGTAACCCGTTTCGGCACAAACTTCCCGAATAGAAGGCAGTTTATCGCCAACGTTTAAAACGCCCGATTTGATTTGCTTTTCGATTCGGTCAGCAAATTGCAGGTATAAGTAATTAGAATTTCCCATAAATAAAAACTGTTATGGTGCAATTTACAAAAACTGTATCTGTATTGCTTATTTATTTTTATGAAATTTGTTTCAGAATAAAACCAAACCAAAAACTATAACTTGTGAAAACAACAAAATACTACATCGCAGCCATAACCGCATATACCATTTGGGGATTTTTTAGTCTTGTACTAAAACCAATTCACGAATATGCCTCTTTGGATATTCTATTCTTTCGTGTTTTTAGCTGTAGTATTTTGATGTTACTGATTTCATTCGCTTTCAAAAGAAAAAAAGTAAAAGAAACAATCGAAATTTTCAAAGCATTACCAAAATCAGAAAAAAGAAAAGCACTTTTACTAAACATTGGCGGAAGCGTTTTTTTAATGCTTAACTGGTTCACTTTTATTTATGTAATGAATCATGTCAGCGTAAAAGCAACTTCATTGGCCTATTTGGTTTGTCCAATTTTAACCACTTTACTGGCGTATTTTCTTCTGCATGAAAAACTTAGCAAAACCCAATGGATTTCTGTAGGATTAAGTATTTCAGGCTGTCTGCTTTTGTCGTATGCCGATATAATGGATATGTTTTTCAGTATCATTATTGGTCTTACTTACGCTTGTTATTTGGTAAGTCAGCGTGTAAATAAAGGTTTTGACAAATTTATAATCCTGACATTTCATATTACCTTGGCGGCGTTGCTATTATTGCCTTTTTATCCGGCATACAGCGGTCCGGTTCCAACAGAATTTAAGTTTTATTTCTGTATCGAAACCATTGCCATTTTGTTTACGATTTTCCCGTTGTTCCTGAATTTATATGCACTTTCAGGCATTAATTCATCAACAGTTGGAATGTTACTAAATATAAATCCAATGATTGCCTTTGCATTAGCGACTTTTGTTTATCATGAGAATATAACCGTATTACAAATTACTGCTTACAGCATTATTTTTATAGCCGTAATCGTTTTTAACTCACATCATCTTTTTGCACTAAAACAAAGATATACGCCCGCTTCAAAAAATATTTAAAGTTTCGCCACAAACCTCACGGACCTGAAAACTCCAAATTGACATAGTCAGATTTCAAATGAAATTTGATGAACATTCGTGAAGTTGTGGCTAGTTTTTTAATTAATTTAAAATACAAGAGTTACTAAATTTTCCGCCACGAATTCACGAATTAGCTTTATAAAAATTCGTGAATTCGTGGCGATTATTTTTAATTAATTTAAATACAAGAGTTGCTAAAATTTTCCGCCACGAATTCACAAATTAACTTTATAAAAATTCGCAGATTCGTGGCGATTATTTTTAATTAATTTAAAATACAAGAGTTACTAAAATTTTCCGCCACGAATACACGAATTAGCTTTATAAAAATTCGTGAATTCGTGGCGATTATTTTTATAGATCATAAAATTACCAGAATCTTAACAGGATATTTAAACAGGAATGAGTATTTTTCATTTCTGTTTTTTTATGCAATATTGCATGTGAAAAATGTTGCCACGAATTTCACAAATTAGCACGAATCAAAATTTAATTGCTTAATTTTTTTAAAAATTCAGCATAAAAAAATTAGCGAAAATTTGCGGAATTTGTGGTAAAAAAATGTAGTTACGAATCAAAATTTCAGCATAAAAAAAATTAGCGAAAATTAGTGGAATTCGTGGCAAACAAAAACAAATAACCAGATTCAAAATCTTATGAAAACTAGAAAATTACAAGCCTTCATTCCCTTATTTTATTTAGTATGGTCAGACGATCTTTTAACCCAAAAAGAATTTTGGACGATTCAGCAATTTATAAATAATTTAACCTGGCTTTCGCCCGAAGAAAAACAACAGTTGCTTTCTAAATTAGACATTACAAATCCGCCTTCGCGAAATGAATTGTCCCAATGGAAACAAGATATAGAAAAAAGTATAAAAGATAAATCATCGATAAAATCAGTTTTTGATATTGCCGAAGCACTGTCAGAAGAAGATGTAGATATTTCAACATTAAAACCTGATTTTTTAAAACTGGAAAATGATTTAGGCGTTTTAGGGGAAGAAGTAATTCAGAACTTTAAAACAAAAGCCGATTCCTTTACGGCAACTTCTCAAACCAATTCAAATTTTGATATTCAGAAAATAACCGAACTTTTAGACGGAAAAGAAGCTGCAATTATCAAAAAAGTAAAATCAGTTATTTCAAGACCTGAATTTGCTTATGAAACTTCAACAGATATTAATGTATATCGCCAAACCGTGTACAATTGGTGTAAAATTTTAGCCGAAGAAAATCTCGGAAATATGGCATATCCAAAACAATATGGAGGAGGAGAAAACATAGCCGATTATTTTGCCATAATGGAAACGCTGAGTTACCACGATTTGAGTTTGGTCATAAAATTTGGTGTTCAGTTTGGATTGTGGGGAATGAGCGTTCAGTCGTTAGGAACCGATAAGCATTATGCCAAATACCTGAAAGACATTGGTTCGCTCAAAATTCCGGGTTGTTTTGCGATGACAGAAACACATCACGGATCAAACGTAAAAGGTTTGGAAACAACGGCGACTTACAATCATAACGATCAAACGTTTACGATTCATACACCGCATAAAAATGCTCAAAAAGAATATATTGGAAATGCAGCCGTTCACGGTCAAATGGCGACTGTGTTTGCTAAATTAATTATTGACGATCACGATTACGGAGTAAATGCTTTTGTTGTGCCGTTGCGCGATACAAACGGAAATACGTTAAACGGAGTTACAATTGGTGATTGCGGACATAAAATGGGATTAAACGGCGTAGATAACGGAACAATTTCGTTTGATAATGTGGTGATTCCGAAAGAAAATATGCTCGATCGTTTTGCGTCCGTAAATGATAAAGGCGAATTCGAAAGCCCAATTCCGAGTGATAACAGACGTTTTTTCACGATGTTAGGAACTTTGGTTGGCGGTCGAATCGGGATTCCGCGTTCGGCATTGGCTGCAGCCAAATCAGGATTGACAATCGCGATTCGATATAGCGATCAACGTCGACAATTTGGACCTGAAGGCGGATCAGAAGTTCCAATTTTGAATTACAGAATGCACCAACGCAGATTGCTTCCGCATTTAGCGAAAACCTACGCGGTTCATTTTGCCTTGCAATATCTTACGAATCGTTTTTTAAACAGAACAGAAGATCAAATGCAGGAAATTGAAGCACTTGCGGCCGGAATGAAATCCTATTCGACCTGGAGCACAAGAGATATTCTACAGGAATGTCGTGAAGCAATTGGCGGAAAAGGATATTTATCTGAAAACAGAATCGATGCTTTAAAAAACGACACCGAAATTTATACCACTTTCGAGGGCGATAATACGGTTTTAATGCAATTAGTGGCTAAAAATCGTTTATCAGAATTTAGAAAAGCTTTTGGCGAAATGGGATCTTTGGGAATCATCAATTATGTTTATGAAAATGCAAAAGTGGCTATTTCTGAGAAAAATCCAATCGCAACGAGAAGAACAGATGATGAACATTTATTGGATTCAGAATTCCATTTGCAGGCTTTTATTCACAGAGAAAAAACTATTCTGGCTTCTGCAGCGCGACGTATTAAAAAGTTAGTTGATGGCGGTTTAGAAGCTTACGATGCTTTTAATGTTGTTCAGCATCAAATGATTGACGTGGCTCAGGCGTATCTGGAAAGAATTGTTTTAGAACAGTTTCAGGAAGCAATTAAAACCGTTGAAGACATAAATTCAAAAGAAATTTTGACTAAATTATATCAATTATATGCGCTTTCGCAGATAGAAAAAAACAAAGGCTGGTACCTTGAAGATGGTTATATGGAAGCCGTTAAAACGAAAGCAATTCGTAAAATGGTAAATCAGCTTTGTTGGGATATTCGCCCGGATGCTGTTGCGTTAGTAAATGCTTTTGATATTCCGGAAAGTTGTTTAGCGGCTCCGATTGCTGTTAAATGAGAAAATAGAAAATAGAAAATAGAGTAAAGAGAATAGAATAAAGAGAATAGACTTTTTATGCGCTTTGTCAAAGTTTAAAACTTTGACAAAGCTTTTTTTTTGTTATTTCCTGCGGTTATTTTTATATCAAAAGTAATTTTGTAATAGTTTTATTTATATCAAAAAAATACAAATCAATTTTTAAATCATCGTTTTATTAAAATAACTTGCCTTCTCAAAATCTTTGATATTGATTGATATCACTGGAACTTCAGGAAGAATTTCGTTCAGTTTTGTGACAATGGCTTTCGATAATTTTGCTTTTTGATCTGTATTTCGACCTTCCATGATGTATCCGAAGACATGAATAAAATCATCCAAAATATTTCCGTTGTTATAATAAGTAAAAGGGTTAATTCTGACTTTCACTTCGGAAGCAATAAAAAGCTCACTAGACATTGCAGCATCAAAAACTACCTGCATAATGTCATCTGCAGCTTTTAATCGGATTACGTTTTCAGAACAATCAATAACAAAATGTGGCATGTTGAAAAAGTTTATATGATGAGGAATTCAGTTCAAACAAAGCTACGAAAACATTATTTTGATTTGTTTTAAAACATGTTTTATAATATGATTTGTTCAATTTTTTTGTTACTAAATTCAAAATTTGCGACTTACTAAATAATGCATTTTTATTTCTACACTTTCTTATATTTGTAAGTCTCATTATATCTTAATTAGTTTGAAAAATTATCTGTTTTTTTGTCTGTTCGTTCTTTTAGGAAGTCCTGTTTATTCATCGGATAGTACAGATACTATTTTGAAAAAACTAAACGACGCACTCAAAAACAAACAGCGATATGTGGAGTTAAAAGAAGAGCGTATTTTGAACTTCAAAAAGATCAAATCGGCTGATTTAACGAAAGAACAGGAATACAATTACAACAAAACCTTATATTCAGAATATCAGAAATTCAATTCTGATTCGGCTATTTTTTATGTAAAAAAGAACCTCAAAATTGCTGATGAACTTAAAAATAAAGATTTATCAGATTTGGCGAATATCCAATTGGTAACGCTTTATTCTTCCTCGGGAAAATACCGTGAATCAGAAGCTATTCTAAAAAGCATCAACAAAAAAACATTATCAAAAACCTTACTTCCAACGTATTATGTGGCGTATCGCGAATTTTTTGAGCATTATGCGGCAAATAGTTATGACATAAAATACATTCAGCAAATAAGAAAATACCGTGATTCGCTTTTGATGGTTTTAGATCCAAATACGCTAAACTATCAAATTAATAAAATTCAGCAGGGAATGTCGCAGCAAAAAATCCGGACTGCCGAAAAGCAATTATTGGATTTATTGAAAAATACCAAAGAAGATAATCCGCAATATGCGATGATTACCTATCTTTTGGGAAGTATTTACGAGCGAACACATCAACTGGAATTAAGAAAAAAATATTACGCGCTTTCGGCCACCGCAGATATCAAAAATGCCAATAAAGACAATGCGTCACTTCAGGAACTGGCTTTGGTTTTTTATGAAGTTGGCGATGTCGATATGGCGTATAAACTCACGCAATCTGCAATTGAAGATGCGCTGTATTGCAACGTACAATTTCGTACGCTTTTAATGTCAGAAGTATATTCGATCATAAATACGGTTTATTTAGAAAGAGAAGCTAAGCGAAAAACCGAACTTCAATTGTATCTTTTATGCATTAGTCTGCTGTCCTTATTTTTGATAGTGGCGGTTATTTATGTGTACAAACAGATGAAAAAAGTCTCCAGAATTCGGGGAGAATTATACGAAACGAGTCAAAAATTAGCCGAATTAAATAAAGATATTACCGAAACCAACAATCAGTTGCAAGAACGTAATTCGCAGTTATCAGAATCCAATCACGTTAAGGAAGAATATATTGCGCATTTTTTCAATCTTTGTTCCGCTTACATCAATAAATTAGAAAACTATCGCATTATCTTAAATAAAAAAGCAACGGCGAAACAGTTTGACGAAATTTATAAAATGCTCAAATCAACTACTTTGGTAGATAATGAACTGGAAGAATTGTATAAGAACTTCGATATTATCTTTTTGAATTTATATCCAACTTTCGTAAAAGACTTCAACGACTTACTTATTAAAGAAGAACAAATCGTATTGAAACAAGGAGAATTGCTCAATACGGAACTTCGTATTTTCGCTTTAATCCGACTGGGAATTACAGACAGCGTAAAAATTGCCGCCTTTCTTCGTTACTCTTTAAGCACGATTTACAACTATAGAACCAGAGCTCGAAATAAAGCCGCAGTTTCGCGAAATGATTTGGAAGAAATGGTCATGAAAATAGGTTTAATTTCGTTGAAAGTGTAACGATTTATTTTAAAATCACTACTTTTTTTACCCTTTAAAAAATATTAAATATTTAATAATCAATTATTTAATTTTTTATTTCACTACTTTTTTTCGTTTAAAAATCTCATGCATACTATAACGTTTTAGCTTTACAATATTATTATAAGGTACTTTTGACCACTAACTATCTTATATATAATTTAATGCTTAAATAAATTAATAGTTATGTTTAAAAACGTTAAAACAATTGTTGTTCTACTTTTGTTGACTTCGGTTGAGATCAATGCCCAAAACAAAGTTCCGGTTTATCTTGATGATACAAAGTCGATTGACGAACGTGTTGCTGACGCGCTCTCCAAAATGACCACCGACGAAAAAATTGCCATGATTCATGCACAATCTAAATTCAGTTCGCCGGGTGTGCAGCGCTTAGGAATTCCGGAAAACTGGATGACCGATGGACCCCACGGAATTCGTACCGAAGTGAAATGGGATGAATGGGATCAGGCTGGCTGGACAAACGATTCCTGTATTGCTTTTCCGGCATTGACCGCACTTTCTGCAACCTGGAACAAAGAATTGGCTTCTTTATATGGCAAATCGATTGGTGAAGAAGCACGTTACCGTAATAAAAATGTATTATTAGGACCCGGAGTTAATATCTACAGAACGCCATTAAACGGTCGTAATTTCGAATATATGGGAGAAGACCCATTCTTAACTTCAAAAATGGTAGTTCCTTATATTAAAGGAGTTCAGTCAAATGGCGTTGCGGCTTGTGTGAAGCATTTTGCCTTAAACAATCAGGAAACCAATCGTAATACGGTAAACGTAATTGTTGACGATCGTGCTTTGTATGAGATTTATTTGCCTGCATTTAAAGCCGCTGTGCAAGAAGGTGATGCGTGGGCAATTATGGGTTCTTACAATAAATATAAAGGACAGCAATGTTGCCACAACGAGTTTTTGTTAAACGACATTCTTCGTGGAGAATGGGGTTTCAAAGGTGTTGTAGTATCAGATTGGGGCGGAGTTCATGATACAAAACAAGCAATTCACAATGGTTTGGATATGGAATTTGGTTCCTGGACAAACGGACTTTCGTGGGGGACCAGTAATGCGTATGACAACTATTATTTGGCAAAACCATATTCTGAAATGATTAAAAAAGGCGAAGTTGGAACGAAAGAATTAGACGAAAAAGTACGTCGTATTTTACGTTTGTCTTTCTTAACTACGATGAATAAAAACAGACCTTTCGGATCATTTGGTACAGAAGAACATGCAAAAGCAGGTTTGAAAATTGCCGAAGAAGGAATTGTATTGCTTCAAAACAACAATAATATATTGCCGATCAATCTTTCTAAAACTAAAAAAATCGCAGTTATTGGTGAAAATGCCATTAAAATGATGACCGTTGGTGGAGGAAGTTCTTCATTGAAAGCAAGATACGAAATCACACCGCTTGAAGGTTTAAAGAAAAGAATTGGCAATCAGGCTGAAATTGTGTATGCTAGAGGTTATGTTGGAGACCCAACAAGTAATTATAACGGCGTTGTTGCAAAAGTGAGTTTAGAAGAAAAACGTTCACCGGCTGAATTAACGGCAGAAGCTTTAAAAGTGGCTAAAGATGCTGATGTTGTGCTGTTTATAGGAGGTTTAAACAAAGCCCCAAATCAGGACGATGAAGGACACGATCGTAAAGGATTGGAACTTTCTTATGGTCAGGATAAATTAATAAGTGAATTGGTGAAAGTCAATAAAAATATAGTGTTTGTAAATATTTCAGGGAATGCCGTGGCAATGCCGTGGGTAAAAGAAGTTCCCGGAATTGTACAAGGCTGGTTTTTAGGTACAGAAGCAGGAAATGCTTTGGCAGCGGTTTTAGTTGGAGACGTGAATCCGTCAGGGAAATTGACTTTTACTTTTCCTGTAAAATTATCTGATAACGGAGCGCATGCTTTAGGAGAATTTCCCGGTGGAGAAGACGTAACATACAAAGAAAGCATTTTTGTAGGCTACCGTTGGGCAGACAAACAAAAAGCAAAACCATTATTTTCTTTTGGTCACGGTTTAAGCTACACGACTTTTGAATACGGAAAAGTGACTGCTGATAAAAAACAAGTTTCTGCTGATGGTAAAATCACATTTTCTGTTAATGTAAAAAACACCGGAAATAGAGAAGGTTCAGAAATTGTTCAGTTGTATATCAGTGATTTAAAATCTTCATTAGTACGTCCGATAAAAGAATTAAAAGGATTTGACAAAATTTCGCTTAAAGCGGGAGAAGAAAAAACAGTAACCTTTACAATTGATAAAACAGCTTTGAGCTTTTTTGATGATAAAAAACACGACTGGGTTGCAGAACCGGGCGCTTTTGAAGCAATCGTTGGGGCATCTTCAACAGATATAAAATCTAAAGTGAGTTTTTCACTTCAATAGTTTCATTATTTCTAAATTGGTTGGTTGTAAAGCTGCGATGTAAAAAGTTGCAGCTTTGCTTTTGGTGAAAAAGTTAAATGTAAAATGTTAGGTGTTAGAAGTTTTACTTTTTGGAGAAAAACTTTACTTTTAAATTTAAAGAATATGAAAAAAATTGTACTCAGTGCTATCGTTTTATTTCTGGCACATAATCTTTCTGCGCAAAGCCTGAACAAAATGCAATGGTTTAATGAACCTGAAAAATGGGAAATTATAAACAATGCTTTGATTATGAATGTTACGGCAAACAGCGATTACTGGCGTATTTCGCATTATGGTTTTACCGTTGATGATGCACCCTTTTATTATGCCACTTATGGCGGAGAATTTGAAGCCAAAGTAAAATTAACCGGAAATTATATTGCCCGTTTTGACCAAATGGGATTAATGCTTCGTATTGACGAAAAAAACTACATCAAAACCGGAGTTGAATTTGTGGATGGAAAATTCAATATCAGCACAGTTGTAACGCATGATAAAAGTGATTGGAGTGTAACAACTTTAGAAAAAGCACCGCCATTTGTATGGATAAAAGTAGTGAGAAGATTAGATGCCGTTGAAGTATTTTATTCTTTTGATGATAAAAATTATATCCTGGCCAGAAATGCGCCTTTACAAGATAATACGCCGGTTATGGTTGGTTTAATGGCCGCTTCACCGGATGGAAAAGGTTTTGAAGCTAAATTCGAAAACTTCAAGGTGACACATTTGCCGGATCAACGCAGATTGGAATGGCTGAAGAACCATCAATAAGTAAATTCCAAAAATCTAAAATCTAAAATCTGCAATCTAAAATAAACAATTTATGAGTTCTATTTCTACTGATATTCAACCAAAAAAACATTATGAAATTCTTGACGGTTTACGTGGAGTTGCAGCAATATTAGTTGTTGCATTTCACATTTTTGAAGCTTTTAGTGGCGGAAATCGTTTTGTACAAATCATCAATCACGGTTATCTGGCCGTGGATTTCTTTTTCCTTTTATCCGGATTTGTTGTGGCGTATGCTTATGACGATCGCTGGGCAAGAATGTCACAATGGGAATTTTACAAACGACGTTTAATTCGCCTGCAGCCCATGGTAATTATGGGAATGATCATTGGAGCCATTTTTTATTATTTTCAGGCTTCGGATATTTTGTTCCCGATGATCGCCGGAATGGAAGTCTGGAAAGTAATTCTAACCATGATTATTGGATTTACTTTACTTCCAATTCCGCCATCGCTAGAAATCAGAGGCTGGGGCGAAATGCATCCTTTAAATGGTCCGGCGTGGTCACTTTTTTTCGAATATATTGCTAATATTTTGTACGCTGTACTATTCCGCAAATTCTCTAATAAAGTAATGGCTTTTTTTGTTTTGCTATTTGCCGGACTGTTAATTAATTATACCGTTTTTGGCCCAAAAGGAGATGTAATAGGAGGCTGGTCACTAAATCTGGAGCAAATGAATGTTGGTTTTACCCGTTTGTTATACCCGTTTTTTGCCGGAGTTTTACTTTCCAGATTAGGAAAACTGATTCATATAAAAGGCGCTTTCTGGGTTTGCAGTATCATAATCACGATTGTTTTGGCATTGCCAAGATTTGGAGACGAAAATACCTTATGGATGAACGGTTTATATGAATCATTCTGTATTATTTTGGTATTTCCACTTATAGTTGCAATTGGTGCCGGAGGAGAAATAAAAAATGCTTTTTCGACTAAAATATGCAAACTTCTTGGCGACATTTCCTATCCAATTTATATCACGCATTATCCATTAATTTATTGGTTCACTGCATGGGTTGTAGATAATAAAGTTTCTATAAAAGAAGGTTATCCACTAGGAATTGGCGTTCTGATTGCAAGTATTGTATTAGCATTTTTATGCTTGAAATTATATGATGAAACAGTTCGTAATTGGCTTCTGAATAAATTTCAAAAAAGAAAATCCGTTGCTACAGAATAAACAATATTGAATTTCTAATTTTGTTAGTTTTAGATATTCAAATATAGGGGTGAAACATTTGTGTTCATCCCTTTTTATTTAAAAAATTATCAAGTCTCGAATCGTAGAGACGCACAGCAGTGCGTCTACACAAAGTATATCGACACAGCGTAAAAACAAAAATAAAAGTAATTTAATTCATACATTTTGTATATATTAATTTTAAATTTGAAAAAACAAAAAACGATAAAAAATGTCAGAAGCAGACAAAACTGATAATATGCCAATATATCAAAAGGCAGAACAAATTTTTAGATTAACAGAAGGATTGGTTCAAATAATTCCTGTAGAAAATGAGTTTTTGCAAGAAACTATAGTTCGATATATGTTAGAAAATGCGATGCTGATTCCGGTAAAAATCGCCGGGGCTGAAGGAGGAGATTTATATGATTTGCGAATGGAAAATGCAACAATTATTCGAAGAGCTGCAAGAGAATTGTATGTTCAGGCAGGAAGTTTACGTTTTGAAGAAGGTATTACAGATAAAGATTATATTGAATTACTTCGAAATACAATTGAAGAATTTCGACTGTTATTTATAGATTGGGTGGCCAGTTTTGATGTTTGGAATTATATAAAGGACAGTTGGGGATTGTTTAATCCTCCAGGCGTAAACGCACATGATAAAGATCCGGATGAAGATATTCCTTTTGATCCAAATGATTTTTTTGAATCAGATGGTGATGATTAATAAAAAAAAAAGGATGAAACGTTTTGTTTCATCCCTTTAATTTTATTGAAATTCTTTGTCGATATACTTTGCGTAGACGCACTGCTGTGCGTCTCTACGATTATATATCGCTCAATTATTCTAAAACCAATGCTCCCAAAGCTTCTTTGCTGAAACCCTTTAATTCATCTGTTTTTCCGGCTTTGATTTTTGCGACCCAGTTAGGATCAGATAAAAGAGGTCTTCCAACGGCAACTAAATCAAAATCACCTCTGTCGAAACGTCTGTTTAGTTCTTCAAGAGAAGTTGGCTGAGAACTTTCTCCTGCAAAAGCTCCAAAGAAATCTCCTGAAAGTCCCACAGAACCTACAGTAATTGTTGGTACTCCGGTAACTTTTTTAGCCCATCCGGCGAAATTCAAATCAGAATCTTCAAATTCAGGTTCCCAGAAACGACGTTGAGAACAATGTAAAATATCAACTCCGGCATCAACAAGAGGCGTAAGCCACGCTTCTAATTCCTGTGGATTTTTTGCCAGTTTATAATTGTAATCAGAAGGTTTAAATTGAGAAAAACGCATGATAACAGCAAAGTCATTCCCCACTTGTTTTCTGATTTCTTTTACCACTTCAACTCCAAAACGGTTACGTTCCGGAAGTGTTTTTCCACCATAAATATCAGTACGTAAATTTGTTTCAGCTCTAAAAAACTGATCGATCAAATAACCGTGCGCACCGTGAATTTCGATAGTATCAAAACCTAATCTTTTGGCATCGGCAGCTGCTTTTCCAAAAGCAAGAATAGTATCTTCAATATCTTTTTCAGACATCGTATTTCCGTTATTGAAATCCGGACGATTTAATCCTGACGGACCTTCAAACGGAACTGGCGGAACCCATCCTGAATGGTGATTGTCCATGATTCCCATGTGCCAGATTTGCGGTCCCATTGCACCTCCTGCAGCGTGAACTTCTTCGATCACTTTTTTCCATCCTTTTAAAGATTCATCTCCATAAAAGTGAGGAACATTGGCGTCGTTTGATGAAGATGGTCTGTCGATAACAGTTCCTTCAGATAATATTAAACCAACTTCGCCTTCAGCTCTTTTTTGATAGTAAGCAGCTACTTCGTCAGTTGGAATTCCGTTTGGAGAAAATGAGCGCGTCATTGGCGCCATTACGATTCGGTTTTTAAGATTTAACGTTTTTAAGTTAAATGGCGAAAACAGGTTATTTGTACTCATAAGTAATTTACAAATTAGTTTGAATTAATTTACTGAGTGCTTCAAAGGCACCTTCGTTGCGTTTATAGTATGTCCATTGCCCAACACGTGTGGCTTCGATAAAGCCAGCTCGTTGTAAAATCGACAAATATTCAGAAACTGTCGATTGTGTAAGTCCCGCTTTGGCCTGAATTTGCCCAACACAAACGCCGTGTTCAAATCCGGCATGCTGAAGTTGTTCAGGAAAGTTTATTTCGGGTTCTTTCAGCCATTCCAGCATTTGCAATCTGGATTTGTTTGAGAGTGCCTTAAAGATTTCTATATGTTCCATGGTGCAAATATATCGACTTTTCCCGATATACCAATTAAGGAAAAAATATTTAGCAAAAATTTAAGATGGAAGAGAAGAAATTGGAGGATTTTAGTAAAGAAAATTTATATTTGCTTTTGCAAATTAATCACAATGTTTATAAATGCTGTCATTTCGACGAAGGAGAAATCACACTCGCAGATCGACAAAGATTGTCAATTTTCTTTGTAGAGTTCCTAGTGTGATTTCTCCTTCGTCGAAATGACAAAAAGTGGTCACTTTTCGACATAAAAAAAACGCCCCAAACAATCAAACTATGAAAAAAACTTTACTTATTCTAGGATTCTTATTGTGTCTAATTACAAGTTCAAAAGCTCAGGTTATAGGAACTGATATTGGTGATATCGCTCCCGAAATTGATCTTCCGGATACAAAAGGAAACAACGTGGTACTTTCTTCTTTAAGAGGAGATTTGGTTTTAGTTGATTTCTGGGCTTCGTGGTGCGGACCCAGCATTAAGGAACAACCTGAATTAATAAAATTATACAACACCTATCAGGGAAAATTTTCGATTTACAGTGTTTCTATGGATACTAAAAAACCGCTTTGGCTGGCAGCAATTGCCAAACAAAAATTGCCGTGGATACAAGTGAGCGATTTAAAATACTGGACTTCGCCGGTTGTAGGCGATTATATGCTGCAATCTGTGCCGTTAAACTTTTTAGTTGATAAAAACGGAATTATAGTAGCCAAAAACATTCATGGAAACGCGTTGAATGAAATGGTGAAGAGTATTTTAGCACCATAAAAGTTTTAGTTTGTTTCAGGTTTCAAGTTGCCAAGATTTGTCTAACCTGATAAGGTTATGTTTTCCTTGTCATTTCGACGAAGGAGAAATCACATCCAGAGAGCGACGTACTGTATGTCTCTACTTTATGTGATTTCTCCTTCGTCGAAATGACAAAACTTTACGTAAACTTTAGTTTAAAGATAATTTTGAAAACCTGAACCTGAAACAAAACAAAACCTGAAACAAATCAACTTATGCAATCAAAACTCAGTATATCAGAATTTCGTACCAAATTAAGGGATAATACAGAGATTGGTTCTCCAAAATTACAATTAGGTCAGGTTAGAATATTTCCTATGTCCGGGGCAATAAAGCCATTTTACGGATTCTTTGATGATAATAGTTTTAGTCTTACGGTAAATTCAAAAGCTTCATCAACCTATTATATTGTAACAGGGAATTATAAAGATTTGAATAACAGACTTAAAGTGGAGTATAGTATTGAACCAACCAATAAACTAAAGCTCCTTTGGGCAAGATTTTCTCCTATAATTCTTATTCTGGCCATCAATATATTTTTTCTTTTTTTTGCGAAAGGACTTCGAAGAGCGTCTACAATTGTTAATTTGTTTTTGCTTTTTTTAGCTTTCTATTCGAGATGGAAGGAGGAGAGGAAAAGGGAAAAATTAGAGAAAAAGTTTCTTACTATTTTTGAAATAAAAAGATAAAATAATGACGCGAAATATCTTTGTCAAAGTTTTAAACTTTGACAAAGATTGTGGTGATTTTAAAAATATATACATCCTATAAGCAAATATAGCCCAAGGTTTCAACCTTGGGAAACGTATCGTAGGAAAAGCATCGTAATATAAAAATCCTCAATACATTGTGTTCCCAAGGTTGAAACCTTGGGCTATGTTAGAATGCCGATTAATCTTTGTCAAATTTTTAAACTTTGATAAAAATATTCGATGATAATTTAGGTTTAATGGCAGCGCGTTTCGACTTCGCTCAACGTGACAAAACCTGAAAAAAACAATTTAATTTAAATCATCAATAATAGTTCGCACGCCTCCAAAGTTTGTTTTTAGAAATTCACGCACCTGAAACTGCGTTTTGTTTCGGGTTTTGCTGTCCCATTCCTTAAAATCATAAACGTGAATATTTTTCGCATACGGATTTGTTACGAAAGAAAGTCTTGCGATCGAATATTTAAAAAATTTTAATTCATGCGAAATATGTCGGTTTGGCACAACGATAAGGATAGTTTCAAAATCCAGGTAATTCTTGGGTACATCGTCTCTTTCGGTCAGGCCAAGATGCTCAAAAAAAGCAATTATTTTTTGATCATTTAGTTTGTCAATTTCATGGTCTATACGCTTAATAGTGCTTAGAAGCGTATTTTCGTCTTTAATAACACTCATGGTACTACTATTTTTGTTCAATTCTATATAAAATTACATCAAAAGATCAATATTCTCCCAATGAACACCTCATAGAATGATTCTAAATTTTTAAAGCCCATTTTTCAGCCGTAATCAGGCACAAATAATTATGTTTTGATAAAATACTATTATTTTAATCAAATTAAAAACAATATTTTTATCGCTATTTTGCAAACCATTTCCGTTAACCGCGTTTTTTATGAAGACTATTTTTCCAAAAGGAATTCTTTTCTGTTTTATTTTTTTGATATTCAATTGTACTTCGGCACAAAATAAATCAGAGAGAGATTTAATTTTAATCGATAAAGACTGGCGTTTTTCGTTTGGGCATTTGTATGATACCGAAAAAGATTTTGGTCATGCGACGGGATATTTCTCTTATTTGACTAAAACCGGATTTGGAGATGGTCCGGCAGCCATAAATTTTGATGATCGCGCCTGGCGAAAACTAGATCTTCCGCACGATTGGGCAGTTGAACAATCGTTTAGCGAAAAAGCGAGTTTCAGCCACGGATTTAAAACAGCGGGAAAAGGTTTTCCTGAAAAAAGTATTGGCTGGTACCGAAAAAAAATCAACATTGCTGAAAGTGATAAAGGAAAAATTATTTCACTAAAATTTGATGGGGTTTTCAGGAATTCAAAAGTGTTTTTCAACGGCTATTTCCTCGGAACAGAAGAAAGCGGTTATAATGGTTTTGAATATGATGTTACGGCTTATGTAAATTATGGCAGCGAAAATACGATCGTTATTCGTGCTGATGCGTCGATGGAAGAAGGCTGGTTTTATGAAGGCGCCGGAATTTACAGACATGTTTATCTGAAGAAAACAAATTCGGTTCATGTGGCAGAAAACGGAACTTACGTAACTTCAGAAATAAAAGATAAAAGTGCAGCAATTACCGCCGAAGTTACGATTGAAAACAAAGGAAATTATAAAGGTGCAATCGAAATTATTCAGACTATTTTAGATGCTTCAGGAAAACAAATTGCCACGGTTTCTGAAAACGGAATAGCTCCGGCTTTTTATAAAACAACTAATTTTACTTCAAAACTAACGGTAAATAATCCATTGTTGTGGGATATAGAAAATCCGAATTTATACCGTTTAGTCACTGAAATTAAACAGGAAGGAAAAATTACAGATCATTATGAAACTTCTTTCGGAATAAGAACCATAAAATTTGATGCTGAAAAAGGTTTTTTCCTTAACGGAAAATCAGTAAAACTAAAAGGAACAAATAATCATCAGGATCATGCGGGAATTGGAACAGCTTTGCCTGATGAACTGCAGTATTTTAGAATTAAAAAACTAAAAGAAATGGGTTCAAATGCCTATCGTTGTTCACATCATCCGCCAACGCCGGAATTGTTGAAAGCCTGCGACGAATTGGGAATGTTGGTTATTGATGAAACGCGTTTGATGGGAATTAACGATTATCACTTAAATGATTTGGAACGAATGATCAGACGAGATCGCAATCATCCAAGTATTTTTTGCTGGTCTGTTGGAAACGAAGAATGGAATATTGAAGGTAATATTGTGGGCGAACGAATTACAAATGTGATGCAGGATTTTAGCAAAAGTATCGATCCTACAAGACCTGTGACTGTGGGAATTAGCAGCGGTTTTAAAAGCGGAATTTCATCTGTTGTTGAAATTATGGGCTATAATTATCTTGGAAACGGAGACATTGATGCGCATAGAAATGAGTTTAAAAACCAACCGGGAATGGGAACGGAGGAAGGTTCGACTTTTGCAACGCGCGGTGTTTATTTTACCGATGACGCCAAACATTATCAAAGTGCTTATGACAGAAAACCACGTCCGAGTTTTTATAGTATCGAAGAAGGCTGGAAATTCTATGCCGAAAGACCGTATTTAGCCGGAATGTTTATCTGGACAGGTTTTGATTACCGCGGAGAACCAACGCCTTATGGATGGCCATCGGTTACGTCTTATTTTGGAATGATGGATGTTTGCGGTTTCCCGAAAGACAATGTTTCCTATTTAAAATCATGGTGGGGAAATGAACCTGTTTTGCATATTATGCCGCATTGGAACTGGAGTGCAGGTAAAGAAATCGATGTTTGGGTGCATTCTAATTGTGATGAAGTCGAACTTTTTCTCAACAAAGAAAGTCTCGGCAAAAAGAAAATGGAACAGTACGGACATTTAGAATGGAAGGTAAAATATGTGCCGGGAACTCTGGAAGCTGTTGGATATAAAAACGGCAAAAAAGTACTTTCGGATATTCAGAAAACTACAGAGAATGCTCAAAATATCAAATTGTCTGTTGATAAAGAAAATGGTGCTAATGCAAATGTTGTAGTCGTTACGGCTGAAACAACAGACGAAAAAGGGGCGCACGTGCCAACGGCAAATCACGAAATGACATTTTCTGTAAAAGGAGGAAAAATTCTTGGAGTAGGAAATGGCAATCCAACTTCATTAGAAAGAGATAAATTTATTGATAACATAGATCTTGTTGTTATAAGTAATTTTGAGGAGAAGAAATTAGCTTCTGCCGAAATTTCAGGTCAGATAAATGATGCCGATAATAATTGGAAAGAAGCTTTTAAAGACAGAGATTATAAAAATCAGGCGCCGGCGTATGTATATCGCGGTAAATTTGATTTGAAAAATAATCTAAAAACTAATACTGTTACTTTCTTTTATAAAAAGATTGGTGTGAATGCGGTCGTTTTTGTCAACGGAAATAAAATTCCGGCAAGTGCAGAAGATGATCAGAAATATGTGCTGAATGCGGCTATTTTAAAACAAGGTTTAAACACGATTCAGATTATTGCGCCGCCTTTACAAAAGAATAAAGACTGGGATGTTATGAATACTGATCCCGGAATTATTCAGGTAATTACTCCTGCTGAATCCTGGAAAAGAAAACTTTTTAACGGCTATGCACAAGTTATTATTCAGAAAGACGAAAATGCAGGCGAAGTTATTTTATCGGCTACAGCCAAAGGATTAAAGACTGGGGCAATTAATATTAAATAGACATCTGTTAAATCTGTTTGAATGTAATTTTAAATTACTGTCAGGCTGAGCGTAGTCGATGCCCTTGTACGGTAAAAAGCCTTCGACTACGCTCAGGGTGACACTTATTTCCCAAGTTTTAAAATTTATATTTACCTAATTTAAAATAAATCTAAGAATTAAAAAGTCTGAGATTTATTTTTCTGTAGAATATTTCCTATCTTGATATTTAAAAGATTAAATGGTTTTAATTCGAATTTTATCACTCTTAAATAATGCTCTCCAATGTTGAATAATCTTGCGTTTTATTTAGGTATCGTCATTGTCATTCTTTTTCTAATTATGGCGAGCAACAAAATAAAAGTTGCTTATCCGGTTTTGCTGGTTTTGGCGGGATTGGCAATCAGTTTTATTCCCGGTATTCCGTTGTTGCGTATCGATCCTGAACTGATTTTTTTTATATTTCTACCGCCTTTATTATACGAAGCATCGTGGAAAATTTCGTGGAAAGAACTCTGGAAATGGCGCCGTATTATAACTAGTTTTGCTTTTTTGGTTGTGTTTTTTACGGCTCTTTCAGTTGCGCTGGTTTCTAATTATTTTATTCCCGGATTTTCTTTGGCACTTGGATTTTTGCTCGGCGGAATTGTTTCTCCTCCCGATGCAGTGAGTGTTGGCGCGATTATGAAATTTGTAAAAGTGCCCCGTCGTATGTCTTCGATTTTAGAAGGCGAAAGTTTATTAAACGATGCGTCGTCGCTGATTATATTTCGCTTTGCGCTGATAACCGCCGGAACCGGACAATTTGTTTGGTACAATGCCGTAACCAGTTTTGGATGGATGGTATTGGCAGGAGTTGGAGTAGGTTTGGCGATTGGTTTTGTCTTTATGAAACTGCACAAATATTTACCCACAGATGCCAATATCGATATTGTATTGTCTTTGATAACACCTTATATCATTTACCTCGTTGCCGAAGAAATTCATAGCTCAGGAGTTCTTGCCGTTGTAAGCGGCGGATTATTATTATCCAACAACAGGCTTTCGTTTTTAAGCAGCACTTCGCGATTGCGTGGCGTCAATGTTTGGGAAAGCTTCTGTTTTATACTCAACGGGTTAATTTTTATGTTTATTGGTCTCGACTTGCCTGAAATTACTTCGGGATTGGGAGATGTGAGTCTTCCGTCGGCTGTTGCTTATGGTCTTTTGATTACATTGGTTTTGATAATTGCCAGGGTAATTTCAGCTTATGCAGCAGTTATTGTCACATTGGTAGCCAGAAATTTTATAACGGTTGCAGATGATAGACATCCGGGTTATAGAGGAATTATACTTATAGGCTGGTCTGGTATGCGCGGCGTTGTATCGTTGGCAGCGGCATTATCAATTCCGGTTTATGCTCAGGGCGGAGCTGCGTTTCCGCAACGAAATCTCATTCTTTTCATCACATTTGTCGTTATACTTACCACTTTGCTTTTGCAGGGACTTACGTTGCCATGGCTTATTAAAAAACTTAATATGCCTGATCCTGATTATATTATGCCCGAGGATGAAATGTATAATAAATTAAGAAAAATGCTTTCTCAAAAAGCTTTAGATCATTTAAAAACAAATTATAGTCATCATCTCGAAAATGAAAAAGTACTGCAGCAATTGGCTCATAAATGGGAAGATGCAAGCGTTTCTAACAACGAAGATATTTTAATGACCGAAGAAGCCAAAAAAGTCTACAGGGAAATATTAGATCTTCAAAGACAATGGCTTACTGATAAAAATAAAGACGAAAGAATTGACGAGGAAATTGTGCGAAAGCATATTTTGCATCTGGATCTTGAAGAAGAGAAATTGCTTTTTTTGTAAAAAAAATAAGTTTCAGGTTTCTTTTGTTTCAGGTTTCAGGTTCAACTTTGTCTGTAAACTTTAGTTTACACAAATTTTTGTCATTTCGATTTCTATGATAATACCAAATTTTTTCAGGAGCTAATCCCGCTATCCGTTCCAATCTTTTGTGTCCGCCGCGGCGGACACAAAAGGATTTCCACTTCTATCGGGGCTAGGGCACTCTTTTTCATAATAATATTTTCGTATAGTCTTGTCATTTCGACGGAGGAGAAATCACATAACGTAACCATACAGTTCGTCGCTCTCTGGATGTGATCTCTCCTCCGTCGAGATGACACAATAGGACCGTAGTAAACCCGACAGGTTTTTAAAACCTGTCGGGTTTGTCATTTCAGGAAACCTGAAACCTGAAACCTGAAACCCAAAAACTACAAAGCCTCTTTCTTAGAAACCCTTTTCCAAACGCCTTTTTCTTTTACATAATTTTCCGTTACAGAAACATTTTTCACCTCTTTTCCTTCAATCTTAATGGCTTCGATATAAGTGAATACAGCCGTGTTTTCATCAGAAGAAACAATTCTGAAATCTTCAGCGGTTAAAGATTGATTTTGTTTGGATAAAAGTCGCAATAAAGGCTCTTCTTTAATGTATTTTGTTAATTCCGAAGTAGAAACTGGACCATTATGCGTAGGATAAATTGTTTTTACCTTATTATCAAGTGCAATTTTCTCAATATGTTTTAGATTTTCATTGGCAAGCTGTTTGTTTTCATGATAAAAATGTTCCCTTACATGATGACCGTCAGGAACAAGACCTCCATTTTGAGATTTAAAAGTTCCCACAAAAGCATCACCAATAAAAAGATTTTCTCCAATAAGTATCAATAAATCTCCTGGCGTGTGTCCGCCTTTAATTGGTATAATTTTCCCTGTAAAACCATATTTTTCAAGGTCAATAGTTTTATTTTCTACTATAACATCCGGAGTAAACTGTTTGTAATCAAGATCACAATACGGACGAAGTCGGGTACCCCAAATACTCACATCTTCAGATTTTGACAGTTCCGTTTTTCCAGATGTAAATTTGCCCAAATCGGCTTTGCTTCCTGCAATTTTGGTTTTAAAAGTTTGTTGCAGAAATGCTGCATTTCCTGCATGATCGCCATGCCCGTGCGTTACGATTGCTAGCGTAATGTTCTCAGGTTTAAAACCAAGTTTTTTAATCGAATTTACCAAACTATCCTGATATCCGGGAAGCGGAACTCCGGTATCAATTAATAATAATTTATCTGAATTTCCTTTTACAAGATAAGCCTCAGTAAAATAATTCTGAATATGGAAAATCTGGATTTTTTTACTCTCATTTTTATTTTGTGCACGAATGCTGAAATTGAAAGCAAATAGAAAGAACAGCAATAAAGAAAATATTCCTGAATGATTTAGATTAAATGTTGTTTTCATTTTTATTGTATTAAATTATTTTGTCAGTATTGACTATGCAAATTTGTGACAGAATAAAGGGAATAAAAATGAACTGGTTTAGGAAATTCAGTTGAACCAGTTTAACTTTTTTTAATATAATCTATTTAATATAAGGCTTATAATAACACATTTTCAGAAGGCACGAGGATTAAAAATCAAAGTTTAGAAACCTTAGTTCCTTAGCGACTTACAACCTCAGAACCTTTATTTAGAAATTTTTCGATTTCTGATTTTACTTAAATATTCAGTACTAAAACCCAGATAAGAAGCCAATGCATATTGCGGAACACGCTTTGCAATTGCCGAATATTTGCTCATGAATTCGTCATAGCGTTCTTCGGCTGTTTTGGTAAAATTTGATAAAAGTCTTTTTTGGTGAAAAGCCAATGAACGCTGCGTAATAATGCGTTCAAATTTTTCCAGTTTCGGAATTTCCTCCAAAAATTTCTGTTCATCTTCATATTCAATCTGAATGAGAATCGAATCTTCCAGCGCTTCAACAAATAAAGTTGCAGGTTCCTGATAAATCAAACTGCTGTAGTCAGATATCCACCAGTCTTCTATAGCAAAGGACAAGGTATGTTCTTTGCCTTCATTATCAACTAAATAACCTCTAAAAGCACCTTTTACAACATAGCTTTTGTGTTTACAGACAAATCCCGGCTGCACAATAAATTGTCTTTTTTTGACTTTGGTAATCTTCAAAAAAGTAGCCAGATGTGTTTTTTCATCATCTGTCAAATCAACATATCTTGAGATATAATCTATAACGGGTTGTACTTCTTTCATGAAAACAAAGATAAAGAAGAAAAGGTTTCAGGTTTGTTTTGTTTCAAGTTTTTGAATCTTTGTCTATAAACTAAAGTTTACTCAAAGTTTTGTCATTTCGAGGAACGAGAAATCACATAACGAAATTATAGTTCGTCGCTCTCTGGATGTGATCTCTCCTCCGTCGAGATGACACAATAGGAGCGTAGTAAACCCGACAGGTTTTTAAAACCTGTCGGGTTTGTCATTTTAGGAAAACCTGAAACAAAACAAACCTGAAACCTGAAACAAATATTTTTCCCAACTTTTATTTGATTTTCATAACTTTGCAAAATGAAAGAGCAAGTAGAATGTCAGGCAACGGAACTTGGAGTAAACGATTTAAAGCTGAAAGGTTTTAAAGTATACGAAGTAAATGGTGATGTGAGTAAAATTCCAACCTATAACCGCAGGGATTATTACAAGATTTGTATTAATACCAGCAAAAGTCTTATTCATTATGCAGATCGCGGAATAGAAATTGACGGAACTATTTTGTTCTTTGGAAACCCCCATATTCCATATTCATGGGATATTATTTCGCCTGTTTATCATGGTTATGCCTGCGTTTTTACCGAAGATTTTCTGAAGGTAAATGATCGTTCTGAAAGTCTTCATGAATCGCCTTTGTTTAAAATAGGCGGAACTCCAATTTTCTCATTATCAGCAGAACAGAAAGTTTTTGTAGATTCTCTTTTTGTAAAAATGATCGAAGAACAAGAAACAGATTATGTTTTTAAAGATGATTTAATGCGCAATTACATCAATTTGATTTTGCATGAATCGATGAAAATGCAGCCGTCGGAAAATTTCTTTAAACACAAAAATGCTTCTTCCCGAATAACTTCACTATTTTTGGATTTATTAGAAAGACAATTTCCAATTGAAACAAAAGATGAGCCGCTCCTTTTAAAGACACCGCAAGATTATGCCCAAAGCCTTGCCGTACACGTAAACCACCTGAATCGTTCGGTAAAAGAAGTAACCGGAAAGCCTACTACAGCGCATATTACAGAAAGAATTATTGGCGAAGCAAAAGCCTTGTTGCAACACACAGACTGGAGCATTGCTGATATTGGTTACTCCCTTGGATTTGAATATCCGAGCTATTTTAATAATTACTTTAAAAGACTTACCGGAACAATTCCGAAATCGTTGAGAATGTAAATTGTTTCATATTCTTAATTTTTTGTTTGATTATCGTTATCTGAGATCGTATTTACTAAAGTAATTTTGCGTCGAAATAATTAGTATTAATCCTTTATCGGTTTTCTGTAAACTAAATTAAAACTTCTATAAGCACATTCTTGCTTTACTGATTTAGTTTTCCCGATAGTAAAAAACAAATAATTATGAAAACTTCGGAAAATCAATTAAACGAAATTTTTCCTAAAGGCGATTTGGCTTCGGCAGATTACTTTACAGGAAAAGCCTGGGTTAAAATGTTAGTGCCAAACGACCAAAATTTAAATACTGCAGTTGGTAATGTCGTTTTCGAACCCGGCGCACGAAACAATTGGCACACACATCCGGGTGGACAAATTTTGATTGTTACAAACGGAACAGGATATTATCAGGAAGAAGGAAAACCCATTCAGCTGCTTAATGTAGGCGATGTTGTAAACATTCAGCCTGAAATAAAACATTGGCACGGAGCAACTCCAAATAGCGAATTTACCCACATCGCCATCAGCACCAATACCGAATCCGGAATTGTAGACTGGCTGGAACCTGTTACGGATGCCCAATATAATAGCTTTCAATAACTAACTTAAAACAACTAATTATGTCAACAACCTATTCTACCGTAATCGAAGAAGGGAAAGTTCCCAATACTTATATGACTGGCGACGTTTCCTATAAAAAACAAACCAGCGACATTCACCCTGAAAATACTATGATAAAAGAAGTTGCTTTTGAACCCGGCGCAAGATGCAACTGGCATATTAATCCAAGTCTGCAATTGCTTATCGCGACAGACGGTATTGGATATTTTCAGGAAAAAGGTCAAGCCATAAGATTGCTTCACAAAGATGAAGTCGTAACTATTCTTCCGGGAATCGAACATTGGTACGGCGCAACACCTTTCAGCAAATTTTCTTATATCGCCATTATTACAGAGATTGATAAAGGCTCAGGAAGCTGGTTACAAAGCGTAAGTGATGAAGAGTATTTTAGTTTTGGTAGATAATTTGCCAATTAGATAATTAGATAATTAGATAATTAGATAATTCTGAACTTATAGGACTCATTTTTATCCGTGTATTAAACCCGACAGGTTTTTAAAACCTGTCGGGTTTACGGTACGCTAAAACCTAAAACCTAAAACCTGAAACCTGAAACAAAGAAAACCTGAAACAAACAAAAAAACTAAAACCCCTTAAATATGGAAACGAAAAACGTAAAAGCTTTTGGTACAGAAGCTGCCGAAGCACCGTTGAAAACATTAGATATTAAGCGAAGAGGCGTATTAGCACACGACGTAGAAATCGAAATTTTGTATTGCGGAATTTGTCATTCTGATTTACATTCTGCTCGTAACGAGTGGCACGGAACTGTTTATCCAATCGTTCCGGGACATGAGATCGTGGGAAGAATTACAAAAGTTGGAGATCACGTAAAAAACTTTAAAGTTGGAGATTTGGCGGGAGTTGGCTGTATGGTTGATTCTTGCAGAGAATGTGAACATTGTAAAGAAGGCTTAGAGCAGTTTTGCGAACCTGGAAATACCTTGACTTTCAATTCTCCGGATGTTCATTTGGGCGGACAAACTTTTGGTGGATATTCTGAAAGTATTGTTGTAGATGAAAATTATGTTTTGCATATTTCAGACAAACTTGATCTTGCCGGAGTTGCGCCTTTATTATGTGCAGGAATCACCACTTATTCTCCTTTAAAACACTGGAAAGTTGGTCCCGGACAAAGAGTAGGAGTTGTAGGTATTGGCGGTTTAGGACACATGGGAATCAAATTAGCAAAAGCTATGGGCGCGCATGTGGTAGTTTTCACCACGTCATTATCTAAAACTGAAGATGCAAAACGTTTGGGTGCAGATGAAGTTGTTTTATCTACAGATCTGGAACAAATGGCTAAATATGCCAAAAGTTTACACTTTATTTTAGATTGCGTTTCGGCACAACATAATATAGATGAATACCTGAATTTACTAAAAGTTGATGGAAATATGGTTTTGGTTGGCGCTCCAATGGAACCGCTTCCGGTAACATCTTTCAGTCTTTTAATGGGAAGAAGAAGTTTCGCCGGATCAAACATTGGAGGAATTGCTGAAACTCAGGAGATGCTAGATTTCTGCGCAGAACACAACATTACCGCAGATATCGAATTAATTGGCGTAAACGACGTAAACAACGCTTACGAAAGATTATTAAAAGGTGATATCAAATATCGTTTTGTGATTGATATAGCTTCTTTGAAGAAATAGGTTCAAAGGGGCAAAGTGGCAAAGGTACATAGGTTTTAAACTTCGTTTTGAATAGGATTGAAAAAGAGAATTAACCTTTGTAACTCTGTGCCTCTGAACCTTAAAGAAAAAAAATAAACCCCTTAAGCAATTCAACTCTTAAGGGGTTTCTCAAAAAAAATACCAGTACCAATTTTTATTTTTTATCCAGATTTTGTTTTAGCATTTTGGCATGTTCTAAATGTGCGGTTAAACCGGCAATATTATTAGAAGCCCATTGTCTAACGTCTGGATCTTTAGCATCTTCTGAAGCTTTTTTAAGTTTATCAATTGCTTTTTCATGACCATCAATCATCATGTCAGCAAATTTTTTGTCAAAATCAACACCTGATTTTTCGTTTAGTTTTTTGTATTCTTCCTGACCTTCTTCAGTTAATGAAGTTGGTAAAGTGAAGTTTTTAGTTTTTGCTAATGCACTTACTTCAGAAGCTGATTTTGTGTGTTCATCAACAAGCATTTGCCCAAATTTTTTCACTTCAGTATTTGTACTCTTAGTTTGAGCTAATTTTCCAATTTCAATTTCAGCTAAGTTAATTTCAGCCTGATCTACTAAGAATTCAGAATCATCTTCTTTACTGTCGATAGAGTCAAATTTAGCTTCGTTAGCATCTTCAGCAACCTCTTTTGGATCCTCTTGTTTAGTTTCGTTTTTGCAAGAATTCAAGAATATAATGATTAGTCCGGCGCCTAAAATAACTTTTCCTGCTAATAATAACTTTTTCATGATTTTATGGTTTAAATGTTATGATGTAAAATTATTCAGGTTGTGGCAGGATTGTCTTACAGTATTTTTTAATAATGTTACAGGATTTCAAGATGGGGTTTTGAGAATAGTTTTATATTAGCATTATAAAAAAAGATAGATGAAAATAAAATCAATATACTTTCTGCTAATAATTCTTCTCTCGGTAAGTTGCCAAAAGAAAATAACCGATTTAGAATTTGAGAAAAATGTGATGACTGAAATTCTTACCGGTTTAATTGATTCTACGTGTATTGATACAAGAATATATATGAATCCACCACCATCTTATGGAAAAATGATTTTTGATAGCACCGGACATTATGTTGGAGTAGATTCAACAAAAGCTACAAAAGAGGAAAAAGAAGAATTGTTGGAGTGGAAAAATAATAGGGAGAAAATTAAAAGAGATACTTCTAAAATAATTGTTGCATTTGATCCGAAAATAAAAAAGAATAATGAAGATGTAAAAGAAGCTTTTGAAAAACATTTCAAAGGCGCTAAAATTTTTAATGAGAACGAACAAGTTGAAACAGAGTATACTTTAGACTTTAAGAATATCAAATTAGAAAATAAATTTCAACTTAAAGATATTTCAGAATTTCCAAAAGATAAAGAGTCACTCTGGAGAACTAAATACAATTTTGTGTTTTCAGGAGTGGTGTTTTTTTCAAGAATACAATTTGACAAAGAGAAGAAATTTGGAATCTTAGATGGTGGATTTGTTTGTGGAGGACGTTGTGGTCAAGGTTTTAGAATTTATATTAAAAGAATAAATAATAAATGGGTTATTGATGAAGTAGAAGCAACATGGATTGCTTAGGCTTCTCAGCTAGAGCAAGCGTCCCGCTCGTGCCCGTTCTAAATATAAAATTTAAAACATATAAATTAAACTGAATATTTAAAATCGCTTATGGAAACCATTATTTCAGAAAAGAATTTAAAACAAAAAATAGCAAATATTTCAAATAAAAAAATATTCCTAATTTCGTTGGGCTTAATTATATTAAATTCAATTTTAGTAACTATTTTGGCAACTAGAACAGGTGTACAAAATTTAGATGGTACTTATGGCCAGGCAAACAATCCTGCAGTAATAATTAGTGCAGTTATGGGGATAATTATTTCATTTCCTGTAATGTGTTTATTTTTAGCATTTATTACAACGATTTTTATTGATAAAAAGCAATCTTATAAAAAACGTTATTTGCGAGGATTTCTGTTCACTCTGTTGATTGTCAATCTAATTGTTGCGATTAAATTTAGTTATAATATACTTTTTGGATAATATTTGTCATCTTAACTAACTAAAAAACCACAAAACCATGTCATCAATAATCAATCAAAAATCAGTTAAAATATTTTTACGTCTGGCACTTTCCATTAGTTTTCTTTCGGCGGTTGCAGATCGATTTGGGTTTTGGAGTAAAGAAGTTTCGGCTTGGGGAAATTGGGATAATTTTGTAGCGTATACTAAATCATTAAATCCTTTAGTTCCTGAAAGCCTCGTTAATCCGGTGGCAATAATTGCCACAGCGGCAGAAATTGTTTTCGCCATATTCTTGCTTTTAGGTTTCAAAACTGAACTTTTTGCCAGACTTAGCGGCTATTTATTATTACTTTTTGCTTTGTCGATGACCTTTTTCACAAATATAAAAGGCGCATTTGATTATTCGGTTTTTACAGCTTCCGGAGCAGCTTTTGCCTTGAGTTTAATGAAAGAGAAATATCTTGAAATTGATGTTTATCTGCAAGCAAACAAAAACTTATAACTCAGAATTCATAATCCATAATTCAAAAAAATCCCATTCGCCGCGGCGAATGGGATTTTTTTGTTTTGGAAAGCATTTGAGGTAGAGTTAATTATGAAAATCTGGAAAATAATTATATAACGACTTCACAGGGGTTTTTAAAGAACTTTGATCTTACATTTTACTGAATTTCTAACCGTAAATTTTATTATCATGCCAGATCCTCGAATTAAAAACGAAAAGCAATATCAAGCTCTGTTAGAGATAGGATATAGTAAGGAAAAAGCAGCACGTATTGCCAACACGCCTGATGCAGGTCAAAAGGGCAGTAATGCAAAACCATACGAAGAATGGACTAAGGAAGAATTGTACCAGCAAGCCATAAAAGTTGGCGTTCCCGGACGTTCATATATGAATAAAAACAATCTCATTAAATCATTACGCAATAACTAGACAGAAATTTATTTTCTACCACATAATTATGAATGCAAAACTCTCTCAGGAAAAATTAATGAAGCAATTGATACAATCACCTCAATTGGTTCTCGAAAAATTAGATTTGGTTTATGTAAGTGATCATAGCCTTACGATTCAGCGTTGTAAAGAAGGCGAGGAGTTTATTTATAAAAAAAACGGAAGATGCGTAAAACAAAAAAGCGAATTAAAACGCTTTAGCAGTCTTGTGCTTCCGCCGGCGTGGGAAAATGTCCGAATTGCAGATTTGTCAAACGGTCACCTTCAGGCTGTGGGAACCGATGTTAAAAACAGAAAACAATACCGTTATCATCCAAAATGGAATCTGATCAGAAATCAGACTAAATTTTATAAAATAGCCGAATTTGGAAAATACCTGCCTAAAATTAGAGAACAGGTCGATAAGGATTTGGAACAAAAAGAATGGTGTAAAAATAAAGTTACCGCACTTGTGATTCGGTTAATGGAAGAAACGCATATTAGAATTGGGAACGAAAAATACGCCAAAGACAATAAATCATACGGACTTTCGACTTTGAGAAAACGACACATCAACATCAATAAAAATACGTTGCGTTTTGAATTTGTTGGAAAAAAAGGCGTTAAACACACCATAACAACCAGAAACAAACAATTGGTAAAATTGGTAGGAAGATGCGAGGAAATTCCAGGTATGGAAGTCTTTAAATATTATGATGAAAATGGCGAACGAAAAGTGCTCGACAGCCATATGGTGAACCAATACCTGCATGAAATTACAGGAAAGTATTTCAGCGCCAAAGATTTCAGAACATGGGGTGCATCCCTGATATTTTTTGAAACGCTGGCAGGCATTGGAACAACAACCGACGAAAAAGAAATAAAAAAGAATATTGTCGAGGCTTTTGAAACTACAGCCGAAGCTTTGGGAAACACCAAAAATGTTTGTAAAAATTATTACGTACATCCGCTTCTGGTAGCGAGCTATGAAGACGGTTCGATTCAGCAATATTTTGACAGAGCCAGAAAATGCCGCAGCAATCAGCCGCATTTTTCGCATTCAGAAATTGCTTTTTCAGAATTGATAAGCAATTTTCAACCGGAATTTTCATAAAAAAACGTATTGAGCTAAAAATTGAGCGTTTTGAGTCAACAGATTCTCATTTTATGTAGCAACTTTGAGATATATAAAAGGGATTCAAGTTGGGGACAAAACGACACATTACTGCAAGGTACATGTGTCGTTTTTTTAATTTAAAAAATAATCATAAATAATATGGGAACTAAAAGTGGCGCTTATCAGGATGTCTATATCAAACGGGATGACAAAATGGTAAGCTTAAAAAATGATGTAACAGATTTTTGTGAAAAATATATCAAACCTGTTCATCCGGAAAATTGGGATTGGTCAGAAAGAGATTTTGAAAATCCCGAAAATGACCCGACAATTGATGAAGCAAGAGCTATAGCAGCTGTTGTTTACAGAGATTTGAACGAATATAATGAAACTGATGTAGATCTTTCGACGATGAATAATGTCGAAGCAATTAAGGCTTATTTGAATCCGCAAAGCAGACATGAAAGATTTAATATGGAAGAATTTGCATTTGCCTTAAAAGTAGAACTGGAACACGGAAAGGTAAAAGATGTAAATGTTACCAATAACCATCCGTTTTTGACTGCGATGATTGCATTGGCGCATATGACCGAAAGTCTAACATATTACAAAAGACTGGCGGTGATGGAAGCCCAGGGAGAAATCTTTGAAATTATGCGTAAAATCGAAAGTTCAGAAAAAGGAAAAGAAGAATGGTATAAAGAATTAGGCAAAGCCGAAACAGAATTGACCGAAGCCCGAATGGGTCTCGCAGAGCGCCTGGAAAGAATGGACGATATACCAACCCTAAGTAAAATTGGAGATTAAATATTATAAAGCTAAACGCAAAAAAAAGCCGTTACTATTGATAGTAACGGCTTTTTTTTATCTTATTTTGAAATACTTAAGATTAAAATTTTCGGGGATCATTATCAGAATAATTTTCTCCTGAATCTTCTTCTTCGATTTCATCCGGCTCAAGGTCATCTTCTAAATCATCATCATCAGGATCCAATTCCTGTAAATCATTGTCCGATTCCGTTAATTCTTCAGAATCTGATGGATTATCGAATTCATCGTTTAAGTTATCGGCATTTTCATCATACAAAAGATCTCCTGTTGTATGTGTGTGATCGTCTAATTCTTCCTCTTCTTCCTCTTCCTCCAGATATTCTTCATCCTCTTCCTCATCAAATTCATCTGCTGAGTTTGTAAAATCATCATTTACATTATCAGAAGGATTATCAAATTGGTCTTCTGCTTTCAAATCGTCAGCGTCGTCTATAAGATCGCCCGGCTGATGAAAATCATCATCTAAATCGTCAAGATCATCTTCATTTGTAATGCGTTCCTGATCCGGAATTGCTTTATTAGGATCATATCCGTTACGAATAGAAGAACCGTAATTTTGAATTTCTTCCTGACGGCTCGCCTTTTTCATCTCGTCATTATTATACAGTTTTTCATTCATGACTGTATTTTGTCTGTTTAAATTTGGATTACGTGAATCTCTATTGTCAACAGAGCTATTTCTTTTATCAGTAGTTTCCATGCTAAGTTAATTTTATTGTTCGTAATACTACAAATCTAGCGAGTAAGCTGTATGAATTTCTTATAGAATTAAAATTGCTAATTCTATAATTTACAGATGTTTATGTTGTAAATAATGTAAGAAATGCTATAACAGATTGCCAACAATCAAAACTACTTTTACACTATTAATAACATAAATTATTTATCATGGAAACTAAAAATAAAAAACAAACCACGACTAAAAAAGCGGCACCAAAACAAACTACAAAAGCAGGTGTGACAAAACCAAAATCAAATGCAGCTTCTGGACTTACAGAACTTTTTGAAGACGGATTAAAAGATATTTACTGGGCAGAGAAAGCCTTGACAAAAGCTTTGCCGCTAATGGCAAAAAACGCAACATCTCCGGAACTTATTGATGCGATTACAAATCACTTAACGGAGACTGAAGAACATGTAACCAGATTAGAACAGGTTTTTGAAAGTATGGGCAAAAAAGCATCTGCTAAAAAATGTGACGCAATGGAGGGGCTTATCGAAGAAGGTAAGAGCATCCTTGAAGAAACTGAAATTGGCGTTGTTCGTGATGCAGGAATTATTGCTGCCAGCCAGAAAATCGAACATTATGAAATTGCCACTTATGGAACTTTAAGACAATTTGCTGAAACACTTGGTCTTACAGAAGCTGCATCATTATTAGAATTAACTCTTGATGAAGAAAAAGGAGCAGATAAAAAATTAACAGAAGTTGCCGTAGCCGCAATTAATGTAGAAGCTGCAGAAGAAGACGAAGCATAAACTTCAAAATCATTTGAAAAAGTGCAGTATCAAAGCTGCACTTTTTTCATTTAAATTAAAAATTAAAGCACTAATTAAAATACAATCGTTATGCCCGAAGGTCCGTCAATAGTAATCCTTAGAGAAGAAACCGAACAATTTGCAGGACAAAAAGTACTTTCTGTTTCCGGAAACACTTCTATAGATTTAGATCGAATTCAGGGAAAAAAGATACAGGAAATTAAAACCTGGGGCGAACATTATTTAATTTGTTTTGATGATTTTACGGTAAAAATTCATTTGCTAATGTTTGGTACTTACCGTATTAACGAGCGAAAAGAAACCACACCAAGATTAAGTCTTGTTTTCAGGAACGGAGAACTTAATTTTTATACCTGCTCGATCAAAATTCTCGAAGGGGATATTAATCTCCATTACGATTGGAGCGAAGATGTCATGAATATTAAATGGGATCCCGAAAACGCAAAGCAAAATCTGGAGAAAATTCCAAACCAGATGATTTGTGATGCAGTGCTGGATCAGAATATATTTTCGGGCGTTGGAAATATCATTAAAAATGAAGTTTTGTACCGATGCCAAATTCATCCGGAATCTTTAACAGGCAAAATTCCAGTGGATAAAATAGAAGAAATAATAGACGAATGCTCGATCTATAGTTTTCAGTTTTTGGATTGGAAAAAGAAATTTGAATTAAAAAAACACTGGCTGGCCCATACCAAAAAGATTTGTTTGCGATGTAATCTTCCTTTTATAAAGAAACATACCGGTGTTAAAAAACGCCGAAGTTTTTTCTGTACTAACTGTCAACAATTACACACATGAAAAAAGAAATAAAAATAGGATGTTCAAGTTATAACAATCGTTTTTGGAAAGGTATTTTTTATCCCGAAGATCTGCCAACCAAAAATTGGTTCAATTTTTATTGCCGGCATTTCAATACCTATGAAATGAATGGTACTTTTTATAAATTTCCAACACTGAGAATCATGGAAAACTGGTATAAAAAAGTGCCCGATAATTTTTTGTTTTCTGTAAAAGCACCAAAAGAAATCACGCATATCAAAAAGTTTGTAGACTGCAAAGAACGCCTCACTGAGTTTTACAATATATGTGATGATGGTCTGGAAGAAAAATTAGGCTGTATTCTTTTTCAGTTTCCTCCAAGTTTTGATTATACCGGGGAAAGACTTCAGAATATCATCAGATCTTTAGATAAAAGTTTTAAAAATGTAGTTGAATTTCGCCATAAAAGCTGGTGGAATCAGGAGGTTTGGGATGTTTTCGAACAAAATAAAATTACATTTTGCAGCGTAAGTTATCCTGGATTACCGGATGATATTTTAACATCATTTCCCCTTACATATGTACGCATGCATGGAAACAAAAAATTGTTTTATTCCAGTTATTCGTCAGAAGAATTAGAACATATCAAAAAGCAACTTGAACATAAATCAGGTTTTATTTATTTTAATAATACAGCAAGCGAAGCAGGAATTTTGAATGCTTTGGAGTTTAAGGATATAGAGATAGAGATATAGATATATAGATATTGATAGAGATATAGTTTGTCATTTCGAGGAACGAGAAATCACATCAAGTACTTCCGTTTTAGAATTTCAAGCATTTTGTGTCATTCAGCGCAAGAAATCGGAATTGCTAAATCTTCAAAGTTAATCATGTTGTAGTTTGTCATTTCGACGGAGGAGAAATCACATAAAGTATTCCGTTCAGTATTCGCAAGTATTTTTTGTGTCATTTTAGCAAGGGAAATCGATTAGTATCTTAATATACAACTCTTTACTCTCTGGATGTGATTTCTCCTCCGTCGAAATGACAAATACTTAATTAAAATAAGTATTTTAGTACAAAAAAAATATGCTAAATCCGCAGTTAGGTTTTCATTCTTACTATGTTTATATAATAACAAATAAATATAGATCAACTTTTTATATTGGTGTAACACATAATTTACGATCCAGATTAAATCAGCATACAACAAATATTGAACTAAATATTAAAACATTTGCATCAAAGTATGAAATTCAGTTTTTAGTTTATTATGAAAAGTTTGTTTGGATTAAAGAAGCAATAGCAAGAGAAAAAGAACTGAAAAAATGGAATAGAGATAAAAAAATGGAATTAATAAAAAATCAAAATCCCTCATTTGAATTTCTTAATCATCGTTTTGAATAAAATCATTTATAATTAGAGAAAAAATCACATCTGTTAGCACACAGTTCGTTGCTCTCTGGATGTGACTTCTCCTTCGTCGAAATGACACAAAAATGTGTAAAAACTAGGCAGAATACTGGATGTGATTTTTCCTCCGTCGAAATGACACAAAATGTGTAAAAAACTAAACAGAATACTGGATGTGATTTCTCGTTCCTCGAAATGACACAAAATGCGTAAAAAAACTAGGCAGAATAATGGATGTGATTTCTCCTCCGTCGAAATGACACAAAATGCGTAAAAACACTAAACAGAATACTAGATGTGATTTCTCGTTCCTCGAAATGGCAAAAAGATAAAAAACAAAAGTCCGCAAAGCTTAAAAAACTTTGCGGACTTTTGCGTAAATCTTAGCGAACTTTGCGGTTAAGAAACTTTAAGTTTAATAAAAACTTACAATTTCAAACTTCCTTCAATACCGTCATCCATTGTTTTTCCTGTAACAAAAGCTGCGGTCATTTTGGCAATTGCCACCATTTTTCCGTTTTTATTGTTCCAGTAATAACCATCTTCCGGAATTACTTTAATAACGCTTAAGTTTGGATCATCTTCACCACCCGGCATCCAGACTTTAACGATCGGATCGTATAATTCTTTTATGATTTCCGGATTGTATAAAATACTAGCTGTTCCGTGTAAGGTCAGGAATTTATCGTGCGGCTCAGAAAAAAAGATTTCCACCGTTGGATTCTGAGTAATTTCAGCATTTTGACTGCTGTTTCTGTCAGATAAAAACCAAAGTTGCCCCAAATCATCGATTTTCTGAACAGACATTGGTCGTGATTGCAGTTTATTTTCAATGTTATAAGTACATAACATGCACGTTTTTATGTTTTCTGCAAGATCTTTAATTTTATCTACAGCAAATTCGTTTGTTAGGTCTTTATGATCTCCCATGACTTTTATATTTTTAAGTTATTTGTAATTTTGTTTTCAAAGCATTGATTTGCTTATTTTTAAGTAAGCTCTCTGCTTCAAAATTCTTATTTGTAAAGTTGCTATTTTTAATTTTTTTACACCTTATAGAATTAAAATCAGAAGTTATGAGATTTCTATTTACTGTCTATTTTGTTAGAATATAAAATCAATTGTTATATTTATTTATTTGGATTATCTTTGAATCGTAATAAATACTATTTCTAATTATATGACAGATTTAACCGTATTCTATACAGATGACGATGAAGATGATTTAAGCATTTTCGCAGATGCTGTTGAATCATTGCCGAAGAAGATAGAACTTCTAACTTATAATGGTGGAGAGAAATTATTAACAGCGATTTATAATCCGCCACCAACGCCGCACGTGGTTTTTTTAGATTTAAATATGCCCGGTAAAAACGGTTTTGATGTTTTGGCAGAACTTAGAAATTCTAAAGAAAAAAAAGACATACCAATTGTTATTTTTTCAACTTCAAACGAGCCAAGTATTATAGAAAGATGCCGTACATTAGGGGCTAATCTTTTTATTACCAAGCCTGTTTTGATGAAAGATATTGTAAAATCCATAGAACACGCACTTGAAATCGATTGGAAAAGTTTTGTTCCGGGACCTAAAAATTTCGTCTATAAATCTTAAGATTATATTTTAAAAGATAAAAACACCAAATTCAGATGAGTTTGGTGTTTTTTTATGTTATTCGGGTAAGTAAATTTCAAAAGTTGCTCCTTTGCCTTTTTCACTGTGAGCCCTGATAATCCCTTTATGGTTTTCGACTATTTTTTTAACAATCGCCAGACCAATTCCGGTGCCGGAGAATTCACTTTCTGTATTTAATCTTTGGAAAACCTCAAAAATTCTTTCTTTAAATTCATCTTCAAAACCTATTCCGTTGTCTGATATAGTAAGATGGTAATAGATTTTATCAGGATAATCAACCGGAATTCTTGTTTCGTAACCTCTAATTCTGTTTGCTTTAATTTCAACATAAGGATTTTCATTTTTCTTATGAAATTTTAAAGCATTTCCAATTAAATTATGCAATAACTGCCTGAATTGAAAAGGAATAACAGTTGCTTCGCCCAATTCATTCAAATTGATTACGGCATTACTTTCTTCAATGCGTTCAGAGAAATCGCTGATTACTTCCTCGGCAATTTCATCAAGGCTTACTTTCACAAAAACCCTGTCTGCAGAATTTGTTCTGGAGTAGGTAAGGAGATCCTGAATTAAAGTCTGCATTCTTTTTGCCGAAACTTCAATACGATCTAAATAGGTTTTGGCTTTCGCCGAAATATTCTGCTCGTCCAGATCAGATAAACGGCTGGCAAAAGTCTGTATTTTTCGCAAAGGTTCCTGCAAATCGTGACTCGATATATAAGCGAAGGATTGTAATTCGATATTCATATTAATTAAATCCTTGTTTTTCAGTTCCAGTTCGGCGGTACGTTCGTGAACTTCCTTTTCCAGTTTATCCGTAAAATTTTTCTGATCCTGAATATCCGTGCTTGTTCCCACCCACATTTGGATATTTCCCTCTTCATCTTTCTGCGGAATTGCGCGGCTTAACTGCCATCTGTATTCACCATCATAACGGCGAAAACGATGTTCAAATAAAAAGTCGTTTCCGGTTATTATAGCTTCAACCCAGGCTTTTATATTCTCTTCGCGATCATCAGGATGCACAATTTGAAGCCAGCCATTTTTCTCAATTTCTTCGAGCGAAACTCCGGAATACCTAAAAACAGACTGATTAAAATAACTCAGATTTCCAACAGAATCACCCGTCCAGATGTGCTGTGGCATAGAATCAGCCAGAAGCCTGAACTTTTCTTCGCTTTTCATTAAAATCTGATGCGTATTTTTTTCATCGGTAATATCAATGATGGTTCCAATCATTTTTGCAGGATAACCATTTTCATCAAAAAATATTTTTCCGTGTGCTTTTATCCAGCTAATTGAATTGTCGGGTTTAATAATTCTCGATTCATATTTATAAATGCTGGTATCGAGAGCGACACTGTATGCTTTTTCCAGAATAGGCAAATCATCAGGATGTATCTGACTTAAAATGTCCGGTCTTGTAACTTTTTCATTTTTTTCGCGGCCAAAAAGCAAAGGCAGATTTTCAGAATAAATTAATTCCTGTGTGGGTATATTTAAATCCCAGGTTACAATTTCGGCAATTTCGGCGGCTAATCGGGCTCTTTCTTCTGTGTCTTCGACCTTTTTTCTGGCTTCGACTTTATCAGTTACATTATTAACGGTGATCATTACTCCTGAAATCTCACCATCACTTTCAAACAAAGGCGTATACTGGTAATCGAGATAAAATTTCTCCAGTTTTCCTTCAATATCTATATAAGCAACAGATTCGTTTTCGGTTATAATTTTGGCATTATTCACCACTTCATCGAGCAGTTCAGGATATTTTTGTTCCGCGAGTTCAGGGAAAACTTCCAAAATGGGTTTTCCAATCGTTTCCTGAGGTGTTTTTTGCCAAATAACATTCATCATCGTGTTATTTGCCATTTCAATAATGTGATCTTTGCCCCTGAAAATCGCCATTGCAATAGGCGACTGCATGACTAATTTTCTAAAAGCGACTTCACTTTCAGTAATAAAATGTCTTCTCTTAATAGTTTCTGTAACTTCATACGTTACCATAATAACGCCGGAAATCGTATTGTCTTCTTCCCTTAAAGGATGAAAAACAACATTAAAATAACAGAGTTCCTGTTTACCGTAACGGTTTAAAGTTGCCATAAACTCATCCGTAAAATACGGTTCTCCTGTTTCGAAAACCTTCAAAAGTAGAGTATGGGCACTAACTTCTGCCTCAGGAACTGATTCAAATATAGGTTTTCCAATAACTTCTTTTTCCTCTTTATCTATAATTTGCAGATAAGCAGGATTGGCCATTTCGAGTATTAAATCCTTACTTTTTAATATGGCAATACCCAGCGGTATTTGTTCTACTGTATTTCTAAATTTTTTCTCGCTTTCTTCAACAATATTTCTTGCAATTACTTGCGCTGTAACATCATTGGCCATAGCCACAATACCAGAAATAGTTCCGTCTGGTTCTTTTAAGGCTTCATATACAAAATTGATATATACATCTTCTATTTTGTCTTTTCGCGGAAGCTTGACAAGGTGTTCGTGTGCTTCAAATTTTTCTCCGGTTTTATAAACATTTTCCAGAATATTTTCTAAACCCTGATCTTTAGCCTCAGGTAGTCCTTCAAAAATAGGTTTGTTGAGAACGTCATGTTCTTTTCGGTCCCATAATTCCAACATTAATTCATTCGCAATTTCCACAACATATTCCGGTCCTCTAAAAATACACATTGCGCTTGGCGTTTGCAGAATGTTATTGAGATATCGGGTATTACTATCTTCGAGTTTCTTTACTAATTTTACATTTTCGGTGGTTTCACTGCAAATCACTAAAACTCCGGCCGGTTTTCCGGATTCGTCGTTTACGGGACTATAACTAAAGGTCCAGTAAACATCTTCCATTTTTCCGTTACGATATATAGGAAGCAATTGATCTTCATGCCATGTCGCTTCGCCATCTGTAAGAACCTGATCGATAAGAGGTTTAATGAAATCCCAGATTTCCGGCCAGGAATCGGCGCCGTTTTGACCTAATATAGAAGGATGTTTGCCATCGTTACCCAAACTTGGACGATACGCATCATTATAAAAACAAATATGTTCAGGCCCCCAAAATAAAAACATCGGGAATTTTGAATTTAACAAAAGTCCTAATGTTGTTCTTAAACTCTGAGGCCATGATTCAACAGGACCCACAACGGTATTACTCCAATCTTTAGCACGGGTTAATGCTCCCATTTCGCCTCCTTTAGACAGGAAATCCTGATTCATATCTATCATGAAAATTGTTTTTATTGGATCAAAGTCCTAAACGATATTAATTAAGTGCAATAAATATAGTAATTTATAAAGAAAATTACACAATTGTTTACATAGTTAACGCAAATACTGTTAAAGTTTAATGAGGTAAAATTTAAATCTATTGAGTTAAGCTTATCCTATAATATTAAGGATATTTGAGTAACAGTTTACTAAATATTTTAACTAAAATACAAGATCATGAAAAAGGAAATGGCAAAACACGAAACAGACTATATAAAGAAATACCAGGATGATGGATATACAAGCAATTTTATGTTTGATAACAATACCTTAATTGATTCTGAAACAAAACAAGGCTATAAACCTGAAGACATACATATTGTAGCGCATCATCGATATGAAGGAATGAGTGATCCGGATGATATGTCGATTTTGTATATTATTGAAACAAGCGATAAAGTAAAAGGAACGCATTTGATTGGTTACGGACCTACGGCGGATCTAGAGGAAGCAGAATTTTTTAAGGATATCCCGGAAGAAAATTATGCTCAGAACTCTGATATAAACGAACTGACTTAAAAGGTTAGGTTATTTATTTTGCAGAAAGACAGTTATTCAGGATTCATTTCCGGAATAGCTGTTTTTTTTTACTGCAATGTTTTTTACCGCAATGTTTTTTTACCGCAAAGAGCGCAAAGGTTTACGCTAAGTTCGCTAAGTTTTTTTAACCACAGAGTTCGCTAAGGTTTTCACAGAGTTCGCAGAGTTTATACAAAGCTTTGTGAACTCTGTGTTTTTTATCAAGTATCAAAATCAAAAAATCTTTGTGTTCTCTGTGGTAAAATTTTTAACCACAGAGTTCGCTAAGTTTTTCACAGAGTTCACAAAATTTCACGCAAAGCTTTGCGAACTCAGCGTTTTTGCTAGGTTGTATAAATTCAAAAACATTTGCGTGATTTGCGGTTAAATAAGTAAGATATTAATTATGAAAAATCTCTCCGAAATTGTATAAGAAATTTTCTGGTAATAAGTATGAAATTTGAATATTATAATAAGGGAATAAAAAACACTATTATAAAATGTACGTAAAGAAGTACTAACCAATTTACTAAGCCAAAACGAAGATGAAAAAACTTTACTTAAATACAGGAGAATTCAATACAATTTTTAATGATCTTAGCGATAGCTTTGGTGGTGATTTAACTACTACTAATAATGACTACAATCTAGCTATCAAATCAAAATGGGCAAAAGGAAAAATCACCGGAACTCATTTTGAAAAAGAAATTTCATACATGCATTTTGATCTTATGTTTCATAGTGATGTAAGTTTAAGCATTGAATCTTTTCAGGGAGCTCCAATATTTTTTGCTTATTGCGAAGAAGGAAGCATCACGCATAGTTTTGGTGCAAACGGTGAGAAAAAAAGCCTAAAAAAACAACAAACGGGTATTTTAAACAATATGTCGGCTATCAATACAGTTTTGTATTTTGAAAGCTTCAAACGTATTCAGTTTTCTTTGATTATCATGCCAATTACAGTTTCTGCAAAAGACGAAAGTTTTGAAATTATTTCTCAATTGAGAAAAATGTTCACAAACGAATCAGGAAACTATATCTATATAGGACAGCAAAATCCAAAAATTACAGAAAAATTATTGGAGTTAAGAACAATTCCTCAAAAAGGAACGGTTAGAAACTTACTTCAAAAAAGTATAATGAGCAGTATTTTAGAATTAGAGATAGCACAACACAGTTATAACTATACTACAATGATTGCTCCGTTTATGAATTTGGCTACCAGACAAATTGATGAACTAAAGAGAATCTCACATATGAATTTTTCTGAAGTATTACATTCAATCGGATTTGGAAGCAAAAGCTACATTCCGAGATTACTTAAGGAAAGACATCACATTTTAAACAAACATTATCCTGAAAATTCGCTAGCTAAAACAGCCTAATATACCTTTAACTTGTAAGATCAAAAAACAGCTTTTATACAAGCTGTTTTTTTATTTTTATCAACTTTCCTTTTCGTAATAGATGATAAAATAAACCATAACCAAATTCAGGAACAACGAAACGCTGTTTGTTATTATAATAGGCAAATCATTTTTAAGGATTCCGTAAACAACCCAAATTGCGATTCCAAAAGTGAGCACACTAAAAGTCAGCAGCGAAATTTGTTTTACCTTTTTCGTTTTCCATACCTTCCATATTTGCGGTACAACAGATATTGTTACGCAAATACCTGCAAAAAGCCCGATGATATCAGTTGTATTCATGGTTTGAGATTTATTTTATAAGGCTGTTTTGTAATTTCAGCTTCATAATGATTTAATATTAAATATAACGATCTGTTTTAAGTACGCTTAACTTCAACGCATAAAAGAGTAGCGCAATAAATCATTATTTATTTGCCTGAAAAAAGCTACATAAAATATTCTTTATCCTATTTTTAAGACAATTCTAATATCTTCTAAATCATAGTAAAATGGAAATTCTGAAACTTGACATGGGAATTATGAAACATATTTCAATTGTGATAAAAGATATACCTTCATTTTTTTTATAAATTTGAAAGTTTGAGCGAACGTTTTTAAAAGAATAATCAGCTTTTAAAAAGAATAATCAATATTAATCCGAATTAATTAAAACTTAATTCATAACGTTTTACTCCCCAAATAAAATGATATTAATTGTAGATGATATTCGGGCTAACATAATTGCCTTAAAAAAAACACTTGAACTGCATGATATTGAGGTCGATACGGCCGAATCTGGTGAAGAAGCGCTAAAGAAAATTTTAAAAACCAATTATAGTCTTATTATAATGGATGTTCAGATGCCTGGACTCGATGGTTTTGAAGTGGTTAAAATTCTTTCCGGTAATAAACGAACCAAAGACATTCCTGTTATCTTTTTATCTGCAATCAGTATCGAAAAGAAATACATTTTTAAAGGATACGAAACCGGGGCAGTCGATTATATTACAAAACCTGTTGATACAGATTTACTGATTATAAAAGTAAAAACATTTCTTAAAATTTACGAACAGCAGAATCAATTGAAAGTAATGAAAGATTTACTTTCAAAAGAAATCAAAATTCGTAAAGAAGCTCAGGACAATTTAGAAGTTAAAATTAGCGAAAGAACGAAAGAACTCGTTTCTAAAAACGAAGAACTCGAAATGAAAAACCACGAATTACAGCAATTTGCCTGGGTGGTCTCGCATGATTTGAATGAACCAATCAGAAAGATTCAAATCTTTATTAAAATTATAAAAGAGCTTTATTTAACTACAGATGCAAAAGGGGTAGATTATGTAGACCGCACGGTAAAAGCTGCAGAAAGAATGCAAACCCTGATTACAGATTTGCTGGCCTATTCAAGGCTTTCATCAAAAGTTAAACCTGAAAAAACAGATTTGAATTTTGTACTACAGGAAGTCCTTTCAGATTTTGATTATTTGATCGAGCGCAAAAATGCCGTTATAAAAGCAGGCGAACTCCCTACAATAGACAGTATTCCGAGTCAGCTGCGACAAGTTTTCCAGAACTTAATTGGAAACGCGCTTAAATTCTCCGGAAACGTAGAAACGCCGGTTATTGAAATTACTTCAGAATTAATAAAAACAAAAGATTTTGATGGAGAAGTTTCTCCTGATGGAAAATTTTGCCGAATTACGGTAACAGATAACGGAATTGGTTTTGATGAAATTTACCTGGATCGTATTTTTATTATTTTCCAAAGCCTAAACGACCGCCAAACCTATGAAGGTACGGGAATAGGTCTGGCCATTGCCAAAAAAATTGTCGACAAACACAACGGATTAATCACCGCAAAAAGTCAATTGGGCAAAGGCGCCAGTTTTATTATGGTCCTTCCTCTACAATATGAAAACTAAACAAATCGGATTATAACCTATGAAAAACAACTTTAAAAGAAATTTACTAATCAGCTCTCTGGTTTCATTAATTGTATTGATGATCAGTTCTACGGCTTCCTTTATTAGTATAAAAAATTTATTGAAAAGTAACTTTTGGGTCAACCATACTCAGGATGTTATTTACAACTTAAATCAGGGTTCTTCAACGCTTACTGATGCCCAAACCAGTATGCGCGGCTATTTGATAACCGGAGACGAGCAATTTGTAAATCGATACAATACGTATGAATCAGAATCTAATGCTTATTTTGATAAGCTTGATGATCTTACAATTGATAATCCGTCACAGCAAAAAGCGTTGGCACAATTAAAAACGCTTCGCTCTAATTTCTTTAAATATTTAAACAATCAAATTGTAAAAAAGCGATTGGGTAAAAACAACACCACATTTGACCTCAATGAAGGCCGCGCAATGATGGATGAGTTAAGAACTTATTTTAAAAAAATTGAGAATACAGAACAAGGACTTTTAAAAGAGCGTAACGAAACCTCTGACCGCTACGGAACTTACAGCACAGTTTTGATTGTTGTAGCGTTTATTATTGCGTTTTTAATTTCGATTGTATTCTTATTCAGGATTTTAAAAGATTATAACGAACGTTTGTTACTGCAACAGGAATTAGAACAAAAAGATGTAGAAACGGCTCAGAGAATTGAAGCCATCAGTAATATCGCATCCAATATTTCGAATGGTAATTACGACATTCGCGTAGACGATACTAAGGCAGATGCACTGGGAAGCGTGGGAGAATCGCTGAATAGTATGAGCGGTGCGCTAAAAGAGTCTTTTGGTTTATTATCAGAAAAAGAATGGATACAAAGTGGTATTGCAGGACTTAATAACGTAATGTTGGGCGATAAATCACTAAGTGAATTATCAAAAGATGTTATCGAATATTTATGCCATTATACCAATAGCAGCGCTGGTGTTTTTTATGTGGTCGAAGGCGGCGATGAACTTGCTTTTACGGCAGGATACAGCTATATTCCAACAAAAAGCAGAGAAACAATTCAAAAAGGAGATGGTTTATTGGGTCAGGCAATTGTGTCTGGCGAGCTTTTGGAATTAAAATCTCTTGCATCAGATTTTATTCAGATAAATTATGCTTTGGGCGAAATAAAACCAACGCATATTGTTGCCGTTCCGTTGATTGATAACAGAGTAGAAGGCGCATTAGAACTGGCAAGTATTTACGGTTTTTCTCAATTGCACCTGGAATTTTTGAGAATTGTAGGAAACAATATCGGAATTGCGATAAAATCGACTCAAAACCGCAAACGTGTGATGGAATTATTGGAAGAAACCCAATCACAATCAGAAGAATTGCGTGTTCAGCATAGTGAATTAGAGGCGATTAATGCCGAATTGGAAGCACAGACAGAAAAATTACAAGCCTCTGAAGAAGAACTTCGCGTACAACAGGAAGAACTGGAACAAACGAACGAAGAACTTTCGGAAAGAAGTGTTTTATTAGAAGAAAGAAACAACGAAATTCAGAAAAAATCAGAAGCGCTGGAATTGACAACACGTTACAAATCAGAGTTTTTGGCAAATATGTCTCACGAATTAAGAACGCCTTTAAATTCCATTTTGCTTCTAAGCCGATTGTTGTCTGAAAATAACAGCAATGGTATGAACAATGAAGAAATTGAGTTTGCAAAAGTGATTCAGAGTTCAGGAAATAGTTTGCTTGGTTTAATTGATGAAATTCTGGATTTATCTAAAATTGAAGCCGGAAAAATGGAGCTTGAATTTTTAGATGTTTCCACAAAAGAAATCACAGATACACTTTCTAATTTATTTTCTCAGGTAGCGAAAGAGAAAGGAATTAAATTTGATATTACGGCCAAAGATGCTCCAATTGTCATAAAAACAGACAAAATGAGGTTAGAGCAGATTCTTAAAAATTTAATTTCAAACGCTATTAAATTTACAGAAAAAGGTTCTGTAAGTGTAGAAATAAAAACCAATGAAGACGACGATAAAGTAATTTGTTTCATTGTAAAAGATACCGGAATTGGAATTCCGTTAGAAAAACAGCCTTTAATTTTTGAAGCTTTCCAACAAGCAGACGGTTCTACAAAACGTAAATATGGCGGTACAGGTCTTGGATTGTCTATTAGTAGAGAATTGGCAAAATTACTTAGAGGAGAAATTATCCTGCACAGTGCCGAAGGAAAAGGAAGCAGTTTTACTTTATGCCTTCCGGTTTACGGAACAATAAGCAAAAAAGTAATTGTGGATAAAGTTTTACCTCCATTGGATATTACGAATGATGAGGTTAAAGAATTAAAAGAAATTAAGAACAAATATTTATCAACGGTAATTCCGGCAGAAATTGAAGACGACAGAGATATCATTGCCGAAGGAGATAAAGTAATTCTGATTGTAGAAGACGATATCAATTTTGCACAGTCATTATTGGCATTCAGCAGAAAAAATGGATATAAAGTTGTGGTTGCCGTTCGCGGGGATTATGCATTAAATTTTGCTTTGATGTATAAACCGGTCGGAATTTTACTGGATATCGAATTGCCAATAAAAAGCGGTTGGGAAGTTTTGGAAGAATTGAAAAATAACATTCAGACCAAACATATTCCGGTGCATATTATGTCATCGCACAAATTAAAACAGGAAAGTTTATTAAAAGGCGCTGTCGATTTCTTAGACAAACCGTTTGCTTTTGATCGAATTCCGGAAGTATTCAGCCGTATTGAACATATTATTACCAAAGAATCTCAAAAAGTTTTAATTATAGAAGACAACCCGAAACACGCTAAAGCACTGGCTTATTTCTTAGAATCTTATAATATTAATTCTGAAATAAAAAGCGAGGTCTCTGAAGGCTTACAAGCCCTGAATAAAACAGAAGTTGATTGTGTGATTCTCGATATGGGAATTCCGGACAAACAAGCATATCAAATTCTGGACGGCGTTAAGAAAAGCCCGGGATTAGAAAATCTTCCCGTAATTGTATTTACAGGAAAAAGTTTATCGCTTAAAGAAGAAGTAAAAATTAAAAAATACGCGGATTCTATTATCGTAAAAACAGCACATTCTTACCAAAGAATGCTTGATGAGGTTTCGTTATTTTTACATTTAGTAGAAGAAAACAAAGGTCGTGACGGTAAAAAAGACAGTTACAAAAAACTGAATCTGCTGAATAATATTCTGCACGATAAAAAAGTGCTGATTGTGGATGATGATGTGCGAAATATCTATTCCTTGACAAAAGCGTTGGAAGTCTTTAAAATGAACGTAATCACGGCATTCGACGGAAAAGATGCCATAAAAGTATTAGAAGAACATCCCGATACAGATGTTGTTTTACTCGACATGATGATGCCGAATATGGACGGTTATGAAACGGCAGAGAAAATCAGGACAAATCCTAAATTCCTGACGTTGCCATTAATTGCCGTAACAGCAAAAGCAATGACGGGCGACAGAGAAAAATGTATTAAGGCAGGAGCTTCGGATTACATTACAAAACCGGTGGATATTGACCAGTTATTGTCGTTGTTGCGAGTGTGGTTATACGATAAATTTTAATGTTAATGGCTGAAGAAATGGAGAAAAAACGACTCTTAATTATTGATGACGATTCAAGAAATATTTTTGCTTTGGTAAACGTTTTACGCGCCAAATCATTTGATTGTTTGTCTTCTTTAAGCGCCGAAGAGGCTATAAGATTACTAAGAACGGAGGAACATATAGATGCCATTTTAATCGATATGATGATGCCGGAAATGGATGGTTACGAAGCCATTCCGATTATAAAAAGTATCCCGTCACGAAAAGATGTACTGGTGGTTGCCGTTACCGCTCAGGCTATGACGGGAGATAAAGAAAAATGCCTTGAAGCGGGCGCAGACGATTATGTATCAAAACCAATTGATGTAGATAAACTGCTGCACGTTTTAAGTAAAATTTAAAATTGTTATGATAGAAGACATTGAGTTAGAAACCCTTGTAAATGATATTTACGAATATTACGGTTTTGACTTTGGGAGTTATTCTAGAGCCTCGTTAAAAAGGCGCGTTAACAGGATTTATCAATTAGATGGATTCAAAAATTTCTATGAATTTTTATCAAAAGTCAGATATGATTCTGATTATTATAAAAGACTGATTGACGAAATTACTGTAAATGTTACCGAGATGTTTCGCGATCCTACATTTTATAAAATCGTGAGAACCCAAATATTGCCGTTATTAGCGACAAAACCATTTATCCGTTTATGGCATGCAGGCTGTTCAACGGGCGAAGAAGTATATTCGATGGCTATTATGCTCAAAGAAGCCGGACTTTTGCATAAATCATTAATTTATGCCACAGATATAAATTCGAAAGTTCTGGAAACCGCAAAAAAAGGAATTTTTCCGTTGCGAATGATGAAAGAATATTCAGAAAACTACCGGGATTCCGGCGGTCAGGAAGATTTTTCAAGTTATTACATTGCCAATTACGGCATTGCAAAATTCAATGAAGAACTGGCTGAAAAAATGGTTTTCTCGCAGCACAATTTAGTTTCAGATAATTCATTTAATGAGTTTGATTTTATTTTATGCCGAAATGTTTTAATCTATTTCGATAATAATTTACAAAAAAGAGTCATCAATTTATTTGATGAAAGTTTGGCTGTTTTAGGCTTTTTGGCACTCGGAACAAAGGAAACCATTAAGTATTCGATATCTACAACTAAATACAAACAGTTAGAGAAAGAGAAAATATGGAGGAAAGTAAAATAACATTAAATCGCAGAGTTATTATCATTGGAGGATCGGCGGGGAGTTTGAATGCGTTATTAGTAATTTTACCTGAATTGCCTGTTTTTAAATCTTTTGCGCTTGTTATTGTATTACATCGAAGAGGTACAGACGACTTAACACTCGAAAATTTAATAAAATTAAAAGCACAGGCACCGGTTAAAATCATTGAAGATAAAGTCGAATTAACAAACGGCTTCATTTATGTTGCGCCTTCTAATTATCATTTATTATTCGAAAAAGACAATGTTTTTGCTCTCGACACTTCCGAAAAAGTAAATTACAGCAGACCCAGCATCGATGTGTCTTTTGAATCTGCAGCCGAAGTTTATGGTTCCAATTTAATAGGCATTTTACTTTCAGGTTCTAATACAGACGGAACGCAGGGCTTAAAAGCCATTCAAAAAGCAGGCGGAATCGTTATTATCCAGGATCCTAAGTCGGCAGAAATGCCTTATATGCCGTCGAATGCTATTTTAAATATGACTCCGGATTATGTTTTAAGTAATGAAGAGATCTTAAAATTCATTATTTCTATAGATCAGTAATTAACTCTTTGTCAAAGTTTCAAACTTTGACAAAGATAAGTTATACGCATTTTTGTCATCCCGAGGAACGAGGGATCTCCACAAGTAATGCTCTGCAGTCCAGTAAACCCGACAGGTTTTTAAAACCTGTCGGGTTTGAATACGCGTAAATACCTCAAAGATTATTATTTCCGTAACACTATCGTAAACCAACTTTGGGTTTTAATCGATAAAATTGCAGATGTTTTTTAAAATGCCCCAAACATTTTAAAACAATACACATTTGTAAAAAGGAACTTATGTTTAAAAAAAATACCTACCATACTTCGTCATTATTTTTTCTGTTTTTAATACTATGTAATGGCACAATTTCGGCACAAAAACAAGGCAAACTTGACGGCGTTCAGATTGCTTTTTTATCAGATGTGCATTTGCAGGATTTGTTTGGGAAATTTTCAGATAATGATTATCAAGGCGTTTTAAATCCAAAAACCGGAAAATATACTTTATTGAGAACAATGGCTTCTCAATTGCATTCGACCCGAATTTTCAACGAAAATTATTTTGCTTTTATTGCCGCTTTAGAAGATATCGCAAAGCGAAAGATAAAATACGTGGCACTTCCGGGCGATTATACAGATGACGGTCAGCCCATTCACGTACGCGGATTAGAAGCAATTCTGGATCAATACCGAAAAAAATACGGTATTGAGTTTTTCATTACCACCGGAAATCACGATCCCGTTGGCCCATTTGCACAGGAATCCGGCAAAGAAGATTTTTTAGGAAAAGAAGGTAAAAGCCAACCCATTTATAGCAAAGAAGGCCTGTATAAGCCAAATTTAAACATTGAACAGCCTGTTATCGTAACAGCCGATATTGCTAAAATGGGTTATTTGGGAATTACGGAAGGCTTGAAAAATTTTGGTTTTTATCCAAATCAAACATACAAATTCTGGGCAACGCCATTTTCAAGTTACAACAATGAGAATTATAGTTTTGAAAAAGCTGCTGAAGCCGCAAAATTATTAAACCGGGTTTATGAAGTCGCGCCGGGCTATGAAGTTCCCGATGTGAGTTATGTCGTGGAACCCATCGACGGACTCTGGCTAATGGCGATTGACGGCAATGTTTATATTCCCAAGAAAAATGATGGAGATCCAAAAGATTCTAAAAGTTATGCTGAAGCAAGTACAGGATATAATAATGTACTTTCGAATAAAAAACACCTTATAAAATGGGTCGAAGCAATTTCGGCGCAATCCAAAAAACAAGGCAAAACATTGATAGCTTTTAGTCATTTTCCGATGATTGATTTTAATGATGACGCTTCCGCGGAAATAAAAGAATTACTTGGGCCAAACAAATGGCAATTGAACCGTGTTCCTGTTGAAGAAGTAGCACAAACCTTTGCTGATGCAGGATTGAAGATTCATTTTGGCGGGCACATGCATATTAACGACACAGGAATTCGCACAACGGCAAAAGGAAATACTTTGGTCAATATACAAACGCCTTCTCTGGCGGCTTATATTCCGGCTTATAAACTATTGACGATTCAAAAAGACAATCTTGTCGATATACAAACCATCACAATTGATAAAGTAAAACGCTACGACGAACTTTTTGATTTGTACAAAATGGAATACCGGTTTTTAGAATCGCAAAAGACAAAAGACATTTGGAACAAAGCGATTTTAGAAACCAAAAACTACCACGATTTTACTGATTTTCATCTTAAAGAATTAGTCCGTTTGCGCTTTTTATCAGATGACTGGCCTTCTGATTTCAAGAACTTTTTCCTGAATATTTCCGGTGAACAATTATTAGTTTTGGCGAATATCAAATCAGATAAAGACTTTGATTTTATCGTGAAAAATAAAGAAACTTCCCAAAAAGAATGGACAGAAGCCGAACAAAAAACAAACAAAATTCTGGCTCAAAACAAACTCAAAAAAGAAGATTTCAACTGGACTGTTTACGATTTTCTGGTCGATTTTTACCGTTTCCGAAGTGCTGATGAATTGGCATTGGCTGATGTTGGCGAAAAAAGAGCAAAACAATACAAGCTTTTATCTCAGATGTTTTTTGAAAATCATAAAGAGGATAATTCAAAAGAAAAACCTCTTCAAAACCAGGTGAGATTGTTTCTGACGATCTTCAATAAATTCATGCATGAAGTTCCTGCAGATCATTTTAGTGTTGATTTGAAAAGTGGGGAAGTTAAGAGTTTGAAATGAGAATTGGCACGCGGATGACGCAGGTTTATACGGATTTAACACGGATTTTTATTCTCATATTATGTCATTACGAGGAACGAAGCAACCTCACGAACAAACTACTCTGGAAATATCAAAAAAATAGCCACGAATCCACGAATAATTATTTACAATAAATAGAAAATTCGTGAATTCGTGGCTAAAAACTTCAGTACTCATCCAGACTGAAAACTGAAAACTGAGACTGTATACTACTTCCCGCCAGTAACCGGATCAACTCTCACATACGTTCCGTCATCATATTTAATTTGATAAGGAGAATCGAAAAACGTGCTTGGCAAATAATAATCGGTTGAGATGATTTGTGCTCCTGATTTTTTGGCTGCTTCAAAATGAGAATAATCATTTTTGCGGGCTTCTTTGGTGTCAGAATCAGCTCTGGTTCTTACCAGATATCCTTTTTTAACTAAAGCGGCAATTTGAGGATCTTCAGAGTTATTGCGGAATAAAGTGGCTGCTTCCGGTTTTCCAGGCTCGGCGTTGATGAAAACAGCGCGTCCTTTTAGTGACGGATGGTTTAAGGCATACAAATCTCTTTTGGCTCCGTTATTATCCAAAATAAACAGGAATTTGCCTTTTGCTTTTTTCAGCGTTGGCCAGTTGTTGTTTAAAACAGCTTCTTCAAGAGTTTTGTATTTTCCACGCACCATATCCGGCGTGATTAGTTTATTTCCTAAACCTTTGCGAAGTTCTTTATCTAAAGCATCAAATAATTCTGCTGTAAATTTCTCTGCTTTTGTTCCTAAGAAACTGTCGTCGTCTTTTGGTTCCAAAGTAATAAAAACAGGAACGTGATCCGGATTGGCGTCAGACCATTTTTTTAATTCTTCCAGACAGCTTTGCAAAGTGTAACACGAAGTTCTAAAGTCAATATCAATCATATGAAAAACTTTAAAACCCGGTTTTTTCATTTCCCCATTTGGATCATACGCTTCTTCAGATTTTGCGATGTCCAAACCTTTTGGATGCGCAAATTTTCCGCCTTTTGGATCTCCCTGTACATCGATTTCAAGATTTCGCAAACCTTTATTTAATTGTTCTGTAAGACTGATGTGCGTGTATTGCAAACCTTTTAAGGAACGCGAAGTATCTTTTGCCTGAATGGTATTGTATAAATCAGTTTCGATAGCGTGTCTGTAACTGTTGTGCGAACCAATAACCTGCAATTGGTTGATTTTTAAATCGTCGCTTTGGGCATTTGAATGGAAAACTACAGCTATAGAAAATAGGCATGTAAACAGAATTTGTTTCATAGATTGAAATAATAGGAATTAATAAATAGGGTAGAGACGAGACAGGTGAACTTTGTCAATTTTTGAGAGTACTAAAGTATCGTGAAGTATTGGTTTTGATGTTAGATTAAAAAAAAGAAATCGCAAACGGATTGTGATTTTTCGCCTAAAAAAGTAGTATTAATAAAACAAACGCATTGATTCCTTAATTGAAAGTTAACCTTCAGGAAAAAAACAATGGTATAACATTTTATTATTTTACATCATAAAATACTACCCACACAAACAATGAAAAACCCTGAAATTTTTGAAAAAACGTACGCGCAATACTGGAAAAAGCTGACGGCGTTTTCGTATACGATGACTCAGGATAATGACTTGGCACAGAACATTGTTCAGGATGTTTTTGTCGATTTATGGGAACGCAAAAGTGATGTCGAAATACACGCCATCGAACCTTATTTGTTTCGGGCGGTAAAAAATCAGGTCTTCAAACATTACCAGAATAATAAGTTTGACAAAACGATTCTCGAAGATAAATTCGAAGATTATGTAATCGATCATTTTGCGACGATCGATCCGGAAGTTATGGATTTGCTTTATTCTTTATTAGACAAACTTCCCGTAAAACGAAAAGAGGTTTTGCTCATGTATAAAATGCAGGATATGACAATTGATCAAATTGCTGATGAATTGGGAATTTCGAAACAAACGGTAAAAAACCAAATTTCTTCCGGACTAAAACAATTGCGCGAAGGCTTGAAAGATCTTGCCTGGCTGGCTCCATTTATCATTTTACACCAAAAATTTTAAGATAACTTTCTGTTAATGGTTTCATAATATTTCCCGATAGTACGATTTCTTCTTTCCGGTACTTATAGGTAACAACAAGTATTATGATAAAAAGATTAAAGCATAGTTTAGAATATCTTATCGATAAAAGCACACGCAACAAAACATCTGAAGCAGAAGAAAATCTGCTGAATGATTTTGCTTTAAGCGAATATCAAAATTCAAAATGGGATGAAAATGCAATGGGAAATTCAACAGAAGTTTCTCAAAATATATATGAAGGGATTCAACTTCGAATGGAGAAGAAGAAAACCTTTAAACCGTACTTTAAATATATGGCCGCTGCCAGTATTCTTTTTCTTGTTGGTTTGGGATTTTTATTCAAACCAACTGTTGCGACCGAAAAGCAACTCACATTTAAAACATCAGATATCCCCAAATCTATTGCATTAAGTGATGGTTCGAAAATCTATCTGGCAGCAAATTCATTATTTCAATATCCTGAAAAATTTGAAGCAGACGAGAGAAAAGTTTCTCTGCTAAAAGGAAATGCGTTTTTTGAAGTGGCCAAAGACAAAAAGCACCCTTTTATTATTGCTTCGGGAGAAATTAAAACGAGGGTTTTAGGAACATCATTTCACATTCAGTTGTCAAAATCAAAATGTGAAGTTATCGTAGTAACCGGAAAAGTAAATGTTTCTTCAAAAGGGCAGAGTGTCGATTTGATTCCAAATGAAGAAGCATTGTTTTCAGGTGAAAAATTATCCAAACTCATTGTCGATAAATCGTTGCTCATTAATTGGTACACACAAGATATAACGCTGAACGAAGCGACACTTCAACAAGTAATAACGGTATTACAATACAAATACGGAGTAACATTTGAATGCGAAAACAAACAAGTTTTAAGCATTCCGGTTACGGTATTTATTGAGAAAAATGCTTCTCTGGAAAGCGTACTGAAACAAATAAATTACATCACAAACCTAAAATTTAATGTTTATGACGAAACAGTAAAAGTGAACTAAAATCAAAAAAAAGCAGTTGCTGAGAACAACTGCGATTAATAATTAAGTATCGAAAAACCAATAACTTAAATCATGTATTTTAAACTTCAAAAATTAAATCTTCTAAAGGGAATTTTCTTTTTAGTTCTGGCGTCATTGTCCGTTCAAAGCGGTTACAGTACGACTATTCTTAAAAAATCAAAAGTAGAAAATAAAATAGAAAAAGCAACATTAGTTTCTATTTTTTCAAAATTAAGCCAGCAAACGAACTATAAATTTAGCTACGGACAAGCTATTATTGCGGATAACACCACGTACACCGTAAATTATAGCAATGAATCTATTGCTGCAATTTTAAGTGATCTTTCTAAAAAAGCCAATTTCAATTATAACATTAATGGCAAATTAGTTTTGATTCAGAAAACAGTTGTGGCTGTAAAAACGACATCAGAAGCAGAAAAAATTAAAGTTAAAGGAAAAATCATCGACGAAAACGGTGTGCCAATGCCGGGTGTAACAGTTTTAGAAACAGGTACAAAAAATGCGACCGTTTCTAATTTTGATGGTGAATTTGAACTTTCGGTTACGGAAGGAAAAACGATCGAAATTGCCTATTTAGGATATACAACGAAAACAGTTGGAGTTCAAAAGAATTTCATGACCATTCAGTTAGCGCCAAATACTTCAGAGTTAAGCGAAGTTTTGGTTGTAGGTTATGGAAAACAATCTAAAAAAGACGTTACCGGAGCTGTAACACAATTAGAAGCTGCAAACTTTAAACAAGGAGTTAACGTTTCTGTAGATAATTTAATTCAGGGAAAAGTAGCCGGAGTTCGTGTTGTGAATACAAGCGGTGAGCCCGGAGCCGGTGTAAATGTTACCATTCGTGGCGTTGGATCGATCAGAAGCGGAAGTACGCCTTTGTTTGTTGTAGATGGTATGCCTTTGTCTAATGATGATGTGAGTCCAACGGGAAGTAATGTTGGTTTTGGAGCTTCATCTGCAAAAAATCCATTAAACTTTTTGAATACAAGTGATATCGAATCGATTACAGTTCTTAAAGATGCTTCTGCAGCTGCTATTTACGGAGCAAGAGGATCTAACGGAGTTGTTTTGGTAACAACTAAAAAAGGATCAAAAGGAGAGGGAACTTTGAGTTTTGATTCTTATATGGGAATTTCAAAAGTGGCACATAAATTAGACGTTTTAAGCGCTGGCGAATACAGAAGTGCGATTAAAGATCCTGCTTTTGATCATGGTGGAAACACAGACTGGCAAGATGTTATTTACAGAAGCGCTGTTACTACAAATAATGCTTTGTCATTTGCAAAACAAACAGAATCAGGTAATTATTATGCATCTGTTGCACAAATGGATCAGGAAGGTATTATTCGTAACAGTAATTTCAAACGTCTTTCGGGTAGAATTAATGCTGCTGAATCTTTTTTAGACAACAAACGTTTAAAATTAAAAGTGAATCTTACGGCAAGTGAAACCAAAGACGATGGAGTTCCTACGAGTGACGATGGAGGTTCAAACGGACAATTGATTGTACATACTTTGATGGCAAACCCAACAAGATCAGTTTTTGATGCAAACGGAAAGTATACCAACTTTAACATGAACGCGCATTATAATCCTGCTTATTTATTGAGTATTTATGAGGATCAAACGCGTACGTTGCGAGTTTTAGGAAATTTTGAAGCTTCTTTCAGAATCATCGACGGATTAGAATATAAATTAAACGTGGGTGTAGATCGTTCTATAGCAGAGAGAAACACGACGATTTATCCAAACTTAACCGATTTAAATCCAAAAGGAAAATACGTTCAGAATAATCTAGATTCTAAAAACTCTTTGATTGAGCATTATCTGACTTATAATTTAGTATTGGACAAACATAAATTTGAGGTTTTGGGTGGTTTCTCTTATCAAAAATTTCAAACATCGGGAACATCTTTCAGTATTGACGGAATTGCTGCTCAGGGAGTTGGTATAAAACCATCAATTAATCCTGGTTTTGCAGGAACACAATCCGGAACTACAGGTTACGCTCAGGAAAACGAATTACAGTCTTACTTTGGAAGATTAAATTATACATTCAACGATAAATATTTGCTAACGGCTTCGATGAGAGCTGACGGTTCGACTCGTTTTGGAGACAATAACAAATACGGTTACTTTCCTTCATTTGCTTTGGGATGGAATATTTCTAAAGAAAGTTTCCTAGAAAATGTAACGGCAATCAACAATTTAAAATTAAGAGCGAGTTGGGGACAAACCGGAAATCAGGAAGTTCAAAACAAACTGACAAAGGCAAGTTACTCTTTATCTGGTCCTGACGGATATTATTTATATGATGATTTGAATTTGGTAAACGGAGTTTCTGTAACCAGAACAGCAAATCCTGACTTAAAATGGGAGGTGGTTACGCAATATAATTTAGGTTTAGATTTCAGTTTATGGAATGATAAATTGTACGGAACTCTTGATTATTTCAACAAAACAACTACAGATGCGATCTTAAACGTTCCTTCAAGTCCTTTAAAACCAACGACTACGGTTTGGACAAACATTGACGGGAAAATCGTGAACAAAGGTTTTGAGTTTATGTTGGGTACAAAAATAATCGACACGAAAAACTTTAGCTGGAATGTTGATGTAAACGGAGCTACATTAAACAACAAAATTGAAGATTTACCGGTTTCAGAAATCTTAACAGGAACTATTTCAGGACCTGGACAATCGGGAGTAAATGCTAATATTTACAAAAGCGGTTATGCAGCAGGTTCTTTCTATTTGTTAGAGCATATTGGTTTTGACAGTAAAGGCGGAAACATCTTTAAAGATCAAAATGGAGACGGTAAAATTGATAACAGCGACAGAATTATTATCGAAGGCGCTTTACCAACTTTTTACTACGGTCTTAATAGTGATATGAAATATAAAAACTTTAGTTTTTCATTCTCAATCATTGGGCAAACAGGCGGTTATTTATTGAATAATACAGGATTAAACGCTTTGAATATCAACAACCTTGCATCTGACAGAAACGTGGCTACAGGATATTACGAATCTGGCGCCAACGCAACAAATGCGCCAACTTTATCAACGCTTTTCTTAGAGAAATCAGATTTTATCAGATTAAACACGGCTCGTTTAGGATACAGTTTTGATTTGAAAAACGTAAGCTGGTTAAACGGATTAACACTTTATGTAACAGGTCAAAATTTAGTTACTATTACGAATTACACCGGATATGACCCATTAATCAACAGTCCAAAATCGAATGGAGGAAACCAATCTATTGGTATTGATTACGCTGCTTATCCAACTTCCAGAACGTTCAGTTTCGGAGCAACTTTAAAATTATAAATCATGAAGACAAAGACATTTTTTGGTATAAAACTTTTAACTATATTCTCTTTTATTTTTCTTTTAAACAGCTGTACAGATCTTGATGAAGCCGTATTGGATGAAAAATTGGGAACCGATGCTACAGATCCTGCCGGATCACTTGCAGCAGCTTACGACAGATTGGGTGACGGAACTTTTACAGATCACGGCGCTGTTTTTGCCATGCAGGAATATACGACAGACGAAGCTATTTTGCCAACGCGCGGAAGTGACTGGGGAGATGGTGGAAAATGGAGAGACATGCACGAATTCACCTGGAGTTCAAGTAACGCTATTATAGTGAGTAACTGGGATTTATTAACGAACGGAATTACACGTTCTTTGACCGCAATTAAGTCATCTGAAGAAAATACTTTTCCGGAAAAGACCTTGTTTTTAGCAGAAGCAAAAGCGCTTTTGGCTTATTATACATACACAACATTAGACCTTTACGGACAAGCGCCATATAGAGATCCGCTGAATGTAGAAGCACCGATCCAAATTTTAAAAGCAGATACTCAAATTGACAAATTGATCACTGATGTAGAAGCTTTACTGCCTGATTTGGCTGATATTGGAACACAGAGAACGTACCACGGACGTTTTACAAAACAAGCGGGTTATGCGTTTTTGGCTACCATGTATTTGAACCGTGCTGTATTTAAAGATCGTTATAACGCGGGATCAGCTTTCAATTTTAATGAACCGGCAGTAAGCGGAGGAGGAACGGATATGGATCGTGTGATTTACTACACTTCTTTACTGATCGATTCAGGGAAATTTAGTTTAGAAAGCGACTTTTTCAAAAACTTTGCAAGAGATAATAATAATGGGAAAGAACTTATTTTTGCGATTTCTCAAAAGATAGATTACATTCGTAACGGTTCAAACAGTTTTGCTTATGTGTGTATGGAGCGTAACCAGAGAACGTCTGCAGCAAACAGAGGAACTAATGCAGCCTGTACAACCGAAGAATTTTATAATTCATGGGATGGTAATCATGATGATCCAAGATTTCAACAACATTATCAATATGCTGATGGTACCTGGTTTATGAATGACGGTACAGATGTAAGCGTTCCTGCTACTGATATCGTTCCTAAAAGTTCTCCTGCAACACCTTGGTTCCACTTTAACAGAGGAATTCAGGCCGGACCACAATATGGACCAGTATTATTAACTTCTGCAGCTTTTGAAATGGTAGGGAACCGTATTAAAGTTTCTCCATTAGTGATGGAAAAAAGTACGGGTACAAGAATGGATTTTACGCCAAAATTAACTTTTGCAGATCCTACAAAAGCTGTTTTCGCTCAAAACGAAATCAATCAGGGAGCACGTGTTTTTAAATATGAATTTGATCCTGAAGGTGGTAATGGTAACAGTAATGTTGATATTCCGTTATTCCGTTTAGGGGGAATGTATGCCATGAGAGCTGAGGCATATTTCAGAAAAGGAAATGCAGGTTCAGCGACAGATGATTTAAACAAATTGCGTACCAGCAGAACTAGAGAAGCCTTATACGGAAATGCTCCGGGAAAACCGCTTCTTACTGCTGTAGATGCAGCCCAATTGTATAAAGAATTAGGTTTTGAATTGTACTGGGAATTACAAAGAAGACCGGAAAGCATTCGTTTTGGAAAATTTGATTTAGCCGGAACTGCAAAAGCAGCTTCTCAACCTTTTAGAAGATTGTTTCCAATTCCGCAAACTGTAATTGACCAGAAAGTTTTCAAACAAAATCAAGGATATAATTAAGTTTTTGTGTTAGTTTATTTTTAGTAAAAAGCCTGTTCATTAATTTGAGCAGGTTTTTTCTGTTTAAAGACTTTTGATTGGTTTACGCCAGGCAGCTTTGTCAAAGTTTCAAACTTTGACAAAGCTTATCACAAAGTAACCACAATCATTGTCATTTCGACGGAGGAGAAATCTCACTAGAAATTCCGTACAGAATTTCGCCAATCTTTGCGTTTCAAGGGATTAAAATCCCTCGCTACAAAATAAATCATTCCTCCGGAATTTTATAAAGAGTTCCAGAGGAACGGAGCATATTGTAGGGATGGATTTTAATCCATTCATTGATAATAGTGGGTGCTCAGCTCGTGTGATTTCTCCTTCGTCGAAATGACAAAACTACGCGAAAATATGGTTATGAAAATGATTGCCCTAGCCCCGATAGAAGTGGAAATCCTTTTGTGTCCGCCTCTGCGGACACAAAAGATTGAAACGGATAGCGGGATTAGCTCCTAATAAAATATCTGGTTTATCATAGAAATCGAAATGACATAACGATACGATTATATTTATTTCTTCTCATCCTCAGGAAGAATCACCTTATTCATTTCTGCTTCTTTTTCAGCTCGTCTTTGAGCCGCTTTTCCTTTACCAATCGGTATTCCCGTTGTTAGATATAGAGAGCGATTGTATTGGTTTGGACCGTCGCCTTTCATGACAGGAACTAAGCCGTAATAATACTGAACGGTAATATTCAAACCATTTCCCACTTTCATATGGTAACCGGCGCCAAGTGCAATTCCGGCATCGATAACATGAATCTGATCGCGAATATTGTGTTTGTAAACCACATCATCCTTATCATATTCTTTATGGAATTTATCAAAGGCTTTCGCCAAAAGTCCTAATTGCGGACCCGTTTTGAGGTAAATATTATTTTTGAATTGGTATTTAATTAAAATCGGCACATTAAAATACCGAATTTCCCTGTCGACTTTTCCTCCCGCAAAGGTGTTGTCTAAATTGGCATCGTTTAAAGAATACACCGGAGTTCCATGCGCACCCATTGGTGATTTTACAATAACGCCTGTATTAATCATCCATGAGGGATTTTTTTTAGACCGGATATCAAAATAAAAACCAAGATTAAAACCCAGTTCAGTTCCCGAAGTTTCCATATTAGAAATCGTCGAAAAATTGACGCCGCCATCCAGACCAAATTCCAGAAAAGGCGAGTTCAGTTTGTCTCCAAAAATTAAGGAAATTAAAACTTGAGATTGAGCATTGTTCATGCAAAACAGAGCGGTAAGTAATAATAAACCTTTTTTCATATTTGAAGAATTAAAGTCCAAAACGATATTGAAGTCCGCCTAGATATTGTGTACGACTGCCTAAAAAGCCCGCTTCAAACCGGAACATAATATGTTTATTATATTGAAACTGCGTTCCTACAATAAAATTCCACATATCTGCTGGCCTCTTTTGAAGCGAATATTGTACCGTTGAAGAACCTGCTGTGCTTAGCGCTCCGTCCAGCGTGGTTAAAAAGTTTCCGGCACTTTCCAATGCTCTGTTTGCCGTATTGTGTTTCGCAGCGTTAACCGGATTTGCCTGTTGTGCAGGGGTTAACGTATCCCACCAGGTATCGACTTTGGTTTGGTTTTCGGCCACTTTTTCAAAGCCGTTATCCACTTTTTCCTGAGCACCGTTTAAATCTAAAACATCAGATAAATTGATATTTCCGTTAGTATCACCCGCAATATGCACTCTGAAACCACCAACCCAAACTGCAATATTTCTTTCAGCTTTATGTAATTTAAAAGTCTTTCCCAGTCGGGGTCCAAAAACATACGAAAAAGCAGGCTTGTCTAACGCGCTCACATCACTCCAGGACATATTCATATCAAGAGCCAGCCAGCCGCCGCCAATACCAATTGTAGGCGTTAATCCAATTCCAAAAGTAGTGATGTCAAAATTTGCTTTTGTATTGAAACTCGCTATTTGCGACCAGTTATTATCCGCATCCGGAATCCAGATTCCGGCATTAATATTAGTTGTTGATTTACCTTTTCCAAAAATTCCATACACATTTAAAAAGGGAAGCAGCCAGATATCGGGTCTGATGGTAAGAGCTCCCGCTTCGACCCAGGATTTATCAAATCGTACAATTTCATCCAGATTAAATTGCGGACCATTATTAAAACCAACTTCTAAACCATTGATGACAATTTCAGAATCTGACCAGAAATAATTAACAGAAAGCCCGGCAGAGTAGGGTAGTTTGTATCCTTTTTGAGCTACTTTTTCTCCCCAAATAGGCAATGCATAAGGGTATTTCTCTACTTTTAGGCTGTCTTTTAGCTCCTGATTTTTTTGTCCTACTATTTTTTCGGTATACACCTGTCCAAAAATCTGGGTAGTAGATAATAGTAGTATTGAGGCGGATATTAGTTTTTTATATTTCATTGACATAGTGTTTATAATGTTAATTAATAGTACTGCGTAAAATAAATAGGTAACTAATGTAATTGCTGAAATCATGGTACTCTAAACCGAACTATCAGTTTAAAGTTATTTTGTTGGAAGAATTTATATGTTAATTATTGTTAAAGTTAAATAAATTTTCTTTTCAGTTTTAATATTTTTTCAATAATATCAATTTTAATGTTTTAGTAATGTGTTAATTTATAGAACGATATATTAACCTTACGAAATAAAAAAGGACAAAAGAATGGTTTCCTTTGTCCTGAATATTGTTTTTTAGAAAATGTATAGTTTAAATCAATCTTCCCAACCGCAAAGCGTTAAACCATAACCTTGCGCCTGAGAAACAGAAACTTTTGTCAATTCATGACGGCAAGCCGTTAAGCCCCGGCAATGTTCTTTGTAATGGTATTTTTTTGCTCCCGTTGGTCCACAGATATAAACACTGGTTTCAACAGGACAAAAAGAACTTAAAAGAATAAATGGCAGCATAGTTATGTATTTCATCAGATAGGTTTTGGGTTAAGGCAATTATTCTACTTTTAGGTAATATTCATTTCCATTTTTGTCAGCAGCTTTAAGTTTTCCGTAATCAATCCATTCGGCGTTAATTTCGATGTCATTAATAGTATCAAACATTAAAATTCCGGCGCCGTATTTTCCTTCGATATTGATATTTCCAAAAACCGAATCGCCTTTACTATTGACGCCTTTTACATCATAATTATATTCATAATGACCGGATTTCCCCGTTCGGTATTCGTATTGATATTCTGTGTCAACGTGATAAGTTTTAGCTTCCTCGGGCGTTATAACTTTCCGGTCTTCAGGCGTAATCACCTCTTTGTAAAATGAATTTATTTTAGACGGCGGGAGTTCGAGTTCTCTTTTGCAGCTCAAAAAGGAAAGAACAAAAGCTAATAATGTAATTTTAGATTTCACAGGCATTTTTTGATAAATGTAATTAGAACGAAAGTCTTGTAAAAGAGTAGTTATACGGGATTATGAAATTTAATCGTATTTAAATTTAACATGTGAATTAATGTAACTATTTAATCCAGATCCTTTCATAGCTAGCTGTTTCATATTTGCCACATGGGATTGTCCAGCTTTTCTATAACTATATTGATAAATACTTCCCGAAGAGAATTGTACTCTTATGTAGTCTGATCCTATTTCGTAAGCAGAAACTCCTGAGGTTCCACTATAATTTGCATATTTTTCCATAATATTTTATTTTAATGTGATTTAGTTTTAACTGATTAATCTTTCCGCAATTTCTTCCTTATCAATTATTATTTGAGACGGAAGAATCATTTGTATTTTATTTGTTATAGGATTTTTAAAAATTGCAAAGTTTCCTCTGCAATTTTTATATCGAAACTGAAATGCTTTTAATCCGTTTATGAAACCTTCTTTTTGAGTTATTTCAAAAACGTAGTTGGAACAGGATTTTCTAAAAATGCATTTTTTCCTTTTAGAAGGAGGGATAATCTTCCAATACATTTTGATAACGAATAAGAGCAGATGTTTCATTTTATCTCTTAAAAACTACCATTTGTCTATTGGTAGTATAACCAGGTTTATTTCCTCCAAAGCAACCTGATTCCGGATGAACAAATGTTGAAACTCCTTCTAGTCGAACATATTCCCAACCTTGATTATTATAATTTTTGATTAAACTTTCCAGTTGCTCAGCGACATGATCAGATGTTCCTTTTTTAGGATCTATTGAAGCTACGAATGGTACTACTTTGTATTCCATAATTTTAAGTTTAGATTATTATGTTTTAATTATTCAAACTTAAACCTATTTAAAACCAGTATTTTATGGAAAACCGTAATCAAGATATTTTTTGAACAAAGTTTATTAAATAAAAAGAGGAAGCTTTTGACTTATCATGTAGGCATTTAAAATTTAATTTCGACAATCAATCATAATAGTGCCTGCTTGACAAATATAGACGCTATTAACTCTAGAATCATCTTGATAATAATCTTCAAGATCTTTCTTTAAATCTTCATATTCTTTGGCACTTACAACCTTTTGTATTTTTACATTTATCAATCGACCAATTGGAGAAATAGTATACAATCCATCGCTGGTCGTTTTAGAATGTCCATTATCAAAAATTCCATAACTTTCATATTCTGTTTGAAGAGAATTTACAAACAAATCTGTTTCTTTAAATAATTCAGTTTTGTTTGAACAGCCCAATATTGTAACTGTAATAAAAAAAAGGATAATTTTTTTCATAATTTATTTTTGTTTTATAGTTTATAAAAATTTACCATTTTAAGTCTATGGTATTAAATTCAAGTATTTGATTTCCATCATGATATATAGGTAATGAAATAAGGACTTTTTTCGATTTTTTTAATCTTGATAAAAATTTTGTTTCATTATTAATAAAAATAATATTACTACTTCCATCTTGGGGTTCACTATAACTAAATTTTATTGGCTTATCATTGTCAAAACGAACTGTGATAAAATTGTTATCGTAACCCCCACTGATTTGTCCCTTATCAATACTTAGATATATATCTAAACCATCCTTGTTTCTTAATGTTAGTTCACCATAATTAATTCCTTCATATGGAAATTCTAGATCTAAGCTTTCATTTGATTTTATCTGTGCAAATTGGATTGATTTCGATGTCATTTTATCAATTGATTGTCGATATTCCCAATTATTAGTTACTGCTGGTGCGATTGTATCGATAGTGACAGCTATTGTATCTACTGGCAATTCTGTAACAGGTTCTGTAGTTCTTTTACAAGAAAATATTATTAGCATACTAAATAATGCAATAATATGTAAGGTAGTCTTCTTCATCTTTTTAAGTAAATTAAATTATTGTTCAAACTTAAACCTATTTAAAACCAGTATTTTACGGAAAACCATAATGCAAAAAAAAAATTAATTTTAGGCCATAAAAAAAAGCCCCCAAAGGAGCTTAACAAAATCATTATTAGTAAAAGAGATTTTAAATAATTCCCATATCTTTTGTAATCGAAACCAAATGAACCGTATTATTGGCTTTAAAAAAGTCTTTTAATTTAGAGATTCTTTTCTCTACGGCGCTTTTGCTATTGGGTTTGATGTCAGAGTTTTTAAAAATTTCAATTATTTCATCCTGCGAAGTTCCGGCAGATAAATACTTTAGAATTTTGATGTCAATATCGTCAATTTCGAAGTTGTTTTTTTCCTGTAATGCAGAAGCCACTTCCGGTGAAATATAGCGGTCATCAGAAGTTGAGACCAAGTGAATAGCCTTTTTAAGTTCTTCGATGCTGTTAAGGCCTTTTGCTACAAAAGCGTCTACGCCGGCATTGTCAAAAAGGGATTTAATGCGGTAACTTTTATCTTCTACAGAATAGGCTATGATTTTTATATCAGGCTGTAAATCACGAACTTTCTGAACCAGTTCGTCGCCATTGGCAATGTCTGCTTTGCGATGATCGGTTTTAAAAGAAAGATCACTAATTAATAAATCATAAGGCTGGTTTTGGTTAATGGCAGCACGTATTTTTAGAAATGCATCATCGCAAAATTTGGAATGCTGAAAATCTACAATATTTAAATCTTTTAATACCTGCTGAATTCCTAAATTCATTGCATCAAGATCTTCGGCTATTATTACTTTTTTAAACATAGGCTTTTATTTAGGCAGTTTTATATTTACTCGAAAACCTTTATCAGGTTCAGTGTCAAAAGTAATTGTTCCTTTTATGGCCCGAATACGGTTTTCCATATTTTGCAGACCATTTTTAATAATTTTATTTTTTTCAGCGCCTTTTCCTGTATCAACGTAGTCAATGGAGACCGTTTTTCCGTTGCTGTCAAACTTTAAAGCTACTAACGGTGCGCTACTATGCTTTTTCATGTTCACCATAAGTTCCTGCAATACTCGGTGTATGGCAATCTTTTTAAGATCATCAATGGCGTTCCAGTTTACCTTTTCAATTCCGTTTATAATAACGTTTGTTGAGGTACTATTATAGGTCGAAAGCATTTCTTTTAAATTTTCGGAATAATCTGCTCCGATATGAATGTCGTTGTTTTCCCTTGAAATTCCGCGCACGCGAGCATAAATATGATCCAGTTTTTGAAGCAAAGTTTCCTTTACATCTTCCGTCGTTAAAGATTGCGTTTGAGTAAAAGTTATCGCGTGAAAGACATCGTTGGCCAATTCATCGTGTATGTCTTTGGCAATTCTGGTTTCAGTGTCATACGAAGCTTCCAGTTTTTCAATTCTGTTTTTATTTTTATAAAATCGAACTATAAATACAATTCCGATTCCCAGAAAAAATAATATTACGAAACCTACTATTGTTATGAATTGAGCTTTCTGAAGCGCCAGTAAATTTTCAACCCGTTCTAATTTCAGTTTCTGGTTTTCGTCTTTTTCTTTTTTGGAATCGTATTTGATTTTGGCAAATTTGTTCTTAAAATTATTTCTGATTTTGATGATGCTGTCATTTAAATAGATATATTTTTGAGCGTATTCAGTGCTTTTATAATTATTTGAAATTAAAAAAGATAAAGCTCTTAAACGTTCATCAATGCTATGAAATTTTGTAGCGATTTGATAGGCTTCTTCAGCATATTCATTTGATTTTTGAGAATCTGTTTTGGTATAAAATTCTGCTAGGTGAAGATAGCTTTCAATGCTTCCATACGAGTCCTCAGCAATGTTTCGCAATCGCAGACTTTCGTTCATATATTGAAGTCCTTTATCCGGATTGCCGTTTTTAAAATAGGCAAAACCAAGATTATCCAGAACTCGGGCTTTGCTTCGAATCAGAGAAGGATCTTTACCTTCTAAAATCTTTTTACTTAAAATAGATTTTAAAATGGAAATTGCCTTCTCATATTTCTTTTGTTTGATGTAAACAACAGCAATATTATTTAAAGGAGATTGTTTTGATATTGAGTCGGTTGCATCTTTTAGAGCCTGTTTATAATAAAATACAGCATCATCATAAATAGAAAGTTCCTTATCAGCAATTCCGAAAAAATTATTTATCGCAGCATTATAGTTATTATCACTTTTTGCATAAGGCAAGGCTTCAGTCAATGTTTCTTTACTTCCGTAATAGTCGCCATTAATCTGTTGTATTTGTGCCATTTGAATAAGATTAAAAGTGATATTGGCACTGTCTTTTAAAGATTCAAATAGTATTTTTGATTTATTGAAATAGTAAAAAGAGCTATTAAAATTCTTATTTTGGAAATGATTTGAGGCTTTTTCCCGCAGAAAAACAGCTTCAGTTTTGTGAGTATTTGCCGGAACGGACGTAGTGTTTTTTTCTTTGCAGGAAAGAAAGAAAAGAAAGATTATGAAACAAAAAAACGGGGACCGTAGCATAAGAGTTACTTTCCCCGAAATTAATGATTAATTAAATATTATACAGATTAATCTGTTATTTTTTTGGTGGTTTCACCGTAATCGGATCATCACCAGGACCATCAGGCGGTACGTCAGCTTGTACAGGAATTGTATCCTTTTTTATCTCAGTTTTTGTCTCGGCAGTTTCGTATTCGTCAGCTGTGCAAGAAAATAAAGTAGTACTCAATAGCGCAAAAGCACCCATCACAAATAAATTTTTCATGTTTTTTAGTTTTAAAAAATTGGACATGGGTATTGCTGTTCGGAACTATTCCGAATCTTGTTAATGCAATACCAAAATTGTTTTGGGAAGTGAAGTGCAGTCGACCGTAAAGAATGTGTTATACTTCCCGGATAATGATCATTACGGTTTTCCGCACTTGTTAATAGAACTAGTTTTGTACATTTGTTTAACCTGCAGATTAAAACGTTTAACTAATTTGATATGGCAAAGATATAGCTGCCCCAAGCCTTTGTTTACAAGGAATTCCCGGAATTCCTGCCATTTCCTAAGATTCCTGGTTATTCCTAAGAATTCCTAAAAAATCCTGAATACTCATGCAAAAAATTACTTTTGAAGATTATAAAAAAGCTGTTAAAGCTAAATTTGAGATTGAAAAAGAAGGCGTTTATTTTAATTTCCTTACACCTCCTTCACAAGCTAATCTTAGAAATTTATGTTGGGAAAGATTTAAGTCAAATAGTAATGCAGATGATTTAAGTATTTTTTCTTCTTTCTTTGAATTTGAATTTGATTCCGAAAAAAAGAATCATTTTAGGGATCAGACAGATCGATTTAGACCAATTGGTTCTTTCTTAAAAGGCGAAAAAGATCCAGCAAACCGATTTGCAGTAGAATTGGCAGCAATCTTAGTTGATTTTCAACCACGACCTTTTAAGAAGTATAAAGAAAGGGGCATTATTATATTGGAAGAGCCAATTAAAGGACCGGAAGTTCCTTTTGCTTTTAATAATGATGAGGAGGAAAAAAATGAAAATGACGAAGAAAATGAGGATGAAAATGAAGCTAAATTTGAAAATCCATTAATTGCGTCTAGTCAATTGGGTCTTATAGGAAATCCTCAGCCTTCTCCTTCAGATGTCTTAATAAGAAAATTAAAATTTATTGCAATTGGAGTTGTTATAGTTTTCGGTTTGGGATTTTTAATAAGTCGTTATGTTTTTCCAAAGAAACAATGTATGCAATGGACTGGAAATCATTATGAAAAAGTAGATTGTGACTTGAATGCCAACGGATTAATACCTTTTACTATTGAACCTTTTGACGAGATAAAATTTGAACTTAAAAAAGTTGACGTTTGTGATACTACAACTTGTTTTAAAAATGGAAAACCTATTATATGGTATGCAAAAACAGATAACAGAGCAGATTTTTTTAATACACATGGATTACATCCTGAAAATGGTAAAGCTTTGAGACCGGTTACAGAGTACATTCGTGGTAAATACAAAAAGAAAGATTGCGCAGCAAAATAAAGAAACTTATGAAAGTTTCAAACGTTCAGTAAAACCCGACAGGTTTTTAAAACCTGTCGGGTTTACCGCAAAAATAAAAAGCGGATATACTAGTCAAAGTATATCCGCTTTTTTTTGATATAAAAATTCGAGAAAATTAGTGCAATTCGTGGCAAACTAAAAACTACCCCACAATTTCCCCACCATTAATATGAATAAATTGTCCGGTAATATAACTGCTGTCTTCGCAGGCCAGAAAAACATAAGCAGGCGCAACTTCTGAGGGCTGACCGGCTCTTTCCATTGGATTGTCTTTTCCGAAATCAGAGAGTTTGTCAAAGCTTGCCACAATCAAAGGCGTCCAGATTGGTCCCGGCGCGACACCGTTAACGCGTATTTTCTTTTTGGCGATCATGGTGGCCAATGATCTTGTGAAACTTACAATAGCGCCTTTTGTACTCGCATAATCTGCCAGATGCTCGCTGCCGCGATATGCAGTAACCGAACTTGTATTGATAATCGTATCGCCTTCTTTCAAAAACGGCAATGCGGCCTGCGTAATATAGAAATAAGGATAAATATTGGTTTCGAACGTCGTTTGAAGCTGTTTCGATGTTATTTTTTCCAATTCGGTTTGCGGAAATTGTACGGCGGCATTATTTACTAAAACATTTATTTTTTTAAAATGAGTGTGACATTTCTTAATAGCCGATTTGCAAAACTTCTCGTCTTTCAAATCTCCGCTAATAATTAAACATTGCTGGCCTTCTTTTTCGATCAAAGCTTTCGTTTCCTTCGCATCTTTATCTTCTTTATAATAAACAATGGCAATATCGGCACCTTCTCTGGCAAAATGTACGGCTACACTTCGGCCAATACCACTGTCACCACCGGTTATAAAAGCTACTTTTCCTAAAAGTTTTCCGCTGCCGGTATAATTCTCCCTGATAATTTCAGGCTGTGGCGTCATTTTATATTCGTTTCCCGGAAGTTCTTGTTTTTGTTCCGGAAATTTCTTCGGTTTTTCTTTTTCCATGATGATTGTTTTTTGGTCAATACTAACTGTCGAAAGTAGCATGTTTTCCGAAAAAAAGGTAACTGAAAAAAATCAAAAAATAGCGCTATAAAACTCAATTAAGTCGTTGATTAATAGAGATTCTGTAAAATTAAACCGATAAAATATAAGATACAAAACCACGCATTATTTACATTTGAGTTGAGTTTTAAAATGCTTTTTTTCAATTCAAAAACAGGCATTTTTCAATATCAGAAAAGAATAAAAATTACCATAATTTAATTAAAAGAAAAATGATACATCAAATAGATACAACAGATAATGTTGTTGCTTTCAGAGCATTGGCCGAAGTAACTACAGAAGATTTTAAAAGCGTGGTTGTTCCGGCTGTCGAAAAATTAGTAAAACAACTTAACGAAATCAATTTTTTATTGGTTTTAGATACGGACCTTGAAAACTTTACTGCGGGCGCATGGCTTCAGGATGCTATGCTTGGACTGAAAAATTTAGGAAAATGGAACAGAGCCGCAATTGTCTCCGATTCTGAAGAAATTATCTCGTTTACAAACGGATTCAGTTATATCGTGCCGGGAGAATTTAAAGGCTTTAAAAAATTAGAATTCAATAAAGCATTAAATTGGGTTGAAGGGAACATATAAAATAGTTTAAATTCCAAATATTTAAATTCCAAATTCCAAATTGAATATTAATTCGAAAAAACTAAGAAAAAGAAAAAATGGAGCAGCTGGAATTTGGTATTTAAGTATTGGAATTTATTATTTAATTTGGAATTTGGGTTTTAGATTTTGGAATTTATAAAAAAAAATTTATGAGGGCAATATGGACGGGTTCAATAAGTTTTGGGTTAATCAATATTCCCATAAAAATGTTTTCTGCCGTGCAGGAAAGTAGTCTTGATATGGATATGCTCGATGAAAAAGATCATTCGAATATAAAATTCAAGCGTGTAAACGAAAAAACGGGCAAGGAAGTAACTTTTGCTAATATCGTAAAAGGCTACAGAATTGATGATAAATATGTTATTGTTGAAGATGAAGATTTTGAAGCTGCCGATGCTGTAAAAACCAAAACAATCGACATTCAGAGTTTTGCCCTCGAAAAAGAAATTGAGAGTATTTACTACGAACAGCCCTATTTTCTGGAACCTGATAAAGGCGCCATGAACGCCTATGGTTTGCTTCGCGATGCGCTGGCATCTAGTGGAAAAGTAGGGGTAACGAGTTTTGTTTTAAGAAATAAAGAAAGCCTTGCGATTTTAAAACCATATAAAAATGTCATTCTCTTAAACCGAATTCGTTTCGAACAGGAAATCAGGGATACAGCTGAACTTAAAGTTCCTGCTGCCTCTAAAAAGACTTCGAAAGAAATGGATATGGCAAACAAACTAATCGAACAACTTACAGAAAAGTTTGATATTAGTGCCTACAAAGACGAATATACCGATAAGCTTTTGAAAATAATCAAACAAAAAGCAAAAGGAAAAAAACAAACCAAAGCACCAAAACTGGAAGTAGTGCACAAACAAAGCGACGATTTATTAAGCATGCTAAAAGCAAGTTTGGAGAAAAAGTCTTCCTGATAGTTTTTTTAGTCGCAGTTTTCAGTCTCAGTTTTAAGTCGCAGTCTCAGTTTACAGTTTTCCGTGTGATGCTAAAAAAATAGCCACGAATTCACGAATGATTTTCTATATTAAAGAGATAAAATTCGTGAATTCGTGGCTATTTTTTTAAGTTACAACTGTAAACTGAGACTGCGACTGAAAACCGCGACTGTAAACTGAAAAAATTATTTCTCCAATTTCTGCAATATCTTCTTAATATTAGCGCCTTTTCCTAAAACAGGGGTCCATAAATCGCCTTTTTTCTCGAACCTTGGTAACACATTTTTAATCGTAAATTGCGATGGATGCAATTTTGTGGTTACTTCGCTCCATTCTAAGGGCGTTGAAACCTGCGCACCGGGAACCGGGCGAACAGAGTAGGGTGCAGCCAGAGTTTGTCCGCGGCGGTTTTGTAAATAATCAACGTAAATTTTATTGTTTCTTTTTTTAATGCTTCGTTCCAGGGAAGTTATTTCCGGAATACGTTTTTGAATTTCTGTTGCCACTAATTGTGCAAAGATTTTGATCGAATCATAATCGTATTTCGCGCCAAGCGGAATATAAACATGTAAGCCCGAAGCGCCCGAAGTCTTGCAATAGCATTCCGTTTCCAGTTCATCCATCACTTCTTTTACGGTTAGCGCTGTTCTGATTACTTCTTCAAATTTATCGTTTGAAGGATCAATATCGATAACAAGCCAATCCGGATTTTCGATATGTTTGGTGGTCGAATTCCACGGATTTATTTCGATACAACCCAAATTTGCCATATAAAGCAAAGTCGCTTTATCGTTGCAAATCAGGTAATCTAAATGTTCATCGTTTGATTCTGAATATATTTTTTTGGTTTTTAACCAGGACGGAATTTTGTCTAAATCAACATCTTTCTGGTAAAAACTCGGTCCATCAATTCCGTTAGGAAATCGGTTCATTGATTGCGGACGATCTTTTAAATACGGAAGAATAAAATCAGCCACTTCATTGTAATATTGTACAATTTCGCCTTTTGTGATTTCGTCTTTCGGAAAATAAATTTTGTTTTGATTGGTCAAATGAAGCGTTTTTGTGCCCACTTTCAAATCATAATCTTTTTCTTTAGAGATTTCCGGTTTTTCATTTGTAGCCATAACTTCCTTATTTAAAGTTTTACTTTTAGAAGTCAAAAAAACTTCACTTGCTTTTTTATCGACTCTTAATCCCAGATACACGGGATGTCTCAGACGCATATCTTCTGTCCATTCTGTAAATTTAACCTGGCAGACAAATTTTGGCTTTAGCCATTGTATCTTATCCCGAAGTTTTATTTTTTGTACAGCCGGAGATTCTTTGATAAAATGAGGTTTAAATTTGGTATATAAATCCTTTAGTACTTCTTCTGTAAATCCGGTTCCGCATTTACCAATATATTCCAGCCTTTTGCCATAATATTGCCCTAAAAGCAAGGCGCCAAAATAACTGCGGGAATTTTTAGGTTCAGTAATTCCTATAATTACTGCTTCTTCCTGTTGTACAAGTTTTATTTTTAGCCAGTTAGTGCTTCTTTTGTCTATTAAATAAGTACTGTTGGCTTTTTTAGCCATAATACCTTCACTATGATTTTTTGAAGCAATTTCTAAGCTTTTAAGACCATTTCCAACAGTATGTTCCGAATAGAATATATTAGTTAAAGAATATTTTTCGAGCAGTATTTTCAAAAGTTCTTTTCTTTCGATCAAAGTTAAATCAGTCGTCGAAAAACCGTCCAGATTTAAAATATCAAAAACATAATATTTTAAATTTCCTTCGCCTGTTTTAAGATAATTTTGAAGCAGTTGAAAATTTGCTTTTCCGGCATCATTTTCTACCACAACTTCGCCGTCTAAAATGACCTGATGTTTTATTTTTTCCAGTTCCTTTAAGACAGGACTGAAATTAACGTCAAAAGAAATTTGATTTCGGCTATACAAATGCACTTCATCAGGATTGATAGTCGCAAGAGTTCTGTAACCGTCGTATTTATTTTCATAAACCCAGTCCGGATCATCAAAGGGCTGATCTGTAATACTGGCCAGCATGGGTTTTACAAAGGCTACAGGTTCTTTTTTATCAGATTTTTTTTTGGTGGTTTTTGTTTTAGAAACTGCTTTTTCTATATCCGTGTCATCTTCATTTTCATCTTCACTTTCGTCTTTAGTTTCTTTTGCGGCTGCTTTTTCTTTAGTTTCGTTTTTTTTCTCCAATGCTTCTAAAGTCTGATTGGAGAGCACGGATTTATTTTTTTTCAAAATATCTTCATCCGTAGCATGTTTGTCTTTCTTTTTAATCAAAAGCCAGGCATTTTCCTGTTTTCCGTGCAGTTTTACCAACGAAAATTCGCCTTTAAGTTTTTTGCCTTTGAGGATAAAACTCAAATGACCTTTATTTAAATCTGCTTTGAGTGTTTTTTTGGCGGAAGCCGAATCTTCGTCTGCAGTAGTATACGTTCCATTATCCCAGACGATTACATTTCCTGCCCCGTAGTTTCCTTCGGGAATTGAACCTTCAAAATCTTTATAATCGTATGGATGATCCTCGACCATCATGGCAAGTCGTTTGTCATCAGGATTCATCGATGGACCTTTTGGAACGGCCCAACTTTTAAGAACACCATCCAGTTCCAGCCTAAAATCATAATGCAAGTGAGAAGCCGCATGTTTTTGCACTACAAAAATGAGATCTTTTTCAGATTTACCAATTTTGCCCTTAGGTTCCTCGGTTTGCTTGAAATTACGTTTTTGATTGTATTTGGAAAGTGACATAATAAAGTAGTATTAATTCATAGAGGTTTTTTTAAATGAAAAAAAAATGTACTTCCAAGTTGTCATTCTGCTATTTAATTCTAAAACTAAAAACAAAAGTGAAACCCGGAAGTACACCTCTTTATATTAAGCATGTTCTGTTACAGCATCATTTTCAGTTCCTGTTTCAGCATTTGCTTTTTTCTCGTCAGACGATTTTTTTATTTTTTTATAAATCGCAGTTGCCAAAATTGGTAAAGCAAGTCCAGCGATCATAGCTCCTGTTTTTTGATGTCCTGCTTTTTTTAATACAGCACCGGCAATTAAAGTTCCAACTCCTGCACAAACTAAGTGTTTTGTAGAAAGTTGTAACGCTTTTTGTTCTAATTCTTCAGGAATAATTCCGTGTAGTAATGGATTAATGAAATTTAAGTTTTCCATGATTTTTGTTTTTTAATTTAACATTTGTAAAAAGGTCTGAATGGATAATCCCATCAGGTTCGTTATTGTCTTCTAAATCTAAATCTGTTTATCTTTTTTTGTCGTTTGAATTTTCTGTTTTCAAATCGTTCTTTTCTTTCGAAATTCGATTTGAATCATCGTCTGTATATTCTTCTGTCAGTTGGCTATTTTTCGCAGAAGCTGTTTTTGATTTATGAAGATTCTCTACTGTATCTTTTTCGGGACAATTATCATTATCCGGATCATAATTCTTTTCGATCATGACGTTGTGATTTAAAATTTATGTATTTCCAAATTTAGGACGACAACACGCTTTTTCCTTTATAGAATTTAATTTTGTACTTATATAATTATCAGAGTGAAAGGTTGTGTTTGTTGGTATTTTTGCCCTCTAATCTTCACTTTAAACCAGTACATTTTTAGTCGATTTTTTAACATTTATTGCCTGTGATTTTCGACTTAATGAAAATTATATAATTTATGTTAACGATCTTGTAAGGCAAAATTTTCAAAAAATTGAAATATTTGTAATACCATTTTTAGTGCTTCAAAAATTAAATTGCACTAGAAAATGTGGCTTTTCAATGTTATTTATAACTAAAAAGGAACTATTATGAATAAAAATGGACCTATTGTACTTATAGAAAATAATCAGGGAGATCGTAAATTATTTACACAGATATTCTCTGAACTCGAAATTTCTAATAAAATCTTATGCTTTAATTCCGGCAATGATGCCTATAATTACCTGACAACACATAATGTATCAGCATTTTTAATTTTTGCCGATATTGTATTACTTCATATGGATGACAAACAAACGGCACATATTCCGTATAAAAATTTGAGTATTGAACTTAATTGCCCTTGTTTGTTTTTTACAACTGTTTTTAATCAGTGCTTTGTACTAGATGTATACTCATTGCCTACAAAGAGTTACGTTGTAAATCCGTATACGTATGAAAAATTTAAGGAAGTAATTGCGGCTATTGTCGACTATTGGGGTAAAACGGAATCTATTACCCAGTATGGTAAAACTAAAAATCTGGACAAATTTAAAAATTAATAAAAAAAGCGGTACTGTTGAGTTACCGCTTTTTTTTGTGCTTTATTTTATTGTTTTCTATTAATTTAAAGGAAGATAAATAATCATACTGGTTCCTTCATTAATTTTACTCGAAGCTATTATAAGCCCGTGATGGTTGGCTACAATTTGTTTGACTAAGGTTAAACCAAGCCCGGTGCCGCTGTATTGATCATTATTATGTAATCTGAAAAACGGATTAAAAATTTTAGATTCGTAACTTTTACCAAAACCAATACCGTTATCAATGATGCAAATTTTGACATAATTTACTTCAGGATTACCGCCAATTGCCGCCATTTCTTCGTTTGAAGGGTAGTCCGTTTCTATTTTAATTTCCGGAACAACATCTTCTTTGGTATATTTAATAGAATTCGAAATTAAATTGGTGAACAATTGCTGTATTTGATACGATATGACATTTAATTGCGGAATAGGATCAACTTTGATAATTGCTTTTTTCTCGGCAATTAACTCTTTCATGTCGCTGAGTGTTTTCTTTAAAAGTAAATTTATATCTGTTTTTTTATATTCTTTTTCGATAAAATTTATTCTGGAGTAATTGATCAGATCTGTGATTAACTGACTCATATTATTTACAGAAAACAGCACACGTTCCAGATTGTGTTTTCCTGTTTCAGACAAACTTTTTTCTGTATCAAAAACTCTTTTGCAAAACATATTAATCTTGCGAAGCGGTTCCTGCAAATCATGACTGGCCGCAGAGGTAAACATTTCTAACTGTTCGTTGTATCGCTGTAATTCTGCATTTTTAGCCTGAAGTAAACTATTGGATTTACTTAACTCCGTAATATCTTCAAGTGCCAGAAGAATCATTCCTTCGGGTTTGGCATTTAGTATTTTACGGGCATTTGCAATCATTGTCTTTTTGCCAAGACCGGTGCAGACGGCATCAATTTTAAAATCTTCGATGGTGTCATTTTCTTTCACCATTTTATACAGAAGTTCTTTAAAATCCGGAATATCCCATTGACAGTCTCCAATTTCAAAAAACGAATATCCTTCTGTAATTGATTCGCTGGTTTGAAAATATTTATAAAAAGCAGGATTGGCACTTTTTACAACAAAATCTTTGTCCATAATAAGCAAAGGCTCGCGAATTGTTTTTACAATCGATTCAGCATAATTGCGTGTAGATATAAGCTGTTCCTGACGGTCCAGCAGTTCATCATTTACACACATTAATTCTTCATTATTCGACTGAAGTTCTTCTGTAGAAGTTTCCAGTTCTTCGTTCAAAGCCTGGAGTTCTTCGCTGCTGCTTAACAATTCCTCGTTAGTCGTTTGTAATTCTTCAAAAGAAGTTTGCTGTTCTTCGGTTACGCGCTTAATATCTTCACGCATTCGGTTGAGTTCTTTCTCTAAATCTTTTATTCGGTGCTGGTCAGAATTCTTAGAATTTTCTTTCACTTCCTGTTCTGTCGGCGGAATAGCATGTTGTGTAAAAAGTACCATCAGATGTTCTTCATCATACGGAAGCGTCAATATCTCAAAAGAAGCAAGATAATCCTGATCTTTGACCCTGATATTCTCTCTTTTGATGTTTTCTCTTTCCTTTTTCATTTGCAAAAGGGCATTTCGAAGTTCAAAACTAAGACCTTCGCGTGCCATTTTCAGAATATTAAAATTCGGTTTTCCCGGAGAAGGCGATAAAAACGCACTTGTATCTCCATGAAAATGAACAATTTCAGAATGCTCGTTGATGATGACACTTGCCGGCGTATATTTTAAAAATAATATATCTGAAGCGATCTTTTTGAAGTCGGTTTCAGGAGCACTTTTTAAATTATAAGACGCAGTTTTCACTTTTGCATTGACTTGCAAAGGCTTAAAGGCTTCCGGTACATAACGGCCGGGAGCAAATTTGCGAACATATATTTTTTCGTTTTTGGCAATATTTTCAAATAAATTCTGCGCATTGGTTGCTGATTCTGATTTTCCCAGAAATAAATAACCTTTTTCTTTTAAAGCATAATGAAAAGAACTCAATACTTTATTCTGTAAAAAAGGATCGAAATAAATTAAAACATTTCGGCAGGAAACCAGGTCTATTCTGGCAAATGGAGGATCTTTTATGAAATTATGAACCGCAAAAATGCACATATCGCGAATAACCTTGTTGATATGGTAATTTCCATCTCGTTTTGTAAAATAGTTATTCAGCCTGGTTTCAGAAATTTGCTGTACATCCTGTGGCGAGTACAAAGCTGCCCTTGCCTTAGAAATGCATTTTTCGGAGATATCCGAAGCAAAAATCTGCACTTTTACTTCTTTCAGGTTTTTTTCGGTTAAATATTCATGAAGGCTTATAGCCAGTGAATAGGCTTCTTCGCCGGTGGCACATCCTGCAACCCAAATTCTTAAACTATTGTTTACAATATTGTTTAATAATTGAGGAAATACCAGAGTAGGTAAGGCTTCAAAAAAAATCTCATCCCTGAAAAAATAAGTAACGGGAATTAGGAAATCATTAAAAAGTAAAACCTGTTCGTTTTTGTCATTTCGAAGAAGATTATAATAATCCTGAATGGTTTCTTTTCTTAAAATAACCATTCTGCGGGCAATACGTCTTCTTATTGTGGGTTGTTTGTAATGGCTGAAATCATTATTTGTTCTTAAAAAAACAAGATTTATGATTTGGTTCAGCGTTTCTTCTTCGTCTTTCGGAATGTGTTCTTCTTCGCTGTAACCGTGATTTGCGGTATAACTTTTACGAATTTCGACCAATTTTAGACCAATATCTTCAGGAGAAAGTACATAATCAATTACATCAGCATCGATGGCACTTTGAGGCATTCCTTTATAAAGAGCCGTTTCCGGATCCTGTGCAATGGTTGCACCCCCAAATTCCTTAATTGTTTTTAATCCTGTTGTACCATCAAAGGCAGTTCCTGAAAGAATAACGCCAATGGCAAAACTTTTATGAACCTCAGCCAGAGATTGGAAAAAAATATCGATGCTTTTGTTTTTCTTTTCGCTGCGGGTTCTTTGATGTAGTTTTAAAACGCCATATTCGGCAACTAAATTTGTGTTTTCCGGAATGATATAAATGTGGTTTGGAGCCAGATTAATATCATTAACGATCTCATGAACAGGAATGTTTGTTTGCTGTGCCAGTATTTCGGTTAAATTACTGGGATAATCAGGAGATAAATGCTGTACAATAACATAAGCCATTCCTGAATCTTCAGGAATGTTTTTAAGTATTTTTTTGAAAACATCTAATCCGCCGGCAGATGCACCTATACCAACTACCGGAAAATCCTGCGTTGTTTTTTGAGGATTCTTTTTATCAGGAATATTCATATTATATATTATTAATCAAAGGTATGAACTTCTTTTTTTAATTTAAAGGATACTTTTTGTGTGGAAATCATGTAATATCTAAACCATTAACATATAAGAAAGAGTTATATTTCTTTCTAAAATTTGTATATGGAGCTTAAATATTTTATTTATTTAATTCATTATCAAATTATTAATTCTAAAATCAATATTATGAAAAATTTACTTTTAACATCTGCAATGGTTGTCTTTTTTGGGAGTACTGTGATGGCACAAGATACTCAAAAAAAGACTAAACAATCTAAAAGTACGGCTGATACAATCGTACATAAAAAAACGAAAAAGACGACAACAACTTATAAAGATGTTCCTGCAACTAAGGACAATAAAAATAAGTCAAAATCAACTTCTACCACAACTACAACTAAAACCCGCACAGACAGTTTGAAACCTGCATATGGTACTGGTTCAGGAAGTGATGGCGGAGTAGGATCAGGTACTGACGTTAATAAAAAGCCTTAATGAATTGAAGGATAAAAAAGCCTGTAACATTTAATTTTACAGGCTTTTTTATTAATCGACATCTACAGAATCGATATGTTTTACAACTGCCATCTTAGTGTCTTTGTCTCTTCTAAGATCCTCATCATCGCAATAACCGCTGCAACTGAGGCTTAAGATTGTAATAGCAATTATAAAAAAAACAAGGTAAAAGTTAGATTGTTTCATACTGTTTGATTTATAGGGTTATATCGTGCTAAAACAAAAATAAAATGGCGTGTAATTTTGTGTTTATATAATTTTTTAAAATTGTTATATAATTTTCATATAGCTCTAATACAATATCTTATGTTCTTCTTCTTCCGTTTCAATTTTCTTTATTTCTACTTTTTCCTTTTTAATTGCCTGTCTCAATAAGCCAAATAAACTCATATAAACATTGGCTACAAAAACCAAAGCAAAACCGGCAATTATGTAACCGCGCCAATCGTCGATTAGTAATTTATAATCACATAGAATTATAAAAAATATGGTGATATAATGACTAAAACAATATTCGCAGGTAAAAAGATAGAATGCTTTTCGAACTAAAATCGTTTTACCATTTTGCGAATTTTTGACGCACCATTCTCGTGGTTCTTTAAATATTTCTTCATGCGTTACTGTCCAGCTAATACATGATATGGGAATGGCCAAAATAAAAAGCCAGATAATCTGAGTTATAATATCCATCTGTGTCTCGTTTATTAGATTTTAATTCAATCTATTAAATTTACAACTCCTTGCATCCTACATCTTTATATGTTTTAGCGTTATTATTACACAATTTCGCTAAACCAAAAAACCGCTATGCTTTTAATCATAACGGCTTTTGTTTACAATTTTTTGAATAAAATTTACTCGCGTGGATGGTTTTCGTGAAAATGTTCATCATTTTCTTCCAGTTTATCATCCTCTTTGTTATCAAGATCTCCGTCTTTTTCAATTTCCTGATCCAGATTTTCCTCATCAAGTTCCTCATTATCATTTGTAGACAAATCGTCTTCATTAATAACACGTTCCTGGTTCGGGATATTTTCGTTTCTGTTATAATCGTTTGTTTCGTGATTTACATCATGTAATTCTTCGTCTTTATATTGAAGATCCTCTTCTTTGTATTCAAATTTATCGTTGTTAAATAAATCTTGTACCGAAGCATCATTGTGTGTATCTGTAATAGTATCCTCGTCATGGTGAAAATTACGTTCTACCTGACCGTAATTTTTATTGTTTTCATTTTTCATAGTAAGTAAAATTTGAAATTGTTTTAATTGATAAAGATTTTTCATATCAGTTATAGAATGGTTATTTCTTTAAAATGGCTTTAAACAAAGCTACTATCCAAACTGCAAAGTCATCTTATACAAAAATGGATTCTAATTGTATAATTAACATTTTAAGCAAAATATTTTCAAGAAAATTATTATGATAGCATAGTAAAATTGCGTTGATTATCAAATGTTTAAATGTTATAAGCTTTCGCTTCAATGTTGTAAACTATTGGGTTTTATAGTCCGTTACATTTGTTTTTGACTAAAAGCTATCTACGGCAATTCTATTACGTCTTTTATGAATGTGAATAGAATCTATTATAAATTATAAAACTATAAATATGGAAAATTCAACACCAAATGATCATTTTGATGATAAACAAAGAGATTTGGATCACGATAAATCAAATGCGGAAAATCAATTTCTTACCACAAACCAGGGCGTCAAAATAAACGACAACAACAACTCGGCAAAAGCCGGAGAAAGAGGTCCGTCGTTACTGGAAGATTTTATACTGAGAGAAAAAATAACGCATTTTGACCACGAACGCATTCCGGAAAGAATTGTACATGCAAGAGGTTCTGCAGCACACGGATATTTTGAACTTTATAAACCATTAGATAAATATACGAAGGCGGGTTTTTTAAACGATATGAGTATTAAAACACCCGTTTTTGTTCGATTTTCTACGGTTGCAGGTTCAAGAGGTTCTACAGATCTGGCACGTGATGTTCGTGGATTTGCAGTGAAATTTTACACTCAGGAAGGAATTTTTGATCTGGTAGGAAACAATATGCCTGTATTTTTTATACAGGATGCCATGAAGTTTCCGGACCTTATTCATGCCGTAAAACCGGAACCTCATAACGAAATTCCGCAAGCCGCATCTGCGCACGATACTTTTTGGGATTTTATTTCGCTAATGCCGGAATCCATGCACATGATTATGTGGGTAATGAGCGATCGCGCCATACCTAGAAGTTTGCGTATGATGGAAGGTTTTGGTGTACATACTTTTAGATTTGTAAACGAGAATAACGAATCGCATTTTGTAAAATTCCACTGGAAACCTAAATTAGGAATTCATAGTGTTTTATGGGATGAAGCACAAAAAATCTCGGGTAAAAATTCTGATTTTCACAAACAGGATTTATGGGAAGCCATCGAATCAGGTAATTTTCCGGAATGGGAATTAGGCGTACAGATTATTCCCGAAAGCGACGAGCACAATTTTGATTTTGATTTGCTTGATCCAACCAAATTAGTTCCCGAAGAAATTGTTCCGGTAACGATTATCGGTAAAATGACATTGAACAAAAATCCGGAAAACTTCTTTGCAGAGACAGAACAGGTTGCTTTTCATCCCGGACATGTTGTTCCCGGAATTGACTTTACAAACGATCCTTTATTGCAAGGCCGCTTGTTTTCTTATACAGACACACAATTATCGAGATTAGGAAGCCCTAATTTTCATGAAATTCCAATTAACCGTACCATTTCGCCCATGCACAATAACCAGCGCGACGGACACATGCGTCAGGAAATTGCAACAGGCCGCGTAAGTTATCATCCCAACTCTTTAGGAGGAGGATGTCCGTATCAGGCCAAAATAGAAGAAGGCGGTTTTGCGAGTTTTAATGAACGCATTGATGCCAATAAAGTCAGGGACAGAAGCGCCAGTTTTTCGGACCATTTTAGCCAGGCAACGCTTTTTTACCAAAGCCAGACTGATACAGAGCAGGAACATATTATAAAAGCACTGACTTTTGAATTAGGAAAAGTTGAAACAGTCGCCATTAGAGAAAGAATGTTGGGATTACTGTCTCGTGTAGACCCAATTTTGGTTAGTAAAGTATCGAAAGGTTTAGGTTTGAAAACACCAAAAGATTTAGAAAAACCGCTTAATCACGGAGTAGGAGCAGATGCTGACCCTAATAAATATGAACCAACTTTTGTAAAAAGCAAAATAGATACTTCAGACAGTTTAAGTATTTTAAAAAACGAAAAAGGTAAAGATACGATTGCTACAAGACAAATTGCTTTTTTATGTGCAGATGGCGTAAATGCAGCATCAGTACAAAACATGAAAGCATCTTTGAAACAAGCCGGAGCCGTTGTAAAAATTATTGCACCGCATTTAGGTACGATCGCTACAGAAGATGGTTTGGAAATTCAGGTCGATCAAAGTTACTTAACCGCAGCTTCGGTACTTTTTGATGCCGTATTTGTGCCGGCAGGAAAAGGAATTTCAGATCTTAAAAATAATGGCGACGTAAAAGAATTTTTGACCGATGCCTACAAGCACTGCAAATTTATCGCTGCAGAAGGAGAAGGAATCAAAATTCTTCCATTTGTAAATAATAATGATATGGAGCGACCAAACAGAGATGTAGGCGTTTTAGTAGGCGATAAAGCAGGCGATGAATATCTTGCCGCTTCGTTTATTGATGCTATCGCAAAACACCGCTATTGGGATAGAGAAGCTAATCTGCAATAGTTCAAATAAAATTATTTTGACAGGTAAATAACTTTAAACTATTAAAATTGATATGCCAAGTGAAAAAGTGATCAGGTGCTGTCAGGCACTAATAAAAAAGAAATGGACGATAACTTTTGTAGAAAGCGCATCTGCAGGTAAACTTTGTAATGCGTTTTCTACCGTTATCGATTCAGGACAAATTTTAATTGGAGGTCTCGTTTGTTATCACGCCTCGATGAAAGAGGATTTGCTTTTAATTCCACACGGAACCATCGAAGAATACACGCCGGAATCTGCTGAAGTAACCCAATTAATGGCGCAGAATTTCCATCGTTTTGTTACATCAGATATTTGTGTGGCCTTAACCGGATTAGCAAGTCCGGGAGGAAGTGAAACGCCTGAGAAACCGGTAGGAACTATATTCCTGCATCTCATTTTTCCGCATAAAGAAATAGCCAAAAGATTAAAATTTGAGGGAAATCCCCACGAAATTATTGATCAGGCCGTTGATGCCGTTGCAGATATCTTATATGAAGAAGCGCAACAGTAAGCATAAAAAAACCGTTAGTTTTGAACTAACGGTTTTTTTTATATCTTAAATCAGAAAATCTCAGTCGACTCTAAATTTCCCATTTCCGGATAAATCCGCATCGCGAAATAAGTCATCTTCTTCATTTTCTTCGTAAATATCATTTTCTTCCTCATCATAATAATCATCAAATTTTTGATCTGCTTCTTCCTGATCTTCATCATTGGTTATGGTATCGTCTTGATTAACAATTTGTTCTTCTTCATCAGGACTTTTAGCATTTCTTGGGTGATGACTGTCTGTTTCGGTGTAAATACTTAAATCATCTTCAAGATCCCAATAGCCCAATTGCTGCATGCTTCGTTGTCTGTCCGTGATTATATTTTGTTCTGTATTATGAAAATTATGGTCGCGACGAGCGTAATCTTCTCTTGTGTCCATTTTCATAATGCTGCCGGTTTGTTGGTTGAAAGTATTCATAATAATAAGGTTTAATAATTAATACATACAAATTTAACTGCCCTGCATTCTAAATGTTTACAGAAAAATGATTCATAATTTCATAATTTACAGGTGGTTATGTTTTTGAATTGTTTAAAAAGCCTTCTCAAAATACGAAATTCTAAAAATTGATTATTATAATTACAAAGGAAATACGACACCATAGTCAGTAGAGGCGCACAGTAGTGTGACTACACAACGTTTTTTGCCACGAATTCACAAATTATTAATTTAATGAACAAAATAATTTGTGAATTCGTGGCTTTTGAAACATGTACAGAAAGGAAATTTATGACATAATGTTTATCGTAGAGACGCACAGCAGTGCGTCTACACAACGTTATTCAACCAGGATAATAGCTTTTTTAGAAAACGAAAATTCAAAACCTGCTTTTTAATTCGTCAAGCTGACTTTTTAAATTTATTCCTTTTACAATAAACTTCGAATTCCTATCTGTTGTTAGTCTTGTAGACGGAATTTCGATATTGATGACAGTTCCTTTTTTTTGTTTATAATCAATAATTAAGGAACCGCGCAGTTTATTGATTCGGGACTCTAAATGAAGTAGCGTAATTCCCTTTAGATAATTTTCAGTATTCGTACCATTATCCACAAATAAAAGACTTAAGTCATTTTCAATAAGATTGAGCTGAATTTCTATTTGAGAAGCCTTTGCATGTTTAATCGTATTGTGCAGCAAATCATGAATAATCTTAAAAACTTCGACCTGAATCACTTCATTTACGGAATCAATTTCTTTTTTTGGAAAAGTTAGAAAGGAGATTTTTAATTGGCTGGCAACACTTAAATTAACCAGATAAGAATCTAAAACGTCACAAAATTTAGTTGGACTAAACTTCTTCGGGACCATAGTATTAGATAAGTTTCGTACCAGTTTATAGGTTTCTTCCAGTTGCAGATTGATTTTGGTAATGTTTTTCAAATTGCTATTGTTCAAATGATTCAGCTGTAATTTTATGGCAGCTAAATTTCGACCAATCGTATTATAGAGTTCCTGCGAAATAAGTTCGCGCTCTTTTTCCTGACCGCTAATCCAGGCTTTAATCAGATTTAATTCCTGTTCTTTTAAAATACTGTCTATTTTTTGAAAATTGATTTCTTCCTGCTTAATGTTTAATAAACGCTGTGTATTTAAAGTTTTATAAGTTTGAACTAAAAGCCCCGTAAGCAACATTAAAAGAGATAAAAAAACAATTACGATATACAGTTGCATATTTTGTTTTTGCTGAATCGAGATTAAAGTGTTTTTTACAAAAGTGCTTACAACCGTGTTAAATATCAAAGAAGAAGGTGAGCTGTGAGCAGAAGAAAAAATTGTCGCTTGTTTATTTTCTATTTGCGCCTGCAAACCAAATGATAAAAATAAAAACAGCAATAAAGAAAGCCTTTTACAACAAGGTACCATACGTTTTAGTTTTAAGATCAATAATAAAATATTAAAGTTAAAGTCTTGTAAATTTGGGATTTATAAGAATAACGCAATTTTTTTTGCAGACTAAAAATAATATAAAACAATTAATATAGTATCGTTTTTAATTAATTTTTTTAAGCGCGTTTTCTATTTATCAGGTCTTATAAATGCGGTATTTATTTCATCTTGAACGTTTTAAAGTCAGAAATCATAATTTTCGTAATGAAATGGCTATTTTTTGCATTTTTAAGAATTTTTAAGGGATTTTTAAGTTGTACTTATTTAGCTGAAAAACAATAAGTTTCACGAAAACATCAGTATTTTATTATAATACTCAAAAATATATTTCGACAGAGCCAATATGTATTCGTAAATTAGTAGCCAAATAATATACCACATGACAGTACTTACATTTACGCTGATTATGATTCTTGGGGCTTTTTTAGCCGGATTTATAGGTTCATTATCAGGATTAGGCGGCGGAATCATTATTATACCACTTTTAACAGTCGTTCTTGGAGTTGATATTCATTATGCCATTGGAGCGGCTTTAGTTTCGGTAATTGCCACTTCTTCAGGGTCTGCTGCTGCTTATGTTAAGGAAGGAATAACCAATATGCGTTTGGGAATTTTTCTCGAAATTGCCACTACTCTGGGAGCAGTTGGCGGAGCATTACTTTCGGCCATTGCACCAACTTCTTTTATCGCCGTTTTATTCGGACTGACTTTAATTTTCTCGGCAATTAATTCCTTACGAAAAAAAGAAGAACATATCGTGTTAGAATCAAGTCCATTGGCAAAAAAACTACATTTAGAAGGAACATATCCCACACATGACGGACAAGTCGTGCATTACGGAACCAAAAACGTGATTGGTGGTTTCAGCATGATGGGACTTGCCGGAATGATGTCGGGTTTATTGGGAATTGGTTCCGGAGCTTTTAAAGTAATTGCGATGGATAATATCATGCGAATTCCGTTTAAGGTTTCAACAACAACCAGCAATTTTATGATGGGCGTAACCGCAATGGCGAGTTCTGTTATTTACATTCAAAAAGGCTATATCGAACCCGGAATTTGTATGCCGGTCGTAATTGGTGTATTGTTTGGAGCAATGGCTGGAGCCAAAATATTAGTGAAAACAAACCCGAAAAAACTACGCATCTTTTTTGCCTGCCTGATTTTTGTTTTGGCAATAAACATGATTTATAACGGACTTAATGGAAAAATCTAAAAGCATGACACAGGAAAAATTTGGAGAAAAAGATTTTCAAACCATTATAGGTAATTTATTGCGTTACGGTGTATGGATTTCGTTATCAGTCGCTTTTATTGGCGGAATTGTCTATTTAATGCACCACGGAAACGACATCGAAGATTATTCGGTATTTAAAGAAAACGACCGAAATATATTTGAAGTAATTGCGGCTATTTTTAGCGGCGTAAGTCAGGGAAAGGGAGAATCGATTATATTTTTAGGAGTATTATTGTTGTTTCTAACGCCTGTATTTCGTGTTTTACTCTCGTTATTTTCGTTTCTTTTAGAGAAAGATTATCTGTACGTAGTGATCACTTCGATTGTCATCGGAATAATTATTCTGAGTATTTCATTTGGATTTTCACATTGAGAAAAGATTTGAGAATATAGAATATAGATGTGAGAATATAGATTGTAGATTTTATTTCATGCAGATTTGCGCAGATTAAATTTGGATAATCATTTGCGCAGATCGCCTAAAATCTTTTTTTATCTTCAATATTGTCGACACCGTTTATTGTAGAGGCGCACAGCAGTGCGTCTACGTTCCAATCTTCTACACCAATTGTTTATACAATGTGTTAGACATCGCAAGAAAATCAAAAGCTAGTAAATCTGCGTTTAGTAAATCACGTTTCCAAAAATTTTTAATTTTTAATTCTCAATTTTTAATTAAAAAATCTATTTCCCAATAATTTCCCTGCGATGTAATTCGCCCCAGTCTTTCAAAGCCATAATAACATTCGTAAGCGACTGACTATGTACGGTTCTGGCATATTCAACCGTTGGCGGAAACGTGTCGTAAACTGTTCTTGTAACCAGTTTATTTACTTCCATATCTTTAAGTTCTTTTGAAAGCATTTTATCTGTAATGCCGTTAATGTCTTTCGAAATCTCTTTAAAACGTTTGGGTCTGTGAGACAAAGCGATTAAAATGGGTAATTTCCATCTTCCGCTTAAAACTTCCAAGGCGTCTCTTACCGGTAATAAAGCCGCCATGCATTCTTTGGGTTCGCAGTTTTTTTCTGCAATAATTTTTTCAACTTCAGTCGCTGTTTCCATATTTTTCGTATTACTATCCCCAAGGATAGCGCTATCCTCCGGGATAGTACTATAAAAGAGATAGTAAATGTAGATAAGTTTGCATCATAAACAAAATAATACTAAAATTATGAGCAAAAGAATTCTGAATATAACGACAAGCCTGAAAGGTGATGCATCCTTCAGCATCCAGCTATCAAATGCTATTCTTGAAAAACTAAAAGCAGAACATCCGGATAGTCAGATAAAAACTTCTGACCTTACAAAAGTACCTTCACCATATTTGGACGGATTGAATTTGGGCGCATTTTATACGCCTGCAGAATCGCATACAGCAGAGCAGCAAGCAGCCGTACAATATTCAAACGAAGCGATAAAAGATTTATTAGAAGCTGATATTATCGTAATTGGTGTGCCAATGTACAATTTCGGAATTCCGGCAGTATTAAAAGGATGGGTTGATCAGGTGGCAAGGGCAGGAGCAACATTTAGTTACGCAGACGGTTCGCCAAAAGGATTGGTAACCAATAAAAAAGTATACTTATCAATCGCATCCGGAGCCATATTTTCTGATGGTCCGTACAAATCGTATGATTTCTCAGAGCCTTATTTACGCGCTGTACTTGGTTTTTTAGGCATGACAGATGTTACTACTTTCCGTGTAGAAGGAACCGCAATTCCTGATTTCGCAGAAGCTGCTTTACCAAAAGCCCTGGCAAGTGTTGAAGAATTTGCTTTTTAAGATTAAAAGTTTGCCACGAATTGCACGAATTTCCGCGAATTATTATTTGCATATACGCAAAGATGAATTAGTGAAAATTCGTGTAATTCGTGGCAAAAAACTATTTCTCAATAATCATGGTGATTCCCTGACCGCCTGCAGCACAAATCGAAATAAAACCTTTTCCGGAACCTTTTTCGTTAAGCAGTTTTGCCATAACGCCAATAATTCTTCCGCCTGTAGCCGCAAATGGATGCGCTGCTGCAAGACTGCTTCCTTTTACATTTAGTTTGCTTCTGTCGATCGCACCAAGATTTTTCTTCAAACCTAAAGAAGCAGTAAGTTCCGGGCTTTCCCAAATTTTTAAAGTAGCCAAAACCTGAGCAGCAAAAGCTTCGTGAATTTCATAAAAATCAAAATCCTGCAAAGTCATATTCGCTTTTTCCAGCATTCGCGTAGCGGCAAATACCGGCGCAAGCAATAAGTTTTGCTGGTTTTTTACATATTCAACTGCTGCCACTTCAGCATGCGTGATGTAAGCCAAAATTGGTAAGTTATGTTCTTTTGCCCATTCTTCGCTGGCTAAAAGTATACTCGACGCACCATCCGTAAGCGGAGTAGAGTTTCCTGCCGTAAGCGTTCCGTTTGTTTTATCAAAAGCAGGAGCCAGTTTTGCCAGTTTTTCTAAGGTACTGTCTTTACGAAGGTTATTGTCTCTTTCAAGTCCGTTAAATGGCGTAATCATATCATCAAAAAAACCTTCATCATACGCTTTTGCCATATTCAAATGACTTTGAAGCGCCAGTTTATCCTGTTCTTCTCTCGGAATCTGATAATATTTCGCTGTTATTTCTGTATGTCCGCCCATCGAAAGTCCGGTTTGTGCTTCTTCATTTCTAGGCACAAGCGGACTCAAATCTTTTGGTCTTAATTGCAAAAACAATTTTATTTTTTCTCCAAGCGATTTTGCTTTTCTCGCTCCAAGCAATATTTTTCTCAATTTCTCGCTTACCGCAATTGGCATGTCACTAATGGAATCGACACCACACGCAATTCCCGATTCAATTTGACCAAGCGCAATTTTATTCGCAATATAAATGGCGCTTTCAATACCGGTATCACAAGCCTGTTGTAAATCGCAGGCCGGAGTTGCAGGATCGAGAGCCGTTTTCATAACAGATTCCCTAATCAGATTGTTATCCATCGTGTGTTTGATTACTGCACCGCCCACAACTTCACCAAGCAATTCGCCTTTAAGGTTGTATTTATCAACAAGACCGTTAAGGGTCGCAGTCATCATTTGTAAATTACTAACATCTGAATAGAAAGTATTTGCTCTTGCAAACGGGATTCGGTTATAACCCACAATAGCAACTTTTCTAATTTTACCGTTATTTTCCATAGTTATGATTTGTTAAATTATATTGATTCGTTTAATTTGCTTTATTTTTTACTAAAAACGCCGTCTTTTTCCTGAAATGCCCAAGTCGCCATTGCATGAATAACAGGTACCAAACCGTTTCCAGCATTGCTTAACCGGTACGTGACAAAAGGCGGAACTACAGGTTTTGCTTCTCTGATAACCAGACCGTCTGTTTCTAATTGTTTTAAATGCTGAATCAGCATTTTTTCAGTTATGGCCGGAATTTCTCTTTTTAGTTCGCTGTAACGTTTCGTTCCGGTTGATAAATGATAGAGAATAATAGGTTTCCAGTATCCGCCAATTTTTTCCATTACATACGTCACCGGACAATTGTCCAGCGCATATTGCTTGTTTTCCTGTATAGTCGAAGATTCTTTAATTGCTGTCATGATACATACTTTAGGGTAAGTACTTGTATAAAAGTAAGTGCAAATATACCTTTGTTCCTGTAATAAAAAAAACTATTTAAGATGAAAATTATCATATCAGGTTCTTTAGGGAACATCGGAAAACCATTGGCAAAAGAACTTATTGCCGCAGGACACACAGTGACAATCATTAGCAGTAATGCTGACAGAAAAACCGAAATTGAAAATTTAGGCGCAAAAGCAGCAATTGGTTCTGTTAGCGACGCCGATTTTTTAGCAGAAACTTTCGCCGGCGCTGATTCCCTTTTTGCGATGACGCCACCAAACATGGGAGGTTCAAATGTAATTTTAAATACGGTAAACGCAGGAAATGCTTTTGCTGCAGCAATAAACAAAGCAGGAGTAAAGCGTATTGTTATGTTGAGCAGTATTGGTGCCGATCAGGAAAACGGAACCGGACCAATCGCCGGATTGCACCAAATCGAAAAAATCTACAGCAAATTAGAAAATACAGCCGTCACTTTTTTACGTGCCGGATTTTTCTTCAATAATTTTTATAATGATGTTCCAATGATAAAAGGCGCCGGAATTATCGGGGCTAATTATCCTGCAGATATAAAAATGCCATTTGTACATCCGGAAGATATTGCAGCGGCTGCAGCAGAGGAATTACAAAAAGAGACAACAGGAAAAAATGTCCGTTATATCATCAGCGATGTTCGCACGCCAAATGATGCAGCAAAAGTTTTAGGAACTGCAATTGGTAAAAACGATTTACCATGGATTGAATTTATAGACGAACAATCTTTACAAGGAATGACGCAAGCCGGATTACCGGAAGAGATCGCCGGTTTATATACAGAAATGGGCTCGGGTTTGAGAAGCGGGAAAATTTCACAAGATTTCCTAAGCAATAATTTTTCGGTTGATGGGAAAATTAAATTGGAAGATTTTGCAAAAGAATTTGCTGAAAAATTCTAATCCTAAAGTGTAGTCCCTAGGGGACAAATAATAGCATGGGGTAATTAATTTCTACCAACATGTAATCTCTCCGAGATATTTTTTTATTTCATTAAGATAATGGTAGTGATAACTGAGCAATAATTTCGGTTGATGGTAAAATAAAAGTGGAACAAAAGAATTTGCTGAGAAATTCTAATCATAAAGTGTAGTCCCTATGGGACAAATAATAGCATGGGATACTTGATTTTTCTACCAACATATAATCTCTCCGAGATATTTTATTTCATTTAGAACATTGGTCGTGGTAACATGAAATTAATCTGCCCAAATAATTTCTCTGAAATATTTTTTATTACTCCGTTAGGAGTTAAATGTTGGTAGATTAAATGTTGGTAGGATTATCCGACACAAAGATAAAAATATCCCGTAGGGATTACACCTAATGCTCATAGCATTTACTTAAAGTGATTGTTTAATAAGCTATTGAAAATAAGCCTGTTAATAATCGTTACGTGATTTAACGCAACTAAATTGCATATTATTAGACATTAATAAAAAAGCCGTCAAATTATTCGTTTGACGGCTTTCTTTATAATTAAAAATTTAAAAATTTTAGGTTGAAAAAGTTAATCCCTTAGCTTTAAAATTACTATACAAAGTTTGGCGTGCGCCGCTTATTGTTTCTTCGGTGCGATAAATGCTGCACCAGAATTTAATCAGGATTTTATATTTTCCATCAGAAATCGAAGTGTAATAAATTTGCGAAGGTTTGCTGTTATTTACCAACGGAAGACTTTCTAAAGATTTAGTAATAATTTCGTTTATATCATCCGGAGTTGTTTCGCCGGTTATTTCGATCGAAATATCAACCAGTTTAAAATTGTCGGTATAGGTCCAGTTTGTGATATTTTGCGATAACAAATTACCATTTGGGATAATAATTTCGGCACCGTTTGGCGCGTTGATTTTCGTCGTACGCAATCCCATCGATTTTACACGGCCCGATTCTGAACTAATATCGATCACATCTCCAATTTGGATTGGTTTATCAAAAATCAAAATAATACCCGATACGAAGTTGTTCACCACGTTTTGAAGTCCAAGTCCAACACCGACACCTAACGCACCTAAAAGTATGCTTAATTTATCCAAAGGCATTCCCGAAGCCGCAACTGCCAAAAGGTAACCAACAATTAAAACGACAAGTCTCGTAATAAGCAATTTAGAATGCTGTCTTTTGTTGATGTTTTCTTCATTTTCATCGTCAATCTCTCCAAAAAAGTACGCAACATATTTTTGAAGTAAATGCGCCACCCAAATAATAATAAAAAACAAAACAATGTTTCCTAACGTAAAAGTGATGCTGCCAATCGTGTTGGGATGGCTCATTAAAGAAGCCAAAGAAGTGCGTAAAGATTCCCAAACATTCAAATTGGAAGCAATTACAACAACCCACATGTAACTAATTACAATGATAAAGGGTTTTTTTAGTGTTTCTGATAAATGTTCGTAATCAAAAATCTTTTCGATTCCGCGTTTGATTCTGGTGGTATAGATTTGTAAAATGATGATTTCCAGAATGATTTTCAAAAGAACGCTCAACGCTACAATCTGCGTGAGCGAAATAAAAGCCGTTAAACTCAACATGTTTGAGATAGAAACTCTTCCAAAAATATTGTGCAGGATCGAAAGTACATTTAAGCCAATAAACAGAATTGTAGCCCATTTGAAAAATCCTTTGATGTATAATTGCTCTTTTAAGCTCTTAATTTGTACTAAACCATATCTGATACCAAAAATATTAATTATGATAAAAGCACAGCGTTGAAATAAGCCTACGGTGATAAATAGATCTAAAAAGCAAAGAATAAAAAACAATCCTAAAAGTAAAAGCCAGTTTCTCATCGAAACCGCCGACCATTTATTTTTGAAAAGAATCGTCAGAAGTCCCAGTAAAATCAGGTGAAGAAATTCGATAAACAGGGCAGGAGCATATAAATTACCCACAACGGCAATGTTTAAAGCAATAACGGCAACAGGAATGATTACGCCTCTGTTTAAATATTTGAAATTAAAAAGCGATAGATTATCTCCATGTCCGTTTTCTTTCAGGTATTTTAAATTACGCGAAATGTACCAGCCCAGGATTCCCATCAAAATTGCAAGTGAAATTAATCCGCCGGCACGATAGCTTAAATAATAAGCTGCCACACTTTCTTCGATAATGACTTTTGCCCCGATATTTTGAGCTACTTTTTGTTTTGGGACAGAATCGTTAATGCTCCACAAAAAAGGATATTCTTTTTTGCGCATACTAATTCCCGACTGTTCCAGTTTATTGTCCACTGCAATCAAAGCGTTCGATACTGCAATTTTTCTTTCAACAGTCAAACGTTTGTTGTTGTTCAAAATCCCCTGATTTTTAGTCATCAGGCTGTCTGTGGCTTTATATCTTTTTCTAAGATTGGCAAATTCCTGTTTGAATTGTTTACGGCGAATCGTATCTTTTATCAGACCCATCAGGGTTTTATCCTTACGAAGCTCAATAAATCGGTCTTTGATTTTTTCAAGATTCTGATTTCTCAGGTTGATGGCCGTATTTTGTTCCTCAAGCTGTTGTTCGATCTCTTTTAGAACAATGCGGTACATTTGCTGATTACGCGCATTTGGGTTCGCACCTTTCAGACTGTTTAAAATTAAATCGAGTTTGCTTTGGGTTCTTTTAATTTCGCCAAACAGGTGATGGCTGGCACCGTCAAAATCGGCATCGTTAAAAGCAGTTTCCATCGCGGCACTCGCTTTTTCAATCGCCATTAAATAATCGCTGTCGGTGGCGCTTTCTTCAAATAATTTTGAACGGGTTTCTTTTTTCGGCTTTTCCGTTTTTGAGGAGTCAGTTTGCGAATAAGAGAGCGGCGCAAAAAGCAATCCAAAAAACAAGGTTAGTAAACAAATAAAACTTCTTTTTAGAATCATAATTTTTTGTGTGAATTAGGGTTTCCAAATGTAATTTTTTTTACCAAACTTTCGGTAGAAAATCAGAAGATTTAAGATAAGTTTATTTTAAGATTGAAATTAATTTGTCAGGTAAAAAATGAAGTTCAATTTTTCACTTAAATTATCGCTTTTTTGATTGAAATTAAAATGTAACTTTTGTGTAACTTTTTTATAAATAGATTGTAAACCAGATTTTTACTATTATTTATTTAAATTGATAATAGAATAGTAAATAAAAAAATCCAATTCGTTAAAATTGGATTTTTTTATGGTTTTAAAAGACGAATTTTTGGTGGAAAATTATCGTTTTAATTTAATTTTTATGTTCCAAAAACAATAAACTGTGATGCAATTTATGGTCGCCAAAATCCAAAGTATCGGACTGCTGAAAAAGCTGTAATAACTCCTTCCATTCGGGATTTCGACAAAAGGAACCGTTATTAAAGCGTCTAAAAACAAGGCTGTTAGCGACATTATGATTCCAAGTAATAATCCGTGAAGTTTAATTCCGTTTTTATAATAAAATAAAGCACTTTCATTTGAATATAACACAATGAAAATCATTATCATTACGGCTTGTGTATTAAAGGAATTGTTTACTAATGGAACAAAGCCTAAAATATACAAAGAAAGACTTACACAAAGCCATACATAAAAGCCCGGCAATAAAATTCGAAGGTATTTCATAGCGGTAATTTTAGACATTTATAATGTTCCAAATTCCGGTTTTTGCGACTTTCTTTGCATAGGCTGAAAAGTCAGTTGGTTTTCTTCCAAGGACTTTTTCAATGTCATTTGTTACATAAGAATTTCTTCCATCTAAAACTTGTTCAAACAGGTAATTGATGAGCCAAATATGATCTTCAGGAACCTGATATTCCTGTAGCATTTGAGTGTATTCTTCTAAAGATAATGCCCGAAACTGAATATTTTTATTACTTGCTTTTGCAATTTCGGCGACAGCCTCAGGAAAAGTCAGTAATCGCGGACCGGTAAGTTCATACGTCTGACCGTTGTGTTTGTCGTGCAAAAGACACTCTGTAACTACATCGGCAATATCGTCAGCATCTGTAAAAGGTTCAAGCGCTTCAGCTCTTGGCAAGGCTACAAAACCCGCCAATATGGGTTCTAAAAAGAAGCTTTCACTAAAGTTTTGACTGAACCAGCTTGCTCGTACAATCGTCCAGTTTTTGGCGGTATTCTTTACAATTTCCTCACAAACCTGTGCCTCTTTTTCGCCTCGTCCGGATAATAAAACCATTTTTTGAACGCCAAGTTTCGTGGCTAAAAATGTAAATTTCTGAATGATTTCAGGTGCTGAGGGAACCGCTAAATCGGGTTGGAAGGTAATATAAACAGCATCAATTTCCGTTAAAACGCTATTCCAGGTTTCGGGATTTTCCCAGTCAAAAGGAATTTCTGCAGTACGCGAACCTGTTCTGATTTCTATTTTATCATTATTTTGCAAACGTTCAATTACGCGTTTTCCGGTTTTTCCGTTAGCTCCTAGCACTAAAATTTTCTTTGTTTTCATATCAATATTTTTTAAAGTGAATACTGATACAAAGATGTTTAGTAATAAATCAAATCATTTGTTGCAAAAGAATTACGATTTGTTTGAAAAGCATTTTTGTCTGACATCGTTAGGTCGTACGCCAAACTTTTTATAAAAAGCATTCGAGAAAGAACTCAGGCTTTCATAACCCACTTCCCAAGCGGCTTCCTGAACAGTTTTATCACTATTTTGCAATAACTCATAAGCCTTATTAAGCCGTTCTTCCTGAATGTATTTGAAAACCGGAATGCCAAAAAGTTCCTTAAAGTTCTTTTTTAGCTTATTGCTGTTAAGTCCAACCATTTTAGAAAGTTGTGTAATAGAGGGCGGCTGCGAATAGTTATGTGTTACGATTTCTTTAGCTTCAAAAAGTTTGTTTTTATCCCGCTCTGAAAAATCACTTTTTTGATCGCTTGCCAGTAAGCCGTAAAAGTGCGAAAGCAATTCATTAATCTGGCTTTTTAAAAACAATAATCTCGTGTTTCCGGTATAAGTGGTATTAAATATTTTTTGAACAGCAAGCTGCATATCGAGTGTCATATAAAACGACGGACCTTTTACAAAATGCTCTTTTGGGTTTAATAAATCAGGCAAATGCTGTTCGAAAATCTCTTTTTCTGCCGGAGATAATAAGTGCATATTTTTTAGTTTCGAAAAAATACTAATCGATTGTAAAGGCTTGTCAGGTTCTATTTTATGAGCGAATTCTACTTTCTGATTTCCAAAAAAGCAAATCGCCAAACCTGTGGTATTCGTTAAATATTTGGTTTGTTGGTTGTGTTTTATTTCCAATTCGACATTGCCCGAGCCATAAAAAGCAAATCCTACAGCATCACCATCGATCTCGCATTTTTGAACAAAGGTTTGCGATGCGTTTGACTGTTCGATTAAAACAATAAAATCATTTAGTTCGATGATATCTGTTGTCATTGCTGAGGTTTTTTGATTTAATTATCTTTTTAATGTTTTGATTTAATGGAATTTAAAGCGCTAATATAGAAAAATTTTTAGCAGAAGTTCATTTTGTAAAACGGTCCTTTTGTGCTTTTTCTTGTTTCAAAATCAACAGGTTGATGTTTCATTTTATAGAATGAAACCTCTTTCTAAAATTTTGTGTGTGAGTTATTGATAATTTAGTGGTGATCAAAACAGTAGTGATCAAAATAAATGATTTTGATATTCCCGCTTTTATTCTGTTTGTATGTTTTTTTGAGGATTTAATTTAACCTAATAATTTAATACAGAAACATATATGTCTCTTCCTGATGAATTATACAATGCAAAATTTGCTGAATATATCGAATCTCTCAAAATTTTATATTTAGTAGACGATAAATTCAAAACAATGTGTGATGACTACTGTAGCAGTAAATTAAACACTGAAAAATACAGAAGAAAATTCGAAAAAGACTTTCATCACAAATTGCAATACGAGAATTTATCAAAAGAACTGGAAGAAGAAATTTTGATTTATCTGATCAGGAAAGAATAATACAGCAACTCACAAAATTGAAAATAAAGTAAAATTTAAAGTAATCAGTTAAATTATGAAAAAAGGATTTTCTATAGTAGTATTTAGTTTTGTTTTGATTTTGTTTTCCTGCAAAAAGGATAAAAAAGACGAAGAACTTGCCGAGGTAATAAAGCCCTCAACAGCTGATTCTGTTGCTACAACAGATATTGGCTGGCCACGTGAAGTAAATGCAAACGGATCAAAATTAGTGTATTACCAGCCTCAGGTAGACCAATGGAAGGATTTTAAAGAAATAACGGCAGAAGTCGCATTCTCTCTGACTCCAAAAGGCGGAAAAGAAGTTTTGGGAGTCGCTTCTATGCAGGCTGAAACCCTCGTAGATAAAGATTCCAGAAATGTGTTTTTCAAAAATCTGGAAGTTACAGACGTCAGATTTCCGGCGCTTGATGAAAAGAAAGAACCTGAAATGGAAAAATTATTTAAGGAATTGATTCCAAAAGGAGGAAACCCAATTGCCCTAGACCGCGTTATGGCCGACTTAAGCAAAAATAACAGCCCTTCAAAAGGTGTAGCGGTTAAAAACGATCCTCCGGAAATTTTCTATAGTTCAAATCCTTCGATTTTATTGATTGTTCAGGGTGAACCGGTTTTAGCTCCCATCGAAAAATCAAATCTGAGTTATGTTGTCAATACAAACTGGGATTTATTTTTTGATAAACCTTCAAAAAAGTACTATTTACTGGTCGAAAATATCTGGCTTACAGCTACAGATTTAAAAGGAAAATGGACAAAAATTCAAAGCTTGCCAAAGGAAATGAGCAATTTACCGTCCGGACAAAACTTTGATGATGTCAAAAAAATGGTGCCGCCGCCAACAGAAAATGTCAACTTGGAAGTCTTCTTCAGCAATAAACCCGCTGAACTTATAGCCGTAAACGGAGCACCGAAATTTGAAAAAATCCCCGGAACACAATTGATGTATATCGACAATACGGATAACGATGTTTTTGCCGATGAAAAAGACGGGCAATATTATGTTTTACTGTCAGGCAGATGGTTCAAATCCAAAGAATTAACTGGTCCGTGGACATATGCCACGACTAGTTTGCCGGCAGATTTTGCAAAAATCCCTAAAGATTCTCCGCGTGCCAGTGTACTGCCATCAGTTCCCGGAACTCAGGAAGCTTCAGATGCGGTAATGCTGGCTCAGGTACCTACAACGGCAATTGTAAAAAAAGCAGATGCGGAAGCAAAAGCAAAAGTAAATTATGACGGAGCGCCTCAGTTTAAACCAATTGAGGGAACGTCGCTTCAATACGCCAGCAATACGCAGGAAAAAGTGATCAAAGTGGGAGATATGTATTATTTGTGCTTTCAGGCAGTTTGGTTTATGTCAACAAATCCAAATGGTCCGTGGAAGGTAACTAATTCAGTTCCAACAGAAATTTATACGATTCCACCAAGTTCTCCGGTATATAATGTGACGTATGTTACCCAAACAAATGTTACTGATACAACCGTAGAAAGCAGTACAACAGCCGGTTATTTTGGCGCTTTTATAGTTGGTGCTATGTTTGGAGCCATATTGACTTATGGAACAGGATTTTACTATCCGCCTTATTTTTATTATGGTCCAATGTATCCTATTTATCGCCCTTGGCCTTGTACGTATGGTGTAGGCGCGGTCTACAACCCTTGGACAGGCGGCTGGGCAGCAGGAAGAGCCGTTTATGGTCCTTACGGATCTGCCGGATCTGCGGCATGGTACAATCCTGCCACCGGAAGATACGGCCGTGCAGCAAGTGTTCAGGGCTGGTACGGAGGCAGAACCGTTGCGCATGCCTATAATCCGTGGACAGGAAATTACGGAGCTACAGCGCAAGGTCACAATGCGTATGCACAATGGGGACATTCAGCAGCTTCAAACGGTCGGGATTGGGTGCAATCCGGTCACATTACGACAAGACAGGGAAGCGTTGTGGGGTATAAAACTTCCGGTGGAAATGAGGGTGTAATCACACATCACAGAGGCGGAGGAACTACGATTCATACCAATAATAATCTATATGCCGGTCACGATGGTCATGTTTATAAAAAAGATGCTAACGGCAACTGGAGTCATTATAACAACGGAAATGGCGGATGGACGCAGGCAGGAACTTTGGGTTCTACGCAGCGTTCAGGCGATAAAATTCAGAATGCGGGAGACCGAATTCAAAACAATAATCTGCAAAAACCGGATAAAGTTCTGGGTCAGCCCAATAAACCACTTGGAGAAGCGGGTCGTGCAAATACCATTGAAGGTTTAAACCATTCTGATTTTGCAAGGGATCGCGGTGAAACACAAACGCGAAACTTTCAAAATTTCCAACGCAACAGCGGTGGTGCTAATGGTGGCGGATTTAGAAGCGGAGGATTCAGAGGAGGCGGCGGTTTTAGAGGACGTCGATAAAAATTGTATACTTTATTATTTTGGTTAGGTTAGTTATTTATGGACAGAGTTTGGAATTATTTCTAAACTCTGTCTTTTTTATTCTGAAAATCCAATTCTGCAATAATCTGTTTTTTCATCGAAGTATGCACATAATCTTTTGCCTCGGCATACGAAATAGCGTATTTACGTGGAATATCTTGTAAATGAACAGGAAAAGGAGCCAAAATTTTATCATAATAAACATCCAGTTCGCTATCATTTGGCATTTCAAACTTTAATTTTAATTGAAATCTTCGCAGTAAAGCCGTATCAATATTGTGGTAATGATTTGTTGCACAAATAAGTAAACTTTCACCGGGCAAATAATCCATCAATTGAATAATGGTGTTTACGAGACGTTTCATTTCGGCTACATCTTTGTCTTCGCTGTCACGACTTTTTCCGATCTGATCAAATTCATCGAGAAATAAAACCGCTTTTTCGCGAATGGCTTTGTCAAAAATGGCTTTTACATTTTTAGAAGTTTCACCAATTCTCGCATTGATTAAAGTACTCAGGTTGATGATCACAATACTTTTGTTTAAAGCAGTTGCAATAGCTTTTGCAGTCGTCGTTTTGCCGCAGCCAGAATGTCCGTGCAGTAATATTTTATTATCAACCTGAAGATTATATTTCTTTAATTCGTCCAGATATTGATGTTCCTTGATGGTTTGCAGTAAAGCCGCTTTGTTTTCTTCGCTGAAAAGCAAATCATTCAAAGCAATTTTTTCAGTATCATTTACGGTAAGTTCGTACAGATTCATTAGCGTTTTATTTGCTGCAAAATTAGATTTTATTCTGCAATATTCTCGTTCCAGATTTCTTTTCCTAAAAACCGATTGCCAAAAATAGAAGTTCCAACCCGAACCATATTTGAACCTTCGGCTATAGCCAATTCCAAATCCTGCGACATTCCCATGGAAAGCTTTAAATTGGCGATGCCTTCTATTTTTTCAGCATAAATTTCATCCCTGATTTCCCTTAATAATCGAAGCGAAGGACGCATTTTTTCTTTTTCTACATCTAATAAACCAATCGTCATCAATCCTTTTATTTTCAAGGTATCGTATTTTTTTATTTCTCTAATAAAGGGAATTACCTCGTTTGGAGACAATCCAAATTTGCTTTCTTCAAATGATGTATTGACTTGTACAAATACATCCAGCGTTCTTCCGTCTTTTTGAAGTTGTTTGTCTAATTCCTGTGCCAGATTTAACCGATCCAGCGATTGAATACAGGTTACATATTTCAAAACGTCCTTTATTTTGTTGGTCTGTAAATGCCCTATAAAATGACGTTCTATCGCTAAATCCTTCAAATCAGCATCTTTATCGCGGAATTCCTGCATTTTATTTTCGCCAATTAAAGTTTCTCCGGCTTCAATTGCAATTCTGATTTTTTCTGCAGAAACGGTTTTGGTTGCCAGTAAAAGCTGAACATCTGATGCATTTCTGCCAGAAAGTTGACAGGCATTTTCGATACGATCGTGAACCTGTTTCAAATTAAAAAGTATATCCTCTTTCATAATACAAAAATAGAAATTATCTGGATTGTAAATAAGATCCAGTTTTCAATATTTAAGACAGTCCAGTTTGAGATTAATATGCAAAGGCTCAAAGTTTTATTTTCTCGCAGATTTGGCAGATTGAGCAGATTTATTTGGCTTTATTTTTAATCTGCTTAAATCTTAATTAGTTTCTGTATCTGCTTAATCTGCGAAATCTGCGAGAAAAATTAAACATATATAAATCAATACGCATTTTAATAAGTTATAAAATCTATGCTTCTATGTGTTAAAATTAATCATCCAATCTACTTTATTAAAATTCTAACTGGACCAGTAAACCCCCATAAATCACAAAACTGGATGATTTAATGGTTAGGTGTCCTGACTAATTTTGTCTCAGAAATAAAAGTTTAACTTAAAACAAATCAAAATGAGCAAATCAATTTTTTATCACGCAGGCTGTCCGGTTTGCATTAGTGCAGAACACGACATTTTAAATTTAATTGGTACTTCTTCTGTTGAAGTAGTGAACATTGGAACAGACAGAAGCAGAATCGCCGATGCGCAACAAGCAGGTGTAAAATCAGTTCCGGCATTGGTAACGCCAACTGGAAATGTATTGCATATCAATTTTGGTGCTTCTATGGCAGATGTAATCGGATAAATAAAATAAACCTCTTTGATTATTTCAGAGGGGTTTTTAAAAGAAAACAAATAACTAAAAATATAAAAGGACAATTATGAAAGTAGCAGTGTGGGATACTTATGTAACCCGAAAAGATGGAAAAATTATGCATTTTGATATTCTCGTAGATGAAAATACAGACGATGCCAATACCGTTTTTGAATTTGGAAGAAGTTATCTTAAAAGCGTTTTACAGGAAGGGCAGCCTTTGACTTCAAAGGAATGCAACTTTTGCCATATCGATAAAGCGCCCGCTGAAATCGAAAACCAAATCCTTAAAAATGGATATTCGATCATCGAAATGGAGAATTGTTATTAATTGAATTAAACTTTTCACGCAGATTTTACACATTTAAGCAGATTTAAATTGAAGAATCTTTTGCGCATATCTACTTAAATTTTTTTTAAAATCTGCGTGAAACAAATCTTTTAATCCGATAATCTGCCACCAATAAGCTCTTGCGGATTATGTTATAGACTGAAAGTGGGGGCTTTCAGTCTATTTTTATTTATGATGATATGAAAAATGTTTTTGATTTAGAAATACAAAACAGCAATATTGATAGTAAAATCGTGGCAGGAATGGAACGTTTGTCTCAGGTTTTCAAGATCTTATTGTGGGAAAAAGCAAAGAAATATGATTTGAGTCCTATACAGATTCAGCTTTTGATCTTTATAAAAAACCATTCTAAAAACAAATCGACTGTGAGTTATCTGGCGAGAGAATTTAATCTATCCAAAGCCACAGTTAGCGATACGATTAAAATTTTGGAACAAAAACAATACATTACAAAAGAAATTCAGCCCAGTGATTCGAGAAGTTATATTGTCGCATTAACACCAAAAGGCCTGGAAATAGTGCTCTTAACGGAAAATTATACTGATCCGCTATATGAAATTGTAGCTTCTGTCAATGAAAATGATAAAATGATTTTATGGAAAAACATGAGTTCTTTAATCGAACAATTGAATCATTCACAAGTTATTAACGTTCAGAATGCCTGTCATAATTGTCATTATTTTTCTGAACAAAACGGAAAAAAACAATGCCGCTTAATGAATATTCAATTAGAAACAAACGATATCAGATTGGATTGTCAGGATCATAAACCCAGACGTTTATAGTAGTTTTGAAAGTGCAATAATACCTTCTTCCATTTGCTGTTCTGTTAAGGAAGCATATCCTAATCTAAAACCTGAAATTGGGTTTTGATAACTAAATCGTTCCGGATGCATTATTTTAATGCCTTTACTCAACAGTTTTTCGCAAACCTCTTCTGCTTTTACATCAGCATTTGGAACAATCCAAAATGCGAGTCCGCCTTCGGGTTTTACGAATGTTACTTTATCTTTAAGATGTTGATTGCAAAGGGTTTCAAAAAAATCTCTTTTTGCTTTATATATAAGGTTGGTTTTTTTAAGATGTCTTTTGATTTTGCCTTCGTTAATCAGATGTAAAACGGCTTCTTCCATAATGTTATCGCCCTGAACATCAATCATTTTACGGTGTTTAGCCACTTTTTGAACAATTTCTGCCGAACTGGCCAGATATCCAATTCGCAATGCCGGAGCCACAATTTTGCTTAAAGTACCAATATAAATGAAGTTTTGAGCATTACTGTAACTCGAAATAGGCAAAATAGGACGCTGCCCAAAATGAAATTCATTGTCATAATCATCTTCAATAATCGTAAAACCGTACTGATTCGAGAGTTCGATGAGTTTTAATCGCTTCTTCAGACTCATCGTAACCGTTGTTGGAAACTGATGATGTGGCGTAACATAAATGGCTTTTATGTTGTTGTGTTTTTTTAAATGTGCTTCGACTTCTTCAACATTTAAACCGTCTGAAGCTACATTTACCGGAAGTAAAACGGCGCCTGCGTTTTCAAAAGCTTCCCAGGCGGGTTTATATCCCGGGTTTTCAATCATCACATAATCTCCTTTTGTAAACAGGCAATGTGCGGCGAGATACATCGCCATCTGACTTCCTCGCGTAATACAAATTTGATCGGGAGCGACGTTCATGCCTCTTTTAAAATTCAGCATCTGAACAATGGCTTTTCTAAACTCAATATCGCCCAGTTCATTGCTGTAACCCATGATTTGCCAGCGTGATTTTCTGTTGAAAATTTCTCTGTACGCTCGTGCCAGATCATTCATAGGAGCGAGTCGGCTGTCCGGAAGTCCGTCATCAAAAACAAGATGTGGTTTTATTTCTTCAACTAGTGCCGTCTTTTTTTCCTGATTATTAGATTTCTGAATGATTTCAGGCAATACATCGGCAATAAAAGTTCCTTTTCGATCCATCGTAATTAACCAGCCTTCAGAAATTAAAACATCGATGGCTTCTATAACCGTATTTCGGTTCACATTTAGTAACCCTGCGAGCTGCCTGCTTCCGGGTAACGCATTGCCGCTGGTTAAATTACCTGATTTTACCGCATTGATTATGGCATCGGCAATTTGCAGATAAAGTGCTTTGTCTGATTTTTTATTGAGTTGAATTTCAAATTCCCAAGGTCGTAACATCTGGACTACTAGTTTATATTAAAACTGTGTTATATCGATAGACCAAAGATAGGATAATTTTGTCATGCAATAACGCAACAACTTAAATAAATTAATATGGAATCCAAAGAAAAAAAATTCTCATCAAAAGACTTTCACCAAACTTTCGCAAGACCAAGTTTTGTAATGCCTGAAAATTTAATTCACAGAAATGTAGAACAGGCCGGCGAGCACAATCAATTTTCGACAGAAAGAAAACATCCTGTATTTTTTGTGGATTTGCCAAGTAAAAACGTCAGCATGACGATTGGCGGATTATTACCCGGACAATTAACAAACAGACACAGACATACTTATGAAACGCTTTTATATGTAATTGAAGGTTCTGGATTTACTGAAATCGAAGATCAAAAAGTAGAGTGGAAGGCTGGCGATGCCGTTTATATCCCGTCATGGACATGGCACAGACACCAAAACTTAAGCGATACGGAAAGCGCAAAATACATTGCAACTGAAAATGCGCCTCAATTGCAAAATTTGGGAGTAGCATTAAGAGAAGAAGAAGGCAGAGATTTATAAAACAGCAAACGATGAAAAACACACAATTTAAAGGTATTATCGCTTATCCTATTACCCCTTTTGATGAAAATGAAAAGGTTGATATTTCGCTTTACAAACAATTACTCGAACGATTGATTGTATCTGGTTCTCACGCCGTTGCTCCGTTGGGCAGTACCGGCGTGATGCCTTATTTGAAAGATGAAGAAAAGGAAGCTATTACAGAAGCTACAGTTTCGCAGGTAAAAGGTAGAGTTCCAATTTTGGTAGGAGTTTCTAATTTGACAACAGAAAGAACAATTTACCATGCAAAATCGGCTGAAAAAGCCGGTGCTGATGCGGTTATGATTATTCCGATGAGTTACTGGAAACTAAGCGATGACGAAATCGTAAAACATTACGACGCTGTTGCAAAACAAATTTCTATCCCCATAATGGCCTACAATAACCCGGCAACTGCAGGGGTAGACATGTCGCCATCATTACTAAAAAGAATTCTTGAAATTCCGAATGTAACCATGATAAAGGAAAGCACGGGAGATGTGCAGCGAATGCATTATCTGAAAAAAGAATTGGGTGATAATGTCGCATTTTATAACGGCTCAAATCCGCTGGCACTTTCTGCATTTGCAGCGGGAGCAACAGGCTGGTGTACGGCTGCTCCTAATTTAATTCCGGAATTGAATATTGCTTTGTACAATGCTATTCAGAAAAATGATCTTCAGGAAGCTCAAAAGTTGTTTTACAAGCAAATCGATTTGTTGCGGTTTATTGTAGAAAAAGGACTTCCAAGAGCTATTAAATCCGGATTATATCTTCAGGGAGTTGAGGGCGGACAGTTAAGAAAACCACTGCAGCCTTTGACAGAAAAGGAGATCAGTGAACTAAGCAGCATTTTAAAGTTAGTTACTAATTCAAACTAAATGTTAAAAGGGATCGTATAAAATAAACGATCCCTTTTTCTTTATCAATAAATAGCCAAACCAAATTATAGGTTTGGCTATTTTACTTTTTAAAATTCTCCTTTTTTCATATAAGGCTGACCCCAAAGTATACTTTGCATTAAAACGCTTTTTAGCCATGCATTGTACATTTTATCTACGTCAGAAGCACTTGCTCCGCTTTTAGCTAAAAATGGTTTTAAGGTTGTAGTAACCGGAATTGTCAAAGCGGGAATGTAACGGTAATTGATAATAGGCACAGAATTAACATGATCTGTTTTGTTTTTCTTTGTTGAGTAATGTCTTAAACCGATTTCATATTGGTAATTAAGCCAGTTTTGATCGTATTTCGCTTCGGCAGTCTGCAAAATCCACATTTTGAAACGCGCTCGTACTTTTGCTAAATATTCTCCGTCTGCTTTTCCGGTTTTTGTATTCCCAAAAAAGTAAACCAATTGTGGTGTCGAACCTACAAATCCGTACCAGACATCCAGAATTGCGTCGGTTTGAGGTTCAAGAATATCGTGGCTCATTCTTAAGTACTTAACATCTTCATCTGTAAAAAGTAAAGATTGTTCGAGCTTTTGTAATTCTTCAAGAGAAAAAGGCGATTTTGCAATTTCTTTGGTTCCGTAAGTATAGCCGTGCGGTACTTTTGTTTCCTGGGCAAAACTTTGAAATGTAATAATAAGTAATGCTGCTGTTGTTAGATTTTTTAATTTCATTTTGATTGGTTTTAAATTATGATTTTAGATAACAATTATCCTCTGACATCTTCTAAGGTTGCTCCAAAATTGATGTGCAACACATTTCCGTTTGGCGTTACCAAAGCCGGAACGGATTTAATTCCGGCATTTTCAGCCTCGCTAATTCGGTTTTTGTCTTCACCAAGATGAACGATTTCTACCTTAGAATCTCCAATCAAATCAATAATTTCCTGTTCGGCAGTGATACAAACCGGACAGCCTGCGTGGTAAAAAATAGACTTTTTCATTTTTTAAATTTTTATGTTATGACATTATCGTCACGACAAACTTAGGTAGGTATCCTAACTAAAAAATGATCCAGTTTTTTGATTTATCGTCCTAAACTGGTTTTGAAAAAGTAAAATATTGTGATTTTTTATACCAAATCCAGAAGTTTATCGGTAGTAATAACTTTAGCAAATTCATTGTTTAAACTCGCCAAAGAAGTTTGATGAATTAATTCCGAATCAAATTTTTCACCGTTAATTCCAATTCGGTCAAAAGTTGCCGTTGCATCAGCAATTAGTAAATTGTCGTAACCGTAGTTTCCTGCCATTCTGGTTGTGGTAGAAACACAATGGTTGGTTGTTAAACCCACAATAACAAGGCTTGTAATTTTTTGATTATCCAGTCTTTCTTTTAAATCTGTTCCGATAAAAGCGCTGTTTACGTTTTTTACAATTACAGGCTCACCGTCAATTGGTTTTGCTTCGTCTTTGATTTCAAACCCCGGATTGGATGCGTGGAGTTTTGAATTTGGATGCACAGAACTGTGTACAACATGGAAAATGGGCAATTGAAGCGATCTCCATTTTTCAAGAATCTGGGCGATTTTTGCTTCGGCATCTTTGTTATTTCGGTTTCCGCCCCAAAAAGCTTCGTCGTTAAAACCTTTTTGAACATCAATTAAAAGTAAAGCAGGATTTTTTTCTCTAAGTTTCATTTGTATTTCTTTTTGATTATTAGAATACAAAGCTAATGTTGAACTAATTACAGAAAAAGGACAAACGATAGTCGTTTTAAGACAGCATGATTTTAAGAGCAGCAGGCAGGGCATCACCTTGTTCGTGAAGCACCATTCTTAATTGTTTTGAAGTTTTGTAACCGCACAAATGGGCGATATGTTCGATTTTATAATCGGAATTGGCGAGCAGGCTTTTGGCTTTTTCGATTCTTAATTTTGTTCGGTATTCGGCAATGGTAATTCCGGTTTCTTTTTTAAAAATTCGGGTCAAATTCCGCGGACTTACATAAACCAAATCAGCCAGAAAATCAATGGTTGACGTTTTTTCTAAGTTGTAGATAATCCAATCCTGAATGGTATGAATTTTTTCGTCACGGTGATTTCGGTTTTGCAAATACACGCTTTCCTGTTCGTCAGTTCCGTTTCTTCGTTTGTAAACCACCAATTCTTTGGCGATTTTGGTGGCGTTTTCTTTTCCGTGTCTTTCTTCGATTAGAAATAAAGCCAAATCAATGCCCGTCACGATTCCGGCGCTGGTATAAATATTCTCAGATTTGGTAAAAAGTGTATTTTTTTGAGGTTTTAAAAGGGGAAAATCTTTCCATAATTTTTCAATAAGTTTCCAGTGCGTGGTACATTCTTTATGATCTAAAAGTCCGGATTTGGCCAGCAAAAATGCTCCGGTACAAATACTGCAAATTGTGGTTTGCTTTTCATTTGCGTTGTGGAGCCAGTTAAAAAACAAATCATCTTCTGAGAGTTTATCGATTTGCTGCATGCTAAAACCGGAAATTATGATAATATCTTCTTTTTTTGGAGCCGTTTTAGCAAAAGGAATTAAAGAAGAAAGTTCCAAACCTGAATTTGATTTCATAGAAGTTTGACTGCTCACAAACTTTAATTCATAATCAAAACCCAGATGAGTGGCTTCCTGAAATACTTCGACAACACCGCTCAAATCAAGCAAAGAGATTTGTTTTGGAATATAAAAATAAACGGTTGACTTTGTCATTTTTGAGAAGATCTGCTGTTTTTTTTACTTTAATTTCTCTTTAAAAAAATCAATAGTTCTTGTCCAGGATAAAACAGCTGCGGCTTCGTCGTATCGTGGTGTTGTATTATTATGAAAACCATGATTAACATTTGGATAAAAATAAGCGGTATTTTCGACTTTATTTTTATTGAGGACTTCCTGAAAAGCAGGCCAGCCTTCGTTGACACGGGTGTCTAAACCTGCATAATGCAACATTAAAGGCGTTGTAATTTTTTCTGCTTCTTCTTTAGTGGGCTGTCCTCCATAATAGGGAACTGCCGCTTTTAAAGTCGGAATTTTTACGGCCATCATATTCGAAATCCATCCGCCAAAACAAAATCCTACTACACCAACATGGCCGTTGCAGTCTTTGTGTGCTTTAAGATATTCATAAGCAGCAATAAAATCTTCGAGCATTTCTTCGCGGGTTCTTTTCTTTTGTAATTCACGTCCGTCGTCGTCATTGCCGGGATAACCGCCTAATGGCGATAATGCATCCGGAGCCAGCGTAATGAAACCTTCGATGGCGGCGCGTCTTCCTACATCTTCGATATAAGGATTCAGACCGCGGTTTTCGTGTACAACAATTATTCCGGGTAATTTCTTTTTGGTGTCTGATGGCTGAGACAAAAGTCCCTTAATGCTTCCGCCGCCTTTTGGAGAATCGTAGTTGATATAGCCGCTTTTTAATCTCGGATCAGTTGGTTGAACCAAAATAGTATCGACATAATTGGGTGTCATAAAACTCAAAAGCGATGGGAGTGTAAGACTTCCAACGGCAAAAATGGAAAGTTTTTCGACAAATTGTCTTCGGTTGATTTTGTTATGAGCATAATCATCATACAAATCAAATACTTCCTGACTGATATCTTCTTTCGTTATTTTTTCCATGACTTTATTTTTTAAACTAAATTAAGAAAAATAAAGTGGTTATGAATGAATATTTTTTCGCCAAGAATTCACAAATTTTTAAAATTAATAACCTTTAGATTCGTGAATACGTGGCGTTTTTTAATTTACAAGCTCTTAAGTTTTTTCATGAAAAGAGGAAATACTTCATTTAATTCATCAAATAAAGGATTCTTGCGGTGTTTCAATTTGATCTCGCTGAATAATTTCAGGCCAAGTGCAAATTGTGTGGCTTCAGCTTCATTTTCGAATATATTCTTATCTTTTATTCTTTCGATTATACCAAATATTTCGTCATGATTCGTAAACTCGATTCCCAGTTCTTTTGCCGGTTCGGTTTCACCGTTTGCGTATTGTTTTAAACTTAACGTCAGATAATATTTGTTTGCTCTTTTTTCCATAACAGTATTATTTAATCTATTTAATCCATTTGTCGACAATTGCCTTAAAGGTTTCCTTGTATTGTTCGCCAACGGTGATCTCGGCTTTATCAATAAAAATGGAATTTTTGCTGATAGCGCTTATTTTTTCGAGAGAAACGATATAAGAACGATGTACTCTCATAAATTTTGATGAAGGTAATTTTTCTTCCAGTGCTTTTAAGGATATGAGCGAAAGAATTGCTTTTTGAGAATCGTCGAAATGTACTTTTACATAATCTTTTAAACTTTCGATATACGAAATATCTTTGAGCGAAATTCGAACCCATTGGTATTCAACCTTCAAAAAGATAAATTCATCATCTGCAGAAATCGGTTGATAGTGATTCGAAGATTCTTCGGTTATCTGCAAAACCTTATTTGCGGCGCGTAAGAACTCTTCGTAACTAAAAGGTTTTAAGAGATAATCTATCGCATTAACCCGATAACCTTCGATAGCATAATGATTGTAAGCGGTTGTAAAAACAATTTTCGGCAATGTTCCGGGTTGTTCCTGCAAAAGTCGGGCAAGCTCCATTCCTGTTAAATTGGGCATATTAATGTCCAAAAAAACGAGATCAGGCTGTTTCTCCCGAATTAAAGAAAGAGCTTCAACGGCATTATCGCAGCTCGCGCTCAATTCTAAAAAAGGCGTTTGCTCGATAAAAGTCTGCACTAATTTTAATGCGAGAGGTTCATCATCGACTGCTATACATTTTAATATTGTCATTATTCTAAGGTTATTTGCAGTTTTACATTATACATGCCATTTTTAGCAATTCCGGCAGTTAACGAATGTTTATGCGGATAAATTAAATGCAGTCTGCGTTTTGTATTGGTTAAACCAATTCCGCCTTCATTTGATGTGGATGATTTTTCGAAATACGTATTTTCTACTTCAAATTCAAGCGTGCTTCCTTTTTGTCTGAGCGAAATATGGATCGCACTTTTATCCGTGGCATGAACGCCGTGCTTAAAAGCATTCTCTACTAAAGGTAGTAATAACATTGGAACAATTGGATAATCGTGAATTTTTTCCGGAATATCTGTCGTAATCGTCAGTTTGCTGTTGGCGCGAAGCTTCATCAAAGCGATAAAATCGCGCATGAATTCGGCTTCTTTCAATAATGTCGTGGTTTCTTCTGTGCTGTAAAGCAAATAGCGCATCATGCGGCTCAACGTGTGCAGCGCATTTCTGGAATCTTCAATATCAGTATAGGTTAAAGAGTAAATACTATTTAAGGAATTGAAGAAAAAATGCGGATTAATCTGCGCTTTCAGCATCGCCAATTCGGCCATTGTTTTATCCTGTTCCAGTTTTTGTTTGTGTTGTGCGGCTTTCTGCCAATGCAGTAACAACGCCCAGCTGGTGCTGATTCCTAAAACCATTAAAGTCAGCATAAAAGCATAATTGTCAAAATAAGGATTTCTGTTTTTTTTGAAACCCAAAACAAGACTAACTTTAGCATGAAGGTCAGTTTGCGACGTATAAAAGTAAGCGATAACCTGCATGGCAACAATTGCCAGAAAAGCCCAAAATAAAAACGGAGAAATATTGTCTTTTATAATGGTTTTTGGGACGATTATTTTAGCATTAGAATAAAAAATAATGATCAATAAAACCAGTACAATAATCTGCCAAAGCCAAAAAACAGACGGCAGAATTACATTCCAGGTTATAGGGATGTAAAACAGCATTAGAAATCCCAAAAGCAACCAGCCCAGAATGTGTAATCCAGCAAATAAATAGGGTCTAAAGATGTTTGTCCACATTATAATTTATATTTTTTTTGACAATATTACATTTTATTTGAATGCAATTTTGAAGCAATCGCTAAAGAGAGATTTACAGTCCTTAAAAACCACCTTATAGCCGATGAATTTTCAAATTAAACACTTGTTTAAATTTTAAAAATATCCATCGGCTCTAAACTTGTATCTATCGATTGTGTCTGGGTTTTCGTCTATTCCAAAATTTTTGCGTACCTTAATTTAGTTATTTTGTTTACGTAATTTAGAAATCACACATTAATCCAATGAATAAGCAATCATTTTTAAGCCTTTTAGCAGCATCTATCGTAATCGCCTCGTGTGGTAAAAAAGATGACAAGGCAGCTCAGGCAGCAGCTGCAGCACAAGTTAAAGAATATAAAACGCTAACTTTACAGCCAGAATCAGCGACTTTATATACTGATTATCCGGCAAGTATACAAGGACAGCAAAATATAGAAATCCGCCCGAGAGTGGAAGGGTATATCGAGAAAATTTATGTTGATGAAGGTGCTGTCGTAAAAGCAGGTCAGCCTTTATTTAAAATCAACGCTCCTGAATTTGAGCAGGAAGTTCGTACGGCAACAGCCAGTATAAAAAGCGCTCAGGCAGCAGTAAGTTCAGCAAAACTAGCCGTTAATAAGGTAAAACCTCTTGTTGAAAAAGAAATCATTAGTAAATACGAATTAGAAACAGCTCAGTTTAATTATGAGTCTGCCATGGCAACTTTGGCTCAGGCCAATGCAAGTCTTGTCAATGCGAGAACAAATTTGGGTTATACTACGGTTACAAGTCCGGTTGATGGGGTTGTAGGATCTATTCCGTTTCGTTTAGGAAGTTTGGTAAGTTCTAATACTGCAGATCCTTTAACGACAGTTTCAAGTATTGGAAACGTGTACGCTTATTTTGCGATGAACGAAAAAGTACTTTTAAACTTCACGCAAGGTTCCGGAACACTGGCACAAAAAATCAAACAATTTCCGGCAGTTTCCTTATTACTTTCTGATGGATCAACTTATGATCAAAAAGGACATATCGAAACCGTAAACGGATTAATTAATACCGAAACTGGTACAGTAAACATTAGAGCGCGTTTTCCAAATCCAAGAGGCGTTATCAGAAGCGGAAGCAGTACAACAGTTCGAATTCCGAAAGAAGTAAAAGACGGATTAATTATTCCGCAAAGTGCGACATTCGAACTTCAGGACAAGATTTTTGCTGTTACTGTTGGAAAAGACGGCAAAACGAAAAATGCCAATATTACGATCTTAGAAAATAGTGCAGGAAATTATTATGTGGTAACAGATGGTTTACAGCCTGGAGACCAAATTGTTTTAGAAGGAGTTGCATCTCTTAAAGAAGGAACTCAGATTAAAACTCAAAATCAGAATGCTGAAACTGTATACGCAGACTTAAAATAAAATTACATGTTTAAAATATTCATACAAAGACCTGTACTCTCGACAGTAATATCGGTTATTATTGTCATTCTGGGTGTTTTAGGGCTTATAGCACTTCCTATTTCCCAATATCCGGATATTGCTCCGCCAACGGTAAACGTTTCGGCAAGTTACACCGGAGCCAATGCAGATGTGGTACTAAAAAGTATCGTAATTCCGCTGGAAGAACAAATTAATGGTGTAGAAAACATGACTTACATGACTTCTACAGCAACAAATGATGGTAATGCGTCTATAAAAATCTTTTTTAAAGTAGGAACAAATCCTGACTTAGCTGCGGTAAACGTGCAAAACAGGGTTTCCAGAGCAACGAGTTTATTACCTGTAGAGGTAACTCAGGCAGGGGTTACGGTAACCAAAAGCCAGAGTAGTAACTTGCTGATCTTCTCCTTATATAGTGATGACAAAGCTTACGATCAGACTTTCCTTCAAAATTATGCCAAGATCAACCTTGTTCCGCAAATCCAGCGTGTTGTTGGGGTGGGAGATGTTACAGTTTTTGGTGCCAAAGATTATTCGATGAGAATCTGGTTAAAGCCAGACATCATGCAGCAATATAAACTGATTCCGAGTGATATTTCGGCTGCTCTGGCAGAACAGAATATTGAAGCGGCGCCAGGTAAATTTGGTGAAAACGGAGATCAGGCTTTTCAATACGTAATCAAATACAAAGGACGTTTAACAAGCGCTCAGGAATTTGGTGATATCGTGATTAAATCTGTTGGGAACGGACAATTGCTTCGATTAAAAGATGTAGCAAAAGTAGAATTAGGATCGCTAAGTTACTCAGCAACCATTAAGACAAATGGTGTAGAATCTGCAGCGATGGCCATTAGCCAGACTCCGGGATCTAATGCGCGTGACGTAATCAACAATTCTAAAAAATTAATTGAAGAAGCGGCAAAAAACTTCCCAAAAGGAGTAAAATATACGCTTCTTGTGGATGTTAACGAAAATCTTGATGCTTCAATCGAAAAAGTAATTCATACTTTGATCGAAGCTTTTATATTGGTTTTTATTGTGGTGTTTATCTTCCTTCAGGATTTTAGATCAACATTAATCCCGGCGATTGCGGTTCCGGTTGCGATTGTGGGAACATTTTTCTTCCTGAATTTATTCGGGTTTACCATTAACTTATTGACGCTTTTCGCGATGGTTCTAGCCATTGGTATTGTGGTCGATGATGCAATTGTTGTCGTCGAGGCGGTGCATGCCAAGCTCGATACCGGTTATAAATCATCCAAAAAAGCAACAATCGATGCGATGGATGAAATTTCGGGAGCGATTATTTCGATTACCCTTGTCATGGCGGCGGTATTTATTCCGGTAACATTTATTACAGGTTCTACCGGAGTTTTCTACAAACAATTTGGTATCACACTTGCGGTTGCGATTATCCTTTCGGCAATTAACGCTTTGACTTTAAGTCCGGCTTTATGTGCTTTATTATTGAAACCTCATGCTGACGATCATAAACATAAAAGTTTTATTCAGCGTTTTTATACTTCGTTTAACGTTGCTTTTGATAATGTAACAGAACGATACAAACGTTCGGTTAGTTTCCTTTCGGTAAAAAAATGGATTGTATTGGCTTCGATTTTAATTGCCGGTGCAGCTTTATTTTATATGATGAAAACGACGCCATCAGCTTTCGTTCCGGCGGAAGATCAGGGTACTGTTTTTGCCAACATTAGTTTACCCCCATCAGCGTCTATGGAACGTTCTGATGTTATAGCGAAAAGAGTAGACAGTATTGCACACACGATTCCGGGCGTTAAAAATACGCTTCGTATTGTGGGACAGAACTTTACGGCAGGAGCGGGTAGTGCTTACAGTATGGTTATTGTAAAATTGCTGCCTTGGGATGAACGTGAGTTAAGCGTAAATGACGTAATTGGTCAGCTTTTTGCTAAAACAAGCGGAATTCGTGAAGCCAGTATCTTCTTTATTTCACCGCCAACCATTCAGGGATTTGGACAAAGTGGTGGATTTGAATTCCAACTACAGGATAAAGGAGGTCATTCAACAGCTGAATTCTTTAAAGTAAATACTGAATTCTTAGAGAAACTTTCAAAACGTCCTGAAATTCAATACGCAACAACGCCATTTAATCCTGGTTTCCCTCAATATATGATGGATATTAATTTGGCAAAAGCCAAAGATGCAGGCGTATCAGTCAATTCGATTTTGTCTACGATGCAGGGTTATTATGGAGGTTTATATGCTTCGAATTTCAATAAATTCGGAAAACAATACCGTGTTATGATTCAGGCTTCTCCGGAATTCAGAACCAATACAGAAGGACTGAACAAAATTTTCGTTAGAAACAGTGCAGGAAATATGGCACCAATAACAGAATTTGTAAAAATGACCCGGGTTTTTGGACCGGAATCTATTTCAAGATTCAACTTGTTTACGTCTATTGCGATTACGGGTGCACCAAATCCGGGCTTTAGTTCAGGAGATGCCATTAAAGCGATTCAGGAAGTAGCAGCAGAAAATTTGCCTGCCGGTTATGGTTATGAATTCTCTGGTTTAACGCGTGAAGAATTAGCATCAGGAAGTGAAACCATTTTCATCTTTATATTATGTCTTGTGTTTGTTTACTTCTTGTTAAGTGCGCAATATGAGAGTTATATTTTGCCTTTTGCCGTTTTATTTTCGATTCCGTTTGGATTGGCCGGAGCGTATTTGTTCTCTATTATATTCAAATTAAACAGTAATATTTACCTGCAGATTTCCTTAATCATGCTGATTGGATTACTGGCGAAAAACGGTATTTTGATTGTCGAATTTGCTTTGGACAGAAGACGAAAAGGATTGCCAATTGTTCAGTCTGCTATTGAGGGTGCCGTAGCGCGTTTGCGTCCGATTTTAATGACGTCTTTCGCTTTTATCTTAGGACTTGTGCCTTTAATGTTTGCTTCAGGAGCCGGAGCGGTTGGTAACAAATCGATTGGTACGGGAGCTGTTGGCGGAATGTTAATTGGAACCGTTCTAGGAGTATTCGTTATTCCGGTATTGTTTATCGTTTTCCAGACTTTACAGGAAAAAGTGAGTGGTCCGGCAAAAGATGGTTATGATGACGAAGATGAAGATGACGATGAAGAAGTTCAATTATTAGAAGCTCATAAAGAGTAGTAATTTAATTAAGAAAACAAAAAATGACTCATAGTTCAAATAAATATATTTTAATGGTAATCGCAGCGACACTTTTAAGTGCCTGCGTTACCAAAAAATACGAACGCCCCACGACACTTACTACAGATAAGATTTATCGTGATCAGGCTTCTGCCGATTCTACCAATCTGGCGAATATGCCCTGGCAAAGTGTTTTTAAAGATCCAAAACTTAATGCATTAATTCAGAAAGGTCTTCAACAGAATCTGAATTTGAAAAATGCCATTGAAAATATTGTTCAGGCGCGTGCAACTCTGCGTCAGAGTAAATTGGCGTATTATCCAAATTTAAATCTGGATGCCAGTGTAACCCGCACCAAACAATCAGAAGCAGGTTTGAACTTTCCGGCAGGAATCAACATCAATACCTTAACTACGACTTATAAATTAGGTTTAAGTACTTCATGGGAAGCTGATATCTGGGGGAAACTAAGCAGTACAAAAAGAGCTGCTTTGGCTTCTTATCTGGCTACTGATGCTGCAAAACAAGCGGTGCAAACACAATTGATTGCTGATATTGCCAATAATTATTTTTTATTATTGTCTTATGATAAATCGCTTCAAATTACCGAGGAAACATTAGAAAGCCGTGTTAAAAACGTAGAAACAATAAAAGCATTAAAAGAAGGTGCAATTGTTACCGGTGCAGCTGTTGTACAAAGTGAAGCGAATCGTTATGCTGCAGAAGTTTTAATTCCGGATATTAAACAAGATATCCGTGAAACTGAAAATGCTTTGAATATATTGTTAGGACAAGCTCCGGGACCAATAGAAAGAGGTGTTTTGGACGAACAGCAAACGCCTGAGAATCTTGCAATAGGTTTGCCGTCTCAATTATTACAAAACCGTCCGGATGTTCGTCAGGCAGAGTTTAATTTCAGAGTTGCTTTTGAAAATACAAACTTGGCAAGAACTTATTTTTATCCAAGTTTAACGCTTACAGCAAGCGGTGGATTTTCGAATCTGGAGTTGAAAAACTTCTTCGATCATTCTATTTTTTACTCGATAATTGGCGGATTAACACAGCCACTTTTCAATCAGGGTGTCAATAAAGCGAGATTAACCACTACGCAGTCACAACAATTGCAGGCGTTGAATAATTTTCAACAAAGTCTTTTAGTTGCCGGGCAGGAAGTTTCGAATTCTATGTATTCGTACCAAATGGCAGTTGAAAAAGAAGATTCAAGAAAAAAACAAATTGAATCACTTCAAAAAGCAGTTGATTACACACAACAGCTTTTAGAATATAGTTCAGCGACAAATTATACAGATGTTTTAACATCAGAACAAAACCTTCTTGCTGCACAATTAAACGGTGTTAATGATAATTTACAAAAGTTGCGTGCTTTGGTTGACTTATATCGCGCTTTGGGCGGAGGATGGAAATAAAAGTTATTAGTTATTAAAAGGAGAAAGTAAAATTTGAAAAAGTTTAGATCGGTTAAAAAGCACTGTTCGTCGATTGGTTTAGCCTTTCGGTATAATGGATAGGAGGAAGCCCGATAATTGGCACTACTTTCGATATATTCAAATCAAATAATACTTAATACCACAAAAATGAAAAAATTAGGAATTGCACTAATGCTCTTGATGAGTGTTTTTGCCCACGCACAAGTTTCGATCAACGTAAATATTGGTACGCCTCCAAGCTGGGGACCAGAAGGATATGATGACAGCAGATATTACTATTTGCCGGATATCGATACTTATTATGACGTTTCTCAAAGCCAGTATATCTATGAAAACAACGGTAAATGGGTTCGTGATAGAAGATTGCCTTCAAGATACAGACAATATGATCTTTACAGTGGTTACAAAGTAGTTTTAAATGATTACAGAGGAGATTCGCCGTATGCATATCACACAAAACACGTAACCAATTATCCAAAAGGGTATAAAGGAAAACCTCAGAAAAACAGAGGAGAAAAACCTCAAAAGAATAACTCAGGTAAACAAAAACCGAATAAAGGGAATCCTAAAAACTCTAAAGGAAATAATTCCGATAAAAATAAGGATCATAACCACGGTGATCGCCACTAATACTAAACATGACTTGAAAAAACGCCTCAATATTTGAGGCGTTTTTTTGTCGTTATTTTTTTTCATTTCGAGGATTTGTTCGGTAAACCCGACAGCTTTTTAAAACCTGTCGGGTTTATTACGTAATGTTGTCATTTCGACAGAGGAGAAATCACATCCAGAGAGCGACATAATGTGCGGCTACTTTATGCCATTTCTCCTCCGTCCAAATGATACAAAATGCGATAAAGGTATTTCTGCAAAATAGTTTATAATATCATAAAATATTATATTCGTACTCTCCAAACAAATATAAAATCAGACCAAAGCAAATCTAAAAAATGGAAAATATTACAGTAATCATCATGTTGTTATTCGGGGTGGCATTCCTGAGTCTTTTAAGTAAACGATATAATTTTCCTATTCCTATTGTGCTGGTTCTTTGTGGTGTTATGATCAGTATTATTCCCGGACTTCCTGTGATTGCTTTAAACCCGGAAGTTGTTTTTATCATATTTTTACCGCCGCTTTTGTATCACGCAGCCTGGTATACGAGTTGGTCTGAGTTTAAACAAACCATTCGTCCTATTACACTTGCCGCGGTTGGATTGGTTCTTTTTACCACAGTTGCTGTTGCCGTTGCCGTACATTATTTGATTGATGATATTTCCTGGCCATTGGCTTTTTTGCTTGGAGCGATTGTTTCGCCTCCGGATGCTGTTTCGGCGACAGCCATAACAAAAGGACTGGGCTTGCATCCACGCCTTATTGCGATATTAGAAGGCGAGAGTTTGCTAAACGATGCAAGCGGACTTGTAGCGTATAAATATGCACTTGCAGCCATCACCGCGGGTAATTTTGTGCTTTGGCAGGCGGGATTGAATTTCTTTATCATGTCGACCTTAGGAATCGCGATTGGTTTGGTTGTAGGTTATGTAATGAGCATTATTCATAAAAAGTTTGTGTGCGATGATGTTATTGAGGCGACACTTACGCTTCTTACGCCTTTTGCATCTTATTTAATTGCAGAGCATTTTGAATGTTCCGGTGTTTTGGCGGTTGTAACAACGGGTTTGTTTCTTTCGGCGAGATCAGGAACTATATTTACGCACGAAAGCCGTATTATGACTAACACGATCTGGAATGTGCTGACGAATATCTTAAACGGATTAATCTTCATTTTAATCGGATTACAGCTGCGTCAAATAATTACGGGAATTGGGGATTATTCCGGAATGTCGCTGTTTATCTGGGGTGCTTCGGTGAGTTTAGTGGTTATTGTGGTTCGGTTTTTATGGGTGGTTCCGGCGACAATGGTTCCGAGATTTCTCAGCAAAAAAATACGTCTTAACGAAGAATTTGATTATCGCAATATGATTATTTTTGGATGGTCCGGAATGCGTGGTGTTGTTTCGATGGCAGCGGCTTTGGCACTTCCGTTAACGATTAATAATGATACGGAGGTATTTCCGTTGCGAAACCTTATTATTTATCTGGTTTTCTGCGTGATACTTTCAACTTTGGTGATTCAGGGATTAACGCTTCCGTGGGTAATTAAAAAATTAAAAATTCAGCGTTATTCAATATTAGCAGAAGAATATGAGATTCGAAATGTTATTGTTTCTGAAACAATCGCGCATATCGAAGATAATTTTTCATTACTAAATGATGATTTACTGCATAATATCAAAAGTAAATATGAAGTAAAATTTAATCGTTTGCAAAAAACCGAACTTCCGGCGAATTTCTTCGGAAAAGGAAATGTAATGGGCGGAGAGATTTTCAACGATTTCACCAAATTGCAAATCGATTTACTGAATGTAGAACGCGCAAAACTGGAAACAATGCATAAATCCGGTTCTGTAAACGAGGAAATTTTCAGAAAAATAGAAAAAGAACTGGATCTGGAAGAAACGCGTTTGTGGATGGAAATGTATGAGGAATAATAGTTTAACCGCAGAGTTATTGAACGCAGATGACGCGGATTTAGGCAGATTAGCGCAGATTTTTTGATTTTTAAATTTAGAATAAAGTCTATATGAAAATAATAAAAAAATCTGCTCAATCTGCAAAATCTGCGTGAAACAAACTTTGTACTCTTTTTTGTCAAATTAACCCTTACGAACCAAAGGAATAACTTTTGTTCCGATGAATTCTATGGCGCTCATTAATTGTTTATGCGTTAATCCCGCATTATCCATTTGAAATGTAAACCTCGAAATACCGCCAAGCGATTCGCTGTGCATCAGGATTTTTTCTGCAACACGCTCCGGACTTCCTACAACTAAAACACCTTTATCGTCGATAAGTCCGTCGAATTTGTCTTTTGTTACGGGAGGCCATCCACGTTCTCTGCCTAATTTTGTCCAAAGTTCCGCATAACCCGGATAATATTCTTCGATTGCTTTTTCAGTAGTTCCTGAAACGTAACCCGGTGAATGTAAGCCAACTTTCAATTCTTCCGGTTTATATCCCGCAGCTTCTCCGGCTTCACGATATAAATCAATCAAAGGACGAAAACGGTAGGTTTGTCCGCCAATAACGGCAACCATCAAAGGCAAACCAAGCGATCCTGCACGAATAAACGATTCCGGAGTTCCGCCAACGCCAAGCCAAACCGGTAATTTTTGCTGTAAAGCTCTTGGATATACGGGCAGATTATTAATTGCAGGACGAAATTTTCCTGACCAGGTTACAAATTCATTATCACGAATTTGCAATAACAACTCTAATTTTTCCTTAAAAAGGGCATCATAATCATTCAGATTAAATCCGAAAAGAGGATACGCTTCAATCGAAGAACCACGGCCTACGACAATTTCTGCTCTTCCTTTTGAAACTAAATCCAAAGTGGCAAATTCCTGATAAACCCTAACCGGATCTGCAGCGCTTAAAACGCTTACGGCGCTGGCCAGTCGTATGTTTTTTGTTCGTGAGGCAGCCGCACTCAATATTACAGCTGTAGCCGAATCTAAAAATTCTTTTTTATGATGTTCTCCAATTCCAAAAACATCAAGGCCAACCTGATCGGCAAGCTCTATTCTTTGAAGCAATTGCTCCATGGCATCAACACTACTAAGCGTATTATTGTCGCCGTACATTGCCGAAGCAAAACTGTCTATTCCTATTTCTATCATCTAGTAAAGATATTGAATTCTCTTTTTTTAAGCGAATAAGATCTTAATTTTTCTGCGTTCCTATTAAATATAATACGACTCCGGGTCCTGATTTTATCCTGTTAATTTGCCAGTTGAAAGTGTTGGTTTGGTGGAGATTTTGTACCAGATCTTTCATTTCTTCAACAGAATAAGTTCTTAAAGAAGATATTATGCCATCCCACAAAACAAAAAGTGGTACAATGGGAATGAGATAAGTAAAAATAAGCCGTCCAATTTTGAAAGGCCTGATAAAAGGAGTGGTAATTAAAACGCTTAAAGGAGAAAAAATCATCGCCAGAATACTGGGAAAACTTCTTTCCTGTACTTCAAATATGGCAATTGCAGAACGGGAATCAACGGCATTTTGCAGAATTTGTGCTGCATCTTTTGGTTTAAAATGATGAAAAGACAAAAATTGTGTTCTGATACCTTTTAATTCAGGTGGAACATGTCTGGCATCGACGCTATTGCTGTAATATTCAAAATTATCAGATTGCTTTTTGGTGTATTCAAAAGCCGAAATATTGGGATAATAATCCGTTAAGATGATTCTCAGGTCATGAATTCTTTTATCCAGTTCGCAGTTAATCCAAATCAATCCGCCGCCACCGCCGGAAGCAAGATCAACTATGGTATTGGTTTTGTTTTCTTTCAATAAATCTTCTAATAAAGGGATGACGGGTTTGTACATCCCGCTTTTATTAGACAGAAATTGTAAAAAATCGGTTCCGTAGTTTCTTAAAAAAGAAGGAAACCATTTTTGATCTTCAAATTCAAATAAATGTATTCTTCCCATAATGTTCTTTTTTATAAGTTATACTTCTTTCTAAGTAAAACAATAATATAAAAATGAGACAAAATGTTTTAGCACAAATTCACGAATTAGTTACTATAATTCGTGAATTCGCAGCTAAAAATAATTATTGTTTTACAATGTGAATTGCTTTGCTTGTTGTCTTATTTTTAATGAAATAAACCCCCGAAGCCTGTTCTGATATATTGATTAAATTTCCTTTTCCTTCTTTGATTTTAATGCCCAAAGGAGAATAGATAGTCCAGTCCATTTCTTTTGAAAGATGATAAATTCCTGTGGAAGGATTCGGGTAAACAAGTACCTTTTTAGAATCTTCAGCAGGAAAATCTACACCAAGCGTACAGTTGTGAACCATATAATCGATCTCTTTTTTATTCGTTCCCGCTGTATTGGTTACAGTAAGAGAAACTATTTTATCGCCTTCCGTACCATAAATAACTGTGTGAGGTCCAACTCCGGTTGCGGTTACAGGTGTTGCGCCATCGCCAAAATTCCAAACATACGTATAAATCGTGCCAATAGAAACCGAGGTAAAAGTAACTCCGGCATTGATACAGCCCATTTGCGGATTAACTTCAAAATCAGCAACCGGCGCTGTGGCATTTCCAGATAATGAAAATTCTAATTTATTGACGTTTACATCGGCTTCGTCAAACCAAAGCGTGATCACATGAACACCCTGCGTTAACGGAATATTTGGAATTGTTGCCGTTTGCCACGCCTGAAAACCTGTTGTGTTAGGAATTGCAAATCTGCCGGAAACATTTACGCCGTCAACTTCGATATGAATAGCTTTATTATTATAAGGTGTTGCCACTCTTAATTTAATATCATAGTTACTGGTTGTATTTACTTTTGCCGTGTATTTCAGCCATTCGTTTTTTGCAACGTATGAAATATTAAATCCGCCTTCGTTACAAACTTCGGTTCCTACGCCGTCGCCCGCTCTGTAAGCCGTGTCTCCACCGCCATTTGTATCAAGATAAGCGCCTGGGCCAATATCATAATTTTCAGCTTCGATAACACCGGGAATTTGAGCAATTAATCCCTGATAAGGCGCTGACTGAAGGGTTGTTGCAGTATAAAATGCGGTATACGTTATTGTTCCTGTTACGGGTGCCTGAAAATTTTGATTTACAGTTCCGCCCTGACTCCAGTGATCAAAATCATATCGAATATTGCCTACATATTGTGGCGTTGGTGCATTTAGAGTTTGCAGTTTGGCATTTGCTACCACTTGTTTGGTCGAAGGAGCAGTGACAGGTTTTTGGTTGAATTCTAAATTAAGCAATGCAGGAGAACTTGTAACGGTAACATCAACCAGATTGGGTTTGATATCCACAAATTTTGTCGCTGTCAAGCCGTTGCTGTCGGTTACTTTTACAGTAAATCTGTACCAGACGTTTGGTGTTTTTTCACCTTGATTAGAGGCTACAAAAGTTCCTGATTTCACGCCTTGCGGACTTGCACCGGGATGAGAATGTCCAGCTCCGGGAACATCTTCGTGAAAAAGATCCATACTCCAGGAGAAAGCGCTTGCAGGCAATACACCATCTTCAATATCTGTCGCTGTAGCTTCAAAATTGACCACATCATCCGCATTCCATTTTAAGGTTGCCAACGGAAATTTAAGATCAACTGTTGGTGCATTACTAAACGGAGTTACCGTAAGTGTTGCAGGATTACTCGTTACATTTCCTGCGGTATTCGTGACAATAACTTTGTATTGCCCTGCATTTGCAGTAGTTACATTTGCAATTGTATAGCTTGCTGCGGTTGCTCCCACAATATTGACGTTATTAAATTGCCATTGATAGGTTTGTCCTACGCCGCTTGCCGTTACATTAAAAGTAACAGGATACGTTTCCATAATGGTTTGCGATTGCGGATGATTTACAATTGTAGGCGCTGCGGTTTCGATGTAATCCAATTTGATTAATGAACCGTTATTTCCGTAGGCACAGTAATAAATATAGCCATCGTTGCCTAACATCATTCCAAGGGCTTGTTGCTGTGGCGCTTCATAAAATTCAGTTGAAACGGGATCAGCAACATTTGGATCGAAAGAACGAATAGCATTTCGAACAAAATCTTTAATAATAAATTTCCCAAGAAGGTTAGGATATCGAGGCGTTGTCGGGTTGTATAATAAACCGTTTGTCAACGCATTTCCGATACTTCCGGTTGCGTAGGTAAAGATGGGATTGGTAAATAAATTTGTTTCGGTTTGTTTTCCGTCACCGCCTTGTGGATGTCCCCACGCGTAATTGCGTATAGTTGGATTACTGATTTCGTTGATTTCTTCCCATGAAGTTCCAACATCCAGAACAAATAATTTATTCGCTACAGGATTGGCTACAAGTCGCCACGGATTTCTAAACCCATAAACCCAGATGCTTTGTCTTTGTACAGAACCAGAACCGTAAAAAGGGTTTCCGGGAGCAGGCAATCCGTTTTCTGTTAAACGTAAAATCTTTCCTTTATAAGTATCTAAATCCTGTGAATTTGTATTTTGCTGACTATCACCAACGGTTACGTACAAATATCCGTTAAAGAATTTTAAATCGCCGCCGTTATGAAATCCGCCGCCAATGGGTTCTAATAATAAAATTTCCTGTCGGCCCAAAACCTGATTGGTCGCGTTGATTTGTATTCTTTCAATTCGGTGTCTGATTACACCTGCGTCGTCAATCGAGTAGAATACATAAATATAACCGTTTGTAGCAAAATCAGGATGTAAAGTCAGTCCCAATAATCCTTGTTCGGCATCTGTAACGGTGGTAACGGTAAAAACCGTAGAAACGGCATTGTTTTGAAAAACCTTGACAATTCCGGCTCTTTCGGCAATGAAAATTCGCCCGTCTGATGATTGTTCTAGTGATAAACCTTCTTTAATAACCGTAGTAGGTGCGAGGTTTTGTGTAATGTACTGGCAATTGGCTTGCCATGAAATCAATAAAAAGAAGGCGTACAATAAAAATGATTTAAATTGACTCATCTGATTTGATTTTAAAAGTGTGTTTTTTCTCATAACTCTTTAGTAAATTGTGATTTGGGTAATCAAATTTAACATTTTTTTACCTACTAAAGTTATTTGTACATTAATAATTTTAACAAATTACTAAGTCCTGTAAATAGTATGTTTTTATATAGTAAAGTGATATCTATAAATTTTTTTTGTTAGTTACTTATTGAAAATCATGATTAAGAGACTGGTAAAGAACATAAAGATTGGCATTTAATTATTGAAGTTTTAAATGTTCAAAAGAAAACGGGTTTGCAGTAAAATAGGAAATATAAATTAGTTTAAAAAACTAGTATTAAGTATGTTAAGAGTAATTTTAAGCGTTAAAACTTCCTGAATTTGATATTTGGTTTTAAGATTTTTTTTAAATTTGATGTCAGAATTTAGCCAATTACCATTATGGAAAAATTAAAACGCCCGGTTTATCTTAAACCCGGTACCGATGATTTTTTTAAAATGCTGCAGCGGGAAGTGAGGGAAACGGTTTTAAAAAATTCGTCTTTGTACCGAATGAATATTGTCAAGTCTATAGGACTTTTAGCGCTCTTTTTTTTATTTTACAGTTGTATTTTGCTTTTGGGCAACAATACACTTTTACTGTTTACTTTTTATATTTTGTGCGGCGTTACCATGATCGTACTTTTTATAAATGCCTTTCACGATGCAGCACACGGAGCTTTGTTTAAGAAACCCAAACACAACGAATGGTTTACGTATGCACTAGAACTTTTTGGCAGTAATCACTGGCTTTGGATTCGGCGTCATATTGGTTTGCACCATGCTTATCCCAATGTTCCTGATTGGGATATTGATATCAAACAAAGCGATATCATCAGGATTTTTCCAACAAGTCCGTGGTTTAATTATCATAAATACCAGCACATTTACATGTGGTTTATTTATCCGCTTTACAGTTTAAACTGGATTTATATTCGGGATTTTAAAGATTTTTTTGGGAAGAAAGACAACTACGTCAAAAAAGTGGTAGATGAAATTCCGAAAGAAGAAATTTATAAACTGTTTGCTGCAAAAGCACTCAACCTTGTTTATTTACTTTTTGTACCCATGATCCTGCTCAATCAGCCTTGGTATCTGGTTTTAAGTGCGTGGTTTTGTATGCATCTTTGCGGAAGCATGCTTGGCGTTGTAGCCCTTGTATCGACTCATGTTGACGAAGATGCGCACTTTCCTGTAACGGATGAAGACGGAAATCTCTCTGCAACCTGGGCTTTACATCAAATGATTGTAACCAAGGATTTTAGTACAGACAGTAAGCTGGCTAATTTTCTATACGGAGGTTTCACACACCATGTGGCGCATCATCTTTTTCCGAGCGTTGGTCATACGTATTATCCTTATATCACGCCCATTATTAGGCGATATGCAGAAGAATATGATCTTCCGTATACTTCCTATCCTTTTTATCATGCAGTTCGTTCGCACTTTAGAATGCTGAAAGACAAAGGTGTAAAAGAAAATATTCTAATGACGGGAGAAATTTAGAAGAATATTAAATGTAAAAAATGATTGCAACTATACTATTTCAGTTTCTACAGCTTCAGTATTGGAATTTAGAATTTCCAAGGTAGCCGAATCTGTTTTTCCGGAGAAAAAGGCATCTAATATTTCCTGAAATACCGGATTTGCATTTTCTACCTGTGCAAAAAGAGTCATAGACGAATGCAATTTTTGGGCATCCAAATCTCCCAGAATTGCTTCTGCAGATTTTCTTTTGAAGGTTAACAGCAACTCAGAAATTTCGATAAGATGTTTTCCTAAAATAGGATGATTTAAAAATTCGGTGGCTTCTTTAATATCAGCAATAGCATACAGAACAGAAGTATCGCTGCTGCCTAATCCTTTTATTTGTGGAAATATAAACCACATCCAATGGGTTTCTTTCTTCCCTTTTTCAATTTCAGAAAAAGCGGTAAGATAAAGTTTATTTTGTGCGTCTAAGAAACGCGTTAAATCATTATTTGAATATCCCATTGCAATTATAATAGTTTTTAAAAAAGGGTTGCAAAAGTAATAAAAAAGATAAGCGATACCTAATTAAAGTTACATCCGGCTTCTATTTTAACTTTTAAAGCAAGTATTTTCTACCAAATTCAAATCAATGCATGCCTTTGATTTTCTGCACTATAGAAATTATTACTTTATTTTTTCTGTTTGATAATGAGTTCGTTTAAATAAAGTTATTATAATTTTAAACCAAAATATTTTTATTTATGTATTTAACTACGTAGTTTTGTACTATAAAAAACAAACGATATGAAACCAGTACTTATTCCGATAGAAAACGAATACGCAAATGCCGTTATAGATTTAGTATTAAACATTCAGCAAAACGAATTTAATATCGCGATTACTTTAGAAGACCAGCCTGATTTATTAGATATGACAAACTTTTATCACGCTGGCGGCGGCGGATTTTGGGGTGCTTTTATCAATGAGGAATTGGTAGGGACAATTGCTTTGGTTAAATTTGATAACAATGACGCTGCGATAAGAAAAATGTTTGTAAAGAAAGAATTTCGCGGAAAAGAACATGGTATTGCGCAAAAATTATTAGATACTTTGATTCATTATTGTAAAGAAAACGGAATCGATGATTTATATTTGGGAACGGTATCGGTATTAGAAGCGGCTTTACGTTTTTATGAGCGAAATCATTTTGTCAGAATCGAAAAAGAATCGCTTCCGAAGAAATTTCCGGTAATGAGTGCCGACAATGTATTTTGTCATTTAAATCTAAAAGAATTAAAATGAATATAATTGATGAATCAGGAATTCTAGCCCTTTCAACGCGATTACAGCGCCTGAGTGAGCAATTGCGTAAAGACGGAGCTTTGCTTTATAAAGAATACGGAATTGACTTTGAGCCCAAATGGTTTCCTGTCATTTATACCTTATATCACAAAGACGTTTTGAGTGTGGTCGAAATTGCCAATGAAATAGGCTACACACATCCATCCACCATTAGTTTATTGAAAGAACTGGAAAAACAGAAACTGATAAAGTCAAAAAAAGACAAAGTCGATGAACGTAAACGATTGCTTCAATTGACACCAAAAGGGCAGGAGCTTATCGAAAAAATGAAACCTGTGTGGGCAGTGATGACAAAAGTATTAAGTGAAATTGCCGATAATCAGAACAATTTACTTCAGGCGATTAATGAAGCGGAAAACAAGATTTTGCACCAGAGTTTTTTGCAAAGAGCGCTGCAGTTGAAGAGTGAAGGTGAAAAATAAATCGCTATAAAAATAAAGTAAAAACCCATACCATTCCTTGAAAAAAATCCCAATATACAATCAAAGTCCGGAAGCTGTTGGCGGTATTTTTGTCGCTTATCATGCTGCTGCTGATTTAGCTAATTATGATGATAAATTAGAGGTGCATCGGGACGATTTCTTTATATTTTTTGTACTTACACAAGGAAAAGCCGTTTTGAAATGTGATATGATTGATGTTGAAATAAATCCTATAAATGTAATGATGATCAAACCGCTCCAGATTCATCAGGGTCAGGATGGTTCGCAGGATGCAGCGGGATATTACATTGGCGTAGCACCATTTCTTATTCCTAATAACTGTATTGAGATTTTTCAGAATTTAAAAATTTCAGAACAGCTAAATACAATTGACCCGGAGTATCAGGGTGAACTTTTAGATACTATTCATTTGCTGCACCGTTCGTTTCAGAGTTTAAATCCTAACAGGGCACAGATTATTAATGGTCTTTTTAATGCCTTAGTTTATAATTTGGCGAATATATATTCAGGCTCAAAAAATGAGGTAAAAGAATTAAAAAACCAATCGGGATTAATTTATGCTAATTTCAAAAAGCTCATTTCAGAACACAGCTTTTTAGAAAGCCCTTCTTATTTTGCAAAGAAACTGAACATTACGACCTCACATTTAAATGATTGTGTAAAAGCATCAACAGGAAAAACCGCTACGTACTGGCTTCAAAACAGTATGATTACTGAGGCGCAACGATTGCTTTATTACACAGATAGCGAAGTAAAAGAAATTGCTTTTGCTTTAGGATTCGAAGATCATACGTATTTCTCCAGGTTATTCAAGAAAATTACGAAACAAACGCCGCTTGCTTTCCGTAAAAAATTCCGTGAATAGTCCAATCATCTCCATTTCTTATTCAATGCATTTTTAGGGTTTTAGTTTCAATTTTGAATTGAAATTTAAAACCAGAAAATTATGAATTCTATGCCCAAAATTATTGGCGACTTTATGGAATTGGCCTTTAGTAATAAAATCTGCAAAGTGAGTGTCACAGCTACAGAAATGATAAGTTCCAATATTAAAATAGTAACTTTTAAAGGTGTTTTTCCGCATGTAAAATTCAAAATAGGACAAGCGATCGTGATCAGAATAGACGAAACCAATTATCGCAATTATACGCCCAGCAAATGGGATAGCATAAACGGAACATTTGAAGTCATTTTTCACATTCATAACAACGGTCCGGGAAGTGAATGCATTAGAAACCTGCAGCCAAACGATATTATTACCGTAGGTTTACCCAGAGGTTTTAATGTGTATAATCCATCTGCTCAGTATCATTTTTTATTTGGAGATGAAACCTGCCTCAGCGTTTTTAAAAGTATGAAAGAGGAAATTAACCGTACCGAAAATAATTATCTGGGCATTTTAGAACTGGATAATGAAGCCGCAAATGTGCCGGAAAAATTAGGTCTTGTTGTAGATGTGGTTCCAAAATCTGAAATCAAAGCCCAATTTGCGATAGAATCACTGCAAAAATTAGATCCTGAAATCTGGAATTTATGGAAAAACGGACATTTTTATTTACTTGGAAATGCAAAATCAATTCAGGCTTTTAGAAAAGCTTTAAAAGAAAAAGGAGTTTCAAATAAAAATATTTACACACAGCCGTATTGGGCAGAAGGGAAGATAGGGCTTTGAGATTTTGGAGCGTTTTTTAACCGCAAAGTTCGCAAAGGTTTACGCAAAGAACGCCAATTTATTTCGCGCAAAGTCGCAAAGCCGCAAAGAAAATAAAACTTTGCGGCTTTGCGGCTTTGCGTGCATATTTACCACAGCCCTAAAAAAACTTTGCGCACTTTGCGGTTAAATCAAGATAGTTTTATAATTCAAATTGATATTTTTCTATCTTTATAAAATAAAATTATAATCAATGACCATTCAGCAATTAAAATATATAGTCGCATTAGACGAAGAACGCCATTTTGCAAGAGCAGCCGAAGTTTGCATGGTGACACAACCCGGACTCACGATTCAGTTAAAGAATCTCGAAGAAGAAATTGGAATCAAGATTTTTGACCGTAATAAAGTACCGCTTACGCCAACACTATTAGGAACGGAGATTATCAACAAAGCCAAAAAAATCCTTCGTGAAGCTGATGAGATTCGGGATTTTGTGGTTAATGAAAAAAATCTGTTGGAAGGGGAGTTGAAGCTTGGTATTATTTCGACTTTATCGCCTTATCTGATTCCGTTGTTTATAAAAGCAATGAGAGAAGCCGCTCCGAAAGTGCATTTTATCATTAGAGAATCCAATACGGGACAATTGATGAAGGATTTAGAAACCGGTGCCATTGATGTTGCAATAATGGCAACGCCAACAGGAAATCCAAATCTAATTGAACATCCTATTTTTAAAGAACCTTTTGTGGCGTATTTGAATGAATTGCATCCCATGGCAAATGAGGAGTTTTATGAATTACAGCCCGGAGACAAAACCGAATTATTGCTGCTTCATCATGAATTTTGCTATAATGCACAGCTTTTGGATATCTGCGGATTAAAAGGTTCCGATAAAATAAAAGAGCAGTTTACGTATGATATCAGTTCGATAGAAACCCTGAAAAATCTGGTTCGCGCACAATTGGGATTTGCTATTATTCCACAGCTTTCGATACTAAACGAAGCATCGTCAAAATTGTTCAAGCCTTTTAAAGAGCCAATTCCCGTAAGAGAAATTAGTCTCGTAGTTTCAGATTCTTTTTCGAAGAAATTATTACTCGAAAAAATGAACGAAGCCATTTGGGATTGCCTTCCGGATTCGCTCAAGAAAGATTTTGCTTATCGAAAAATACGCTGGAATGATTCGCCTTATTTTGTGAAAGCTGTAAGTAAGTTTATGTAATAAAAATAAAGAATCACACAATTTTGTCATTCTGAGGAACGAAGAATCTCCGCAAGTAGCTCCGTATAGAAAGTTGCCAATCTTTGTAGAGTTTCTTGTGGAGATTCCTCCTCCATCGGAATGACAAGATTGTAGAATTTGCCCGTAATATAATTGGAATTTGGATTTTTTTTATTGAAATTTTACTTAAAGAATCACACAATTTTGTCATTCTGAGGAACGAAGAATCTCCGCAAGTAGCTCCGTATAGAAAGTTGCCAATCTTTGTAGAGTTTCTTGTGGAGATTACTCCTCCGTCAGAATGACAAAACTATACGAAAATATTGTTATGAATATGATTGCCCTAGCCCCGATAGAAGTGTAAATCCTTTTGTGGCGGGGTTCGACACAAAAGATTGTAACGAATAGCGGGATTAGCTCCTAAAAAAATGGGTTTTATCACAGAAAGCGAAATGACAAAAAATGTGTAAATCAAAAAAAAAAATCCAAATCCCAATATCATTACAGACTTGGAATTTGGAATTTAAAAATTGGAATTTAAAACTTATTTCGAAGCTTCAATAATCACATTTGCCACTTTTGCAGGTTGTGAAATAAACACTACGTGACTACCTTTTATTTCTGTAATTTTTGTGTTAGAACGTTTGTACATCGCACGCTCGATATCAGGATTGATACTTTTGTCTTCAGTTGCAACGATTCCGTAAGAAGGTTTGTCTCTCCAGGCTGCTTTTGTAATTGGTGTTCCAAAACCTTTTGCGTGGAAAGCACCTTGTGAAGCAAACATAAAATCAGCTTGTTCTTTGCTTAAATCTCCTGCAAAACCTGCATGAAATTTTGCTTTGTCATAATAAGCGATTCCTTTATCATCCGGAGGCAATACACCGTTTTCAGGAGCCGGAGGCGCAGTTTGCAACCATTGAATAGAATTTTCTCCGTTATCAGGCTGTAAAGCAGCTACATAAACCAATGCGGCAACTTTTGGGTGATTTCCGGCTTCAGTAATTACAGTTCCGCCCCATGAATGTCCTACTAAAATTGTTGGTCCGTCTTGTTTGTCTAAGGCTAAATTTGTTGCCGCAACATCATCTTCAAGAGAGCTTAACGGATTTTGAACAATCGTTACATTATATCCTTTTTTAGTCAAAATTTGGTATAAACCCTGCCATCCTGAACCGTCTGCAAAGGCTCCGTGAACCAATACGACATTTTTAATTTTTGGAGCAGCAGTTTTTGCTTGTGCGTTTGCATTTACAGTTGTAAATAATAAACTTAAGATCAAAGCGGCGAACAAGAAATAACGATTCAATTGTTCTTTTATATATAGTGTTTTCATAATTATTTTAGATTTTAGAATTAAGATTTTAGATTTTGTGAATATAAATTCCAATTTTTTTAAATCCCAAATTCCAAAACGGGTAAACATACTTTTTAATTGGAATTTGGAATTTTATTATTGGAATTCACTTTTTAGCTATTGAATTAATTTAAAGTAACTGATAAAGTAATTTCAGTATTTAATAATTTTGAAATTGGACAAATTTCTTTTGCTTTTTGGGCAGTTTGCTGAAAATCTTCTGCAGAAATTCCGGGAACTTTTCCGGTTAGTTCTAATTGGATCAAAGTAATAGTTCCGTCTTCGAAAGTAACTTTTGCTACCGTATCTAAATCTTCCGGTACAAATCCTGCTTCAGAAAGTAAAAAGCTTAGTTGCATGGTGAAACAGCCAGAATGTGCCGCTGCGATTAATTCTTCAGGATTTGTTCCTACACCTTGCTCAAAACGGGTTTTGAATGATAATTGTGCTTCGTTTAATGTTGTACTTTGAGTACTGATGGTTCCTTTTCCTTCCATTCCTGTACCTTTCCAATTTGCGTTTGCTCTTCTTGTAAATTTCATGATTTCTATTTTTTAAAGTTGTTTTTAATTTTTTTCAAATCAGTTGTTTGATTTTGATGAGACAAATGTATGGTGGTTATGCTTATTAATCAAATTAATAATTTTTGAGTGTTATTAAAAATATTTATAATGATGTAAATTTCAGTACATGGGTTATAGTTCGTCAGAATAAAAAAGAATTAAAGTTAGTGCCGTAAAACATTCAAAAATTTTGAGGCATTCTGAATCTGTGTATTTCGGTTTAATAAACGAGATATGTTTAAAATTTATGTAGCCAAAAGACTATTTATTTTTTAAGGAATAGATACTGATCATAATTGAATTTGCAGACTAATTATCAATGATGTAAGCATTTCAATCCTACAATTTTTAATCTGCCGATAATCTGGTTTATTAATTCGTAAGTAAAATAACCTGATTCTCTAATTCCTATTTATTAAAGACTACATTTGGCAAAACGCGACCTATAATGAACACTCGAGAGAATATTAAAATTTTGGTTACAGATGATGACGAAGATGACAGGGAATTCTTTGCAGAAGCTGTATCGGATCTTCAGCTAAATAACCCGGTTGAATTTTGTAAAAACGGTTTAGAACTTATAAAGCGTCTTTATGATACCAATGCTGAAATTCCGGATATTATTTTTTTAGATCTTAACATGCCTATTTTGTCGGGTTTCGAAACCTTGCAGCAAATTCGGGAAGACTCGAAATTCAAAAACATTCCGGTCATTGCTATTTACTCCACATCGGCAACAGAAGATAGTATCAAAAGTACTTTTGGGCTTGGTGCCAATGCTTATATCGTGAAGCCTATTTCTTTTTCGGATCTGAAAAAATTACTAAAGAAAGTGATTGAAACCGACTGGAAAGAAAAAGTAAAAGACACAAGACTCGAATCTTTTGTCATTACAATCTGATTTTAAGAAACCTACATTGGAATATTTGTGCCATGATTTATATTCCTTAATACCTAAAAAATGAAATCATGCCAAAAATAAACAATTTGCCAGAAGCCACACGCCAGGATTTCCCTATTGTAGGAATTGGCGCTTCGGCAGGAGGACTCGATGCTTTCAGACAATTTATTGACGCAATTCCCGCTGATTCAGAAATGGCGTATGTTATTGTACAGCATTTGCATCCGCTGCACAATAGCATGCTTACAGAGCTTTTATCTCGTGTTGCCAAAATTCCAATAAATGAAATCACGGATGATATTCATTTGGCTCCCAACAATATATATGTTATTCCTGAAAATAAAATGCTGACTTCTTTTGATGGCGTTTTAAAATTAAGTCCGCGTTTAAAAGACACCAAAAATCAGGCAATAGATATTTTCTTTAATTCCCTGGCAGAGGTTCACCTTGATCTGGCTTTTGGCGTATTGCTTTCCGGAAACGGATCTGACGGCACAATTGGTCTTAAAGCAATCAAAAAACACGGCGGAATCACTTTTGCACAGGATTTTGAGGCTGCTAACAACGAAATGCCGCAAAATGCTATAAATGCCGGCGTTGTAGATTACGTATTATCCCCGGCTAAAATTGTCGAAAAATTAATGGAACTCACAAAAGCAAAAGATATTTTTTTAGAAGAAAATGACCAGAATGATGAAGCCGTATTTGCCGAAATAATTAAAATTTTACGTGTTCACAGCGGCGTAGATTTTACGTATTACAAACAAACCACCATACGCAGACGTATTGCCAGAAGAATGGCATTGAACAAAATTGTAAGTTTAAAAGATTACCTAAAAGTACTTCAGGGCGATAAACTGGCTCCCGAGGATTTATTCAACGACTTATTGATTCCCGTGACCGAATTTTTTAGAGATACCAAGATATTCCAGATCATGCGGGAAAAAGTTTTTCCATTATTAACGAGTCGAAAAACAGACGGCGGCAATGCGATTCGTATCTGGATTGCAGGATGTTCTACGGGCGAAGAAGCATATACACTGGCCATTGGGCTGCACGAATTTTTAGGCGAAAACCTGGAAGGAAGGGAAATTCAGATTTTTGCTTCGGATATTTCAGAAGTGGCTATAGCCAAAGCCAGAATTGGGTTTTACAGAAAATCTCAAATGCAGAATGTTTCAGAAACCATTCTCACCAAATATTTCACAGCCAATACAAACGGTTATAAAATCAAAAGGCAAATTAGGGATTTGTGCATTTTTGCCGTCCATAATTTCCTGACAGATCCGCCTTTTGCCAAAATGGATTTGATTACCTGCCGAAATGTTTTCATTTACATGGATTCGTTTTTGCAAAAAAAATCCCTGACCACGTTTCATTATGCTTTAAAAGAAAACGGATTTTTGCTTTTAGGAAAATCAGAAACTGCTGTTCCCGCTGCAGAACTTTTTCAGCCGTTTGAAAAAACAGGAAAAATTTATACGAGAAAACAGGTTTCTGGCAGATTTGTACATTCCGGCATGGGTGGAAACGATAAATTAAAAAATTTAAGAACAGATATTAAAAGAAAAGAAATAGTGAAGGAAGATTTTAGAAAAAGCGCCGAATCACTATTACTTTCAAAATATACACCGGCCAGTGTTATTGTAAACGAACAAATGGATATCGTTCATATCAACGGTTCCATTGCTGATTTTATAGAACTTTCGACAGGAAAACCCACTTTTAACCTGCTCAAAATGGCACGCGATGGACTGGCCTTTGAACTTAGAAATACCTGGCATAAAGCCAAAGATACCGGAGGACTTGTTATTAAAGAAGGAATTCAGATTAAAAACAGAGGCAGCATAAGTGAAATTACAATCGAAGTGCAGCCGCTGGAAGATACTTCTGAACCTTACTTTCTAGTACTTTTTTATAAAACTATTATCAGGAAAGAAGATGTGCCTTCGAGTAAATTTACTCCGGAAGAAATACTGGAAAACGCGCATTTAAGAAAAATTCTGCAGCTCGAAAAAGAACTGGCCAGAATACACGATGATGTCAACGCGATTAGCGAAGAACAGGAAGCATCAAATGAAGAATTGCAAAGCGCCAACGAAGAATTACTGAGTGGGAGCGAGGAGCTGCAAAGCTTAAATGAAGAACTCGAAACTTCGAAAGAAGAGTTACAATCCAGTAACGAAGAACTTTTGCAGATCAATCAGGAACTTTTAAACAAGCAGCAGCAAATTAATATTTCAAGAAATTATACCGAAGCCATTGTAGCGACACTTCGGGAACCTATAGTGGTGCTGGATACCAATTTGCGAATCAAAAACATCAACAGGGCATTCTCAAAAAAATACAATATTACGAAGGAAGAAGCAGCCGAAAAGCTGATTTATGAAATTCAGAACCATCTTTTTGACAATATTCCGATGCGAGCGATGCTTGAAAAAGTGCTTCCCGAAAAAACACAACTCGACGATTATCAAATATCGGTAAATTTATTGCCTTACGGCGAAAGTGTTATGCTGTTAAATGCCAGACAGGTAACCAACGAAACCAGTAAAGAACAATTGATTTTACTGGCGATCGAAGATATTACCGAACGCCGCATTATCGAAAAAAGATTACAGGTACTATCAGATGGTTTCGAAACCAAAATTCAGGAACGTACCGCCGATTTGTTAACCGCCAATAAAGAACTCGAAAGTTCGGTCAGGAATTTGCATGGCGCCAATGTGCAGCTTCAGGAATACGCTTATGTGGCGAGTCATGACCTGCAGGAACCTTTGCGTAAAATATTGATGTTTATCAGCAGGCTTTTGGATATGGAAGAAAAAATATCGGATGAAGCGCTGGTCTTAATCGACAAAATCAGCAAATCTTCTATCAGGATGAATACGCTTATCAAAGATTTACTGGCTTATTCGTATCTTAATAATCACGACAGACAATTTGCAGTCACCGATTTAAATGTCATTATAGCGAATATCCTGGTTGATTTTGAGTTAATGATAGAAGAACGCAAACTTAAAATAAAAATTGGTCATTTGCCTGTTATAAATGCCATTCCGCTACAAATGAATCAGCTTTTTTATAACCTGATCAGCAACGCATTGAAGTTTTATAAAAATGACGGTTCAAAATCTAAAATAGAAATTAGTTCCCGCCCCGTTACACCAACTCAGCTTAAAAAATTCCCCTCTTTAAATCCTGCGCTGACGTATTGTGAAATCATCATAAAAGACAACGGAATAGGTTTTAACAAACAATACGAGAATAAAATTTTCACCATTTTCCAAAGACTCCACAACAACGAAGTCTACACCGGAACGGGAATTGGCCTCGCCATTGGCAAAAAAATCGTTGAAAATCACGAAGGCATTATCTTCTCAAAAGCAGAAGAAAATGTTGGAGCGGCGTTTCATATTATTTTGCCGGTTTAAGAGTTACAATTTATTTAATTGATGAAAAGACGATATGCTGAAAAGGGTATTGTTTTTGTTTTAATGCGTTTTGAATTATTTACTAATAAATAAGTTCGATTAAATCTCTTATTTGAAATTACACCAAACTATATTCTAACTTTGTTTTCCACTTCTTCCAATCAGGCATCATTTTTTCTTGTAATTCATAAAATGCTTTAGTATGGTTGTGATGTACTAAATGGCATAGTTCGTGAATCATTACATATTCAATACTTCCTTTGGGAGCTTTAATTAATTCAGGATTTAAAATTAATTTTCCTTTCATTGTACAACTTCCCCAACGTTTATTCATCATTCTAATTACTAATTCAGGTTGCTCAATTGTAAATTTTGAAAATAGATTCAATTTTTCTTCTAAAACTGATTTGAAATGTTCAGCAGCTTTATTTCTATACCAATTTTTCACGACTGTTTCTACTTTGGTATTTGGTTTATGTTGAACCACTAATTTTCCTCTATATACTTTAACTAGATTTTCTTTAGCTATCTCTGAATGTAAAATATACTGTCTGCCTAGATATAAATGTGTTTCTCCATTTATATACTTTCTTATAGGTGTCAATGGATGGTAGGACAAAAAATCATTTTGTTGTTTCAAAATCCATCTTGCTTTTTCTTTTACCTTTTCTTCAATTTTTTCATTACTTGTTTCCAGTGGCGCAAATACTTTAACAGAACCTTCTGGAAATACCTTTATACCTAATGTTTTTCTTTCCTGAAAAATTAGTTCATAACTAATTTCGTTTTTACCGTATATGATGTTTTTATTTTTTACAAGCATTACACAAATTTTATTTTTGCTACATTAAGACTTTGATCTACTAATTCATCAATTTTATCAAACGAAATATTTAAATCATGTTTTGCTTTTAAATCAAAGATATAATCATCAATAGCAATCTTTATTTTGCCTTCAATATCTGTTTTATTTTGCCAATCAATAATTAAAATGTCATTTTCAAAAACTATTGATCTTATTACTTTATAAATATCTAAAGCAATTTCTGTAGCAACGTCAGGATTTTTATTTAGTTCTTCTTTGAAAATTTCTTTAGTTAAATTATAAATAGCAATTCCTGTATCATTTCCATTTAATTCTAGCGGAGTATTATTTCGTTTACCACTTAAAAATTCATCTTCAAAGTCTTTTACTTTTCGTAGATATTCAGCTTCAGTTATTCTTTCTAATCGATATATCTCAATAGTTTCTCTTATTAAAGCGGATAAGTTTTTATAATAGATAGGGTCTTCATTGATTTTTACATTAATAGCTCTAATAGTTCTACTCGCAATATGGTCTGCTTTTGCGGCTTGACCAGTTAGTTTTTCAACTTCAGCTTCTCTTTGTTCTTTATTAAAAATATTCACCAGATCTGTAATCTTCAACATATCGCCTTCTGTTGTAATATGTTTGTCTATTAATTTTTGGATTTGATTTTCATATGCTGCATAATCTGCTTCATCTGAGTATCTTCTTTTAACCGAGATTCGTAATTCTAAAAAGAATTTTAAATCTTTTTTGTACTTAGCAATTACTTTATCAGGTGTTTTGGTTTCAAACTCATAACTTGATAAGGCTAATTTTAATAATCTTGCGAATACTGATAACTTTTCATAAAAATTATGTCTGATTTCTTCATCACCTAATAATACTTCATATGCTGGCTCATCATATTTATTATTAATTGTTTTAAAAATATCCCAAACTTCTGAATGTGCTTGTGGTAATTTTTTAATTTCATCATTAAGATTTGTAAATGTTCCTGCTAAATCTTCTTCATCATAAACATTCTCACCAGAATATGTTTCTAAAGCTTTGTCTAGGTTTTCAAGATTACCATAATAATCAATAATATATCCGTAATCTTTTCCTGGATGTAATCTGTTAACTCTTGCAATAGCCTGCAATAATGTGTGTTCTTTTAGAGGCCTAGTTATGTATAACACAATATTTCTTGGCGCATCAAAACCCGTTAATAACTTATCTACAACAATAATAATCTCTGGAGTATCTTGTTTTTTAAATGCACTAATTATAGATTTCTCATATTTTTCACTAGTGCCATATTTGTCCATTTTAGCTTTCCAAAAGGCTTTTACCTTATCTTCTGTTTTATCAAAGGCATCTTCTTCACCTTCACGTGTATCTGGTGCAGAAATAATAACCTCGGAAGTTACTTTTCCTATTTCATCAAAATACTCTTTGTATTTTATTGCCGTTGCCTTATTTGGCGCTACTAATTGTCCTTTAAAAACGGTTCCTTGCCAATTGTCTGCAAAGTGGTCAACAATGTCCCAAGCTCTGGCATAAATAATGTGATCTGCTTTGTTGATTATGTTTTTATTGCTGTACTTTCTTTTTAAGGCTACTTTTCCATAAGGAGTTAATGGCTCAGAAATTTTATTAAAATAGTTATCAATTGGATTGTCATTGACCTCAATTAAATTATGTCTGCCTTCATAAAGCAGAGGAACAACAGCACCATCAGCAACAGCATCGTTAATAGAATAAACATCTATTAAACCACCAAATTTATTTGCTGTACTTTTTTCTTTTTTCATTAAAGGAGTTCCTGTAAACGCAATAAAGCATGCATTTGGGAACACTTGTTGCATTCTAACATTAAAGGATCCATATTGACTGCGGTGTCCCTCATCTACCAAAACAAATATTTCAGAAGATAGGAAAGGAGTGACCGAAGCATCTACTGCTGCCTTAAATTTATGAATTAATGTAGTTATTACAGCGTCACCTGGTTCTGCAATAAGATTTAATAAACTCTTGTCTTTTTTAAGTTTTTCAAGTTCATTATCAGAAAGTCTTTCGCCTTTTAATTTTTTAATAATTTCTTTAGATGCTCCAATTTCGGCATTTTCTACAGGAAATTGACATTTTTGAAATGTTTCTGTTATTTGGCTGTCTAAATCAATTCGGTCGGTAACTAATATAATTTTCGGGTTTTTAATGTTAGGGTGTGTAGCAATCATCTGAGCTAACATAACCATAGTTAATGATTTTCCACTTCCTTGTGTATGCCAAATTACACCGCCGTTATATTTATTATTTGTTTTATTGTTAAGTCGTAATAATGTATTTTTAATACCAAAATATTGTTGGTATCTTGTTATTTTTTTAACTCCATCATCATAAACAATGTAGTTGAACATCAAATCTAATATTCGCTTGGGCTGGCAAAAACTAAAAATTAATTTGTCTTGTTCTGTAACTGTTTCCGCTTTATCTACAATATTTGCTATAAACTCATTTCTTTTTTCGTGCCAATCAATTAACTTCTTCCAATCTTCTTTATTTATTGGTTTAGATTTAATAGAGGCAATATTATCTTCCCATAATGTTTGCTCTTCCTTAGTTTTGAATAATTCTTTCCAAAAACTCCAAAACTCTTTTGGTGTTGCAGTTGTTGCAAACTTTGCATCATTTACACTTAGAGATATTAATATATTAGAGTATAAATACAATGAACGAATTCCATCATCTTGTTGATTTCTTTGATGTTGTTCAATTGCTTTATCAATAGGTTCCTTAATTATTGGACTTTTGCATTCAACAACAATCATTGGAATACCATTGATAAATAATACTAAATCTGGACGATAATGATCGTTTCTTTCTGAACGTAATACACTAAATTCTTCTGTAACATGATATGTGTTATTTTCAGGATTTTTCCAATCAATATATTGAAAAGAGAAACTTTTTTTATCTCCTAGAACTGTTTGTTCAAAGCTCTTACCTAATGTTATTAATTCATAATAAGCTTTATTAGCAGCTATATAACCATCTTGTAATGGTAAATCTCGTAATGCTAGTAAGCCATTGTTTATATTTGTTTCTGTAAATTCAAACTCTCTCTGTTTGTATTCAATGTTGTTTATTTTACGCAATTGTTCTTTTAGAATATTTTCCAATAATACATTAGAAGTTCTATTTCCTCTTGCTTCTAATGCTTCATCAGGAGAAAGATATTGCCAGCCCATATTTATTAAAAGTTTTAATGCAGGTAGTTGTGATATATGATCTTCTATAAATGATGGAGTATTCATATCTATTGTTTCTTTATTAATAGCGTTTTTTGGTATAACTATTGTTTTATTAGAATTAATGCTTATATTTGCAATGTCATTACACAAAGTGTAAAGGACTTGGCGAGTGACTTGTTCATCCAATCGTATTGCCTAAAGATACGTGCCTCACTTACGAAGTGGGGTTTTTTTATGCCTTATCTCGATAGGTTTCATACTTCTTTTTAAAATCATATCTTTCTCCTTTATCTACTGAAAATGATGTTATTAATAATAAATCTGGAGCAATTTCTCTAACTATTATTATGAAATTTTTTTCGTCATACCAGTAGAATTGTTGATTTTCATCATCATCATTAACTGCTTCAAAGTACTTAATTCTTGGGTCATCTACATTTTCTAAAATAGGTCGAATCCAATGTATCTTATTAGCTCTTTCACGATCAAAATTCCTTTTGCCGGAATGTTTACTTTCTCTGGTAATGATATGTTCAAAACATTGATGCTTACCTTTGCATATGGGATGTCTAGATGCATTTTTATTAAAAGTTAATGTTATACCATTTATTACAATAGGATTATTTACAATATCATTCAAATAATGACCATAGATAGTAAACATTTGTGCTGCGTCGGGACCATCTATACTTAAATCTTCAAATAAGTCCTCCAAATCATCTAAACTATTCATTGTTTAAATGTATTTGCGAAGATGCTTTTATAACCCAGTCATCAATGAAAAATTTTGTTTCCCAAGGTTCGGTTCCATCATCTAAGAGATAGCCAGAACATTCTTCAAGATATCCAATTACTTTTTGTTTGATTTGTGAAGCACCTTTTTTTTCAGATTCTTTCCTTGCTTTATAGCATATTGCTCCAATAAACAAATCTGTTAATTGAAGAAATTCATTTTCATTAGAATGTAAGTGCTGAAAATAAATAAAAGGAGAATTATCCTTATGTTTTTTATCTAACTCAGCTTTTAGAAGTTTTATCCTTGATTTTCCTCGAGTATCTTTTACATCTAAAAAAACACGGTAGAAATCATCCTCATCAGAAACCTTATTGTTTACGAGTAACTTTAAAGTTTTATAATAAAAGCTATTTTGATCTTCTCTATTATATCTAATAGGGTCTAAATTCTGCTTGTTTTTAACAAGCACACTCCTGAATTCTATATTACTTCTAAAAAAGAAATCTATTAACTCTTTGTATAATTCCCAACGCGACATAGAAAGATTGTTCCACTTTACTTCAGTAGGTGTATTGTGTCTTAGTTTGATTGCTTTGACTGTCTTTTTTAAAGCTTCGTAATCATCTCGGTTAATCTTAGTGTAACCAATGCACATTACTTTTGAAGTATCATGTTCTAAATGACAACTTTCGTCGATATAGATATTATAGGTTGTGCTCATAGTTGATTTATTTTACATTCACTCTTATTTTTCCTGTTAGTAACTGCTGCATTAATCCTTTCTTTTGTAACTGTAATGCTTCTAGCTTGGTTTCGTAGCTCTTTAATTCTTGGTCTGCTGTTTCTAATGCTAATGCAATAGCTGTTTGCTCTTCATAAGATGGAACGCTAACTTTTATTTTAGAAAACTCTTGCCATCTTAAGCCACCTCGTCTATCGATAGATCCTTCCATTCTTTTTTGATATTCTTGAATATAAGTATTTGATTTTAATACCTTAAATAAAAAATCGTCATTTATATTTTCATCGGTCTTAAATACCGTGTACATCGGACTAATTAACGCACTTTCATATTTATTTTGATACCCAATAGAACCTTCTTCTATGTGATTGGTAGCGTAAGCAAATGTGTTTTTTTTAACTATTTTGTATGTTTTAAGATTGTCACTATAAATCTTCCTGCCAAAATATTCTAATGAAGGAACTAATCCATTGTATTTGGTACAGGATAAAACAATTAAATCTTCATCTCCTTTGTTTTTTGAAGATATCTCTAATGAAAAATCCTTAATTTTTTTTATTTCCCATTTTTCACTAAAACCACTTAACCTTTTTTTACCTGTAAGAAGTTGTTGAGAAAGTCCCTTGTTTCTTAATTTTAGTGTATTAATCGTATTTTTGCAATTGCTAATAGCTTCGTCCCAAGTTGAAAGAATTTCTGCTATTTTTTGTTGTTCTGCTATTGATGGTATTGGAAGTTGAAGGTTCATGATATCATTACTGTTTACAGCAGTAAAAGTACTTCCTTGTTCCAGACTTTTCCATTGGCTTTCAAAAGATAAAAGAAAATTATATAAAAATTCTTGATTTATTTTTTCTTTAGATTTTATGGAACAAATTCCTCTTCCGATACACGCTGTGTGTTTTGATTTTGAAATTGTTCCAACTGGGGCTCTCACACTCATTAAAATATCTCCTTCCTTGCATAATTTGGTAGGATCATTAGTCCAGATTCTTGGAGAGGATAATCTATCTTTTATATCAGCATTTCCCTGAATAAGGTAAAAACCATCGCCATTTCCATTATATGATGTTGAAGATGGTGATTGTCCCATTAATATATTTGCGCAATCGCTTAATTTTTTCACATCCCAATCTATAGGAATAACACCGATAGCAGTTCTTTTATAACCGATTGGTGTTTGTGTATCATTATGATTTGCGATTGGTTTTTTAGTGGTGTTGCTCATATCTATTATTAAAATCCTAACTCCATTAAATAATTATTCATCTTTTCTTCCACTGCAACAAGTTCACTTTTTAATGATATAATCGTTTGTTGCGTTTGCTTTATATCAATAGATTCATCTTCCTCGAATGTATCTACATAGCGAGGAATGTTTAGGTTATAATCATTTTCTTTTAAATCTCTAATAGTAGCTCTAAAAGCATATTTATCTTCTACAACTATTCCATTTTCATCAGCTAATGGTCTTTGGTTTTTAAAAGAAAAATAAGTTCCAATTATTTTGATAATATCTGTATGTCGTAATTTATTTTGGTTTTTACCAGCTTCAAAGCCTTTACTTGCATCAATAAACAAAATATCAGTATTATCGCCTTTTGCTTTATTGAAAATTAAAATGGAAGCAGGAATACCTGTGCCAAAAAATAAGTTTACCGGTAACCCAATTACAGCTTCTAGAAGGTTTTCTTCTATTAATTGTTGGCGTATTTTACCTTCGCTACTACCACGAAAAAGTACTCCGTGCGGCATAATAACTCCAACACGTCCTGTATCTTCATAAGTAGTTTCAATCATATGGCTTATAAAAGCATAATCGCCTTTGCTTTTTGGAGGAACTCCTCTATGATAGCGGTTATGTGTATCGGCAATAGCAGTTTCAGCACCCCATTTATCTAATGAAAATGGAGGATTTGCCGTAACAATATTAAACTTCATTAATTGGTCTCCTTCTAATAAACGAGGATTATTTAAAGTATCTCCCCATTCGATAGTAGCATCGTCTATTTCATGCAAAAACATATTCATTCTTGCCAATGCCCATGTGCTGCCATTTACTTCCTGACCGTATAAGGCAAAGTTATTGCTTCCAACTTCCTTGGCCATTTTTATCAATAATGACGCACTTCCACAGGCAGGGTCACAGATACGATCACCAGGTTGTGGATCTAATAATTTTGCCAATAATTCAGATACTTCGCTAGGTGTATAAAACTCACCAGATTTTTTGCCTTCTTCACCAGCGAACATCGAAATAAGATATTCGTAAGCATCACCAATAATATCATTTCCTTCTAAGTGCGATGGTTGTAAGTCCATTCCGGAAAAATCAACTAACAAGTTTTTTAATCTTCTGTTTCTGTCCTTTGTTTGTCCTAAATTGTTTTCAGAGTTAAAATCAATACTTCTAAATACTCTGTCTAATTTACTTCTATTAGCATCTTCAATTCGTTCTAATGAAGTATTGATTAACTCCCCTAAATTAGGTTCGTTTCTATTCTCAAAAAGAAACTCAAAAGTTGCATTTTCAGGAAGTTTAAAACGTTCGTTGGCTAATGCTCTTTCTATACGAGTTACATCACCATCATACTTTTTAGCATAAAATGTTTTCTTATCTTTCCAGACGTCAGAAACATATTTCACAAAAAGCATTGTTAATACATAATCTTTGTATTGACCACTACTTAGCACTCCTCTAAAAGTATCGCAAGCCTTCCAGACAATTTGATTGATTTCTTTTTGTGTGATTTTATTCTCCATTATAATTACTTTATAATTCTGTTTATTATTTCCTGAAACAAAGCCTTTTTGTTTTCTATAATTTGATTTGACAATTTAATTTCTTCTGAATGTAAAGCACTAATATTACTAATTTTATTTTGTGTTTCTAATGCAGGAATTGTAATAAAAATGCTTTCTAATTCACTTTTTCTTATTGAAGGAATGGAACTACCTGCACCCATACTTTGAAATTGACTTTGATATTTTTGACTATTAAAAAGTGTCGTAATAAAGTTTGGATTTACTAATTGCTTATTAGGGCGAATTACATAAAATATAGAAGAAGCAATTGCAGGTCCCATATCTTTATTATAAGTCCATGCAAAATTTCTAAATCCTTTGCCAACAAAAAGTATATCCCCATCTTCTAATAAATGACTTTCGCTTTTATTATCTATATTTATAAATGAATCTATATTACTTTCAAGATTTCCTAAATCATCAAAGTTTTTAGCTTGTAAGTACTTTGCAAAACCTTTTTCGATTGGTTTTACATAAAGCCCAAATTTAATACTAGCTATATTTTTTAATGTTTTTTGCATTTGTAATTTTTTTGTAGAACATTTCAAATCTTTACAAAGATATGTAATTTTTTTAATATTTGAATATTTATTTTTGTAGAACTATTCAAATTTTAAAAATAAAAATTCTTTTTTAGTTTTTATTTTTTTGTTTAGTTAAATAATTATAATTGTTTTACAAAAATCAGCACTAATGGCTTGAAAAATGTTGGAATCAAAACTCGGATAAAAAACGCATTATTACTTAGTATTTATTTTATCGCAGTTCTGTGACTTTCGTTTGAAAGAACAGCAGAAAACAGCTCCATAAAAAAAAAACGAGATCATCTCTTCCTAAAAAGAAACAATCTCGTCTTCAATCAACTTAAAAAAATCAGAAATAAATTATCCGTGCGCTGCTACAGAAACGTCAGCCCATTCTTCCCAGGTTGCTAGTTTTTGCTCGTACGTTTGTTTGGCGAAAGGCAAGGCTACTTTTCCTAAAAATAGGCGTAGAGGAGGGTTTTCGGCTTCAACCAATTTAATAATCGCCGGAACTGTAGCGCTTGTTTTTCCGAAAGTATCCGGATCGTGTCCTTCTGCAACGGCTTTTTTGATTCCGTCATAAGCGTCGATGCTTTCGCTGTTGAATCCGTTACCCCAAATATCTGTAACGTAACCGTTTGGTTCCACCAAAGTCACCTTGATTCCGAATTGTTTTACTTCCTGAGCCAAAGTTTCAGTAAGACCTTCAACGGCAAATTTAGACGCATTGTATAAACCAATCAAAGGTAAAGTCGCGATTCCTAAAATAGAAGAAACCTGAATAATATGACCACTTTTTTGGTTTCTCATAATAGGCAATACGGCTTGTGTTAACCAAAGTGTACCAAAGAAATTGGTTTCAAATTGTGCTCTTGCTTCGCTTTCGCTTGCTTCTTCAACCGCACCGTTTAAGGCATAACCGGCATTGTTGATCAAAATATCAATTTTCCCGAAATGCTGTTTTACTTTTTCTACTAGTGCAAACGATTCCTCACGATTGTTTACGTCTAATTTTAGCGGTAAAATGGCATCGCCATATTTTGCTTTTAAATCGTTTAGTGTATCAATATTTCGGGCTGTTGCAGCTACCTGATATCCTTTTTCTAAAAATGCTTCTGTCCAGGCTTTTCCAAATCCTTTTGATGCTCCTGAAATTAAAATTGTTTTTACTGACATGTTTTCTAATTTTTAATTGTTAATGGTAAATTGTTGAACTGTTAATTTGTTTAATCGTTAATTTGTATTTGTTTAAATATGACTTATCGGTCATTTTTAATATCAAAGAATAGTATAATGTTTTCAAAAAATAAAATCTTTTTAATTCTATATCCCGATAGCTATCAGGAGTGCAAAACTTTTATAAAAATGACTTATCGGTCATATTTTTAATAAAAAAAAATTACAATGAGTTTTCTTCAATCATAGATTTTAAGGTTTTTGTAATAACCTGCATTTTGTCATTACTGCCTGACATTCTTGATATTAGATGTCCGCCTTCCATCATGGCAAACATTACGGTTGCAAAATCGGCTGCGTTCCAGTCCGGTTTAAATTCTCCGTTGGCAATTCCTTTATTGATGCTATTGGTCAGCAGTTGCTGATTTGCGTTACACCCTTTGTTTATCTTTTCTTTTACAATAGGGTTGGTGTCATCGGCTTCTGTTCCGAAATTCAACAACGGACAACCACCCGTAAGTGGCGGATTTACAGCATTGCTAAAGAAGTTGATATAGTTAAATAACTCTTCTTTGGCCGTTTTCGCCTTGCTGACTTCAAACAGAAGTTTATCTCCCAATATTTTCATATTATGATCGACAGCAGCGCAGGCCAGAACTTCTTTATTTTCAAAATGAACGTACATGCTTCCTTTGGAGAGTTTTGTAGCTTCCATAATATCGCTCATAGCCGTTGCAGCAATCCCTTTTGTGTTAAAGATTGGGGCCGCTTTTTCTATGATAAATTGTCTGGTTTCTTCTCCCTTTGCCATGATAGCTTTATTTACTTTTTATGTAAGTTTTAATTGCGGTACAAATATATGACCGATTGGTCATATATGCAAATTTTTAATGATTTATTTTTAAATTGCCAGCGATTAAAGGGCTTGCAACGATTAATTTATATCCGTTGAACTTCAATTATAGGGCATTGTCAGGCTGAGCGTAGTCGAAGCCCTTTTCAACTTACAAGCCTTCGACTACGCTCAGGACGACAATCGGAAAACTTAGAAACTTAGCCACTCAGTCCCGAAACTTCGGGATAGCATCTTTAAAAAAAACAAGCCTTCGACTACGCTCAGGGTGACAATTGGAAAACTTAGAAACTTAGCCACTTAGAATCTTAGCATCTCTTTTATTAGTGATCCGAAATTATCATATTTGTTTTTGGCTTTTTAGATTTTCCCATTACCAATAATAACAGCGGTAATGAAAGCACAAAAAACAAACCAACAAGTAAAAACGCATCTCTGTAACTTAATAAAGACGATTGTTTGGTTACAACACCTTCCATAAGTTTCAGTGCTTTGATTCGGGCTTCGTTGTACGCAAAACCTTTATGTTGAAAATAGTTAATGTACCCGTTAATTCGTTCCATTGCTTTGACGTTATCTGGCGTTACATTGGAGATTAGTTCATTTCGGTGAGCGGCAAAAAGGTGTGCAATGTACGTGTTGATAATCGATACGCCAAAAGAACCGCCCAATTGTCGCATCATATTGTTTAAAGCCGCTCCCTGACCAACATCTTTGTCATCGAGAGAAGAAACGGCCAGCATCGTTAGCGGAACCGTAAGCAACGCCATTCCCAATGCTCTAAAAATAAGTGCTGTCGAAACTTCGAGCGCACTTGTATTCAAAGTAATTCCGGACATTCGCCAGTTGAAATAGATAAACAGCAGAAATCCCGAAGCAATAATAATAACCGGAGAAACGCCTTTTTGCAATAAGGTTCCGCAGAGTTTCAAGGCAACGAGCGCAAACAAAGCGCCCGGAAGTAAAAGTAAACCGGTTTGATAAGGCGAAAAACTCAGCAAACGCTGCGCCACAACGGGACTTATATAAATGGAAATAAACATTCCGAAACCGGTTACGAAAGTCAAAATCGCTGCAATATTCAAAGTTTTACTTTTCAAAACCCGGAGATTCACAACGGGTTTATCGACTTGTAATTCCCAGTAAATAAACAGGAGCAAGGTTGTTACCGCAATAACCGTCAGGACAACAATATATCGGGTTTCAAACCAGTCTTCGACTTCGCCGCGTTCTAAAACAGTTTGCAAAGCGCCAACTCCTATGGCAAGCAAGGCAATTCCGGTCCAGTCGACTTTTGCTTTTTCTGGTTTTACAGGCGGTTCCGTTAATAAAAAATAGCAGGATAGCGTTACCAGAATCCCAATGGGAATATTAATCAAAAAGATCCACGGCCAGTCGTAATTCTCGGTAATGAATCCGCCAAGCGTTGGTCCAATTGTAGGTCCGATAAAAATTCCCGCGCCAAATAAAGCGCCCGCGGTTGATTGTTTGTCCTTCGGAAAAAGTTCAAATACGACAACCTGAGAAATAGACAATAAAGCACCGCCACCAATTCCCTGAAGAAACCTGAAAAAGACCAGCATCCAGATATTCGACGAATGTCCGCACATAAACGAGCAGAAAGTAAACAAGACAATCGAGCCAATATAATAATTGCGTCGCCCGAGATTGGCGCTCAAAAAACTCGTAATCGGGATAATAATTACGTTAGCAATGGCATAAGCGGTGATCACCCAGGAAGTATCTTCGAGCGTTGCGCCAAGGTTTCCGCTCATGTGATACAGCGCTACATTTACAATCGAGATATCAATTAGCTCCATAATGGCGGCTAAAATCACGGTAAAAATCAGTAGTTTTCGGTTTAGTTCAGTCATATTATTTTATACCGATCGGTATATTTTTATTTAAAAAAACAACTTTTAATTAAATTATAAACAGCTGTTTTATTGGAGATTAAAATTTATTCTGATAATGCTAATCTGATTTTTTAAAGCATTTGCTTGACAACATTCGTTTTAAAAAGATTAGAATAGGCGGTGGCAATTAATCGGGTTTGTGCTTCATTCCAAATTTCGCATTGTGCATTCACAAATTGTCTTCCTTTTTTAATTATCGATGTTCTTGCCAGGATAATATCGCCCACTTTTGCCGGAGCAAAATAATCAACATTGAGATTTATAGTGGTATAAAAATTTTCTTCAGCTAGTGAAAACATCGTCGCGCCAATACAATCATCGGCAATAGCGGCAATAACGCCTCCGTGTAATGATTTTATCGGATTTGACATTTCTTCTCTCACCAAATATTGAAATGTGACACTGCCATCTTCAGCCGCTAAAACTATCGGACGCATCCAAAGCATAAAAGGCGAGGGTGAAGCCGTAAATTCTTTGTCAATATGATCTTGCAATACTTGTAATCTGGTTTTTGTTTCCATTTTTTTGAGTTGTGAGTTATGGGTTATGAGTTATTGGTTATTGGTTATGGGTTGGACTTTAACATTGACACTTACTATTTTTAAATACCAATCGGTATATTTTTATGCAAAAAAAGACTTTATTCTAAGTCGGTTATAATTTTTTTCAATGAAATCATGATCGTAGACAAAATCGTTAAATCTCCCGTCACTTTCGCAATCATTACGGCGCCTTCGATAGTTGCGATAATAGTTAGTGCCGTTCTTTCTATGTCAATCGATTTGGCTTTAAATTCCCCTGCAATAATTCCTTGTTCAATAAAATACATCAATTTTTCTTTCCATAAAAGAATCGCTCTTTCCACATTCTTTTTCAGCAAGGGGTGCGTATCATCCGCTTCTGTGGCTGTATTCAGAATCGGACATCCGCCACTTGTAACCCTTAAATCATAATAATGAGAATACAATCGTGGATAAACCAATAATTTGTTTTTAAAGGTTTTTTGCTTTTCAATTTCAGCCGCAAAAGTATCCTGAAGCTTCTTGATGTTGTACTTAAAAGCGGCAAGCGCCACTTCATCCTTATTTTCAAAATTCCCGTAAATACTTCCTTTTGTAAGTCCGGTCGCCTCGGTAATATCGCTCATAGAAGTACCGCTGTATCCTTTTGTATTAAAAATAGGAGCAGTTTTTTCGATTATAAATTGCTTGGTTTTTTCGGCTTTACTCATAACTTGAAAATAAATAACATGCAAATATATACCAATTGGTATAATTTATAAACTTTTAATCCATTTTTTTTATTTCGATACTTTTCAAACAAGTAAAAAGGGGCTTTCTAAAATATTAGAAAACCCCTTTTGAAGTACTTAAATCTTTAGTTATTGCAAGGACTGAATAACAGAAGCAAAATTATTTTCTCCCCAGTGTTCTTTCAGTTTTCCATCCAGAACCGTAAAAATATCAATCACTTTTATGGTTATTTTTTTCCCGGTTGCCGGTATTCCAAAAAGCGAACCGGTATGAATTCCGGTTATTTCTTTTCGGGTGGCAACCTTATTTTCTTCTGCCACCATATCCAAAACATTCACCGTAATATCCGTTAAGGCGGTGTGAATAACATTTGCGAAAAAATAAATAACGCCATCAATTCCGTTTGACATTCCTTCCGGCGCCGAATGATTGATAAAATCGTTGGAAGCAATTTGCTGAAAAAATTCCATGTCTCCTTTTTCGATTACCTCTTTATTGTATTGCAGAAGTAGATCCTTGTTTTGTGCTGTGCTCATCATATATAATTTTATAGCACAAAGTTATTCTGAGACAAAGGGAAACTGATAGTGCCAAAAGTTCATAATCCTGTTGCCAAAAGTTCACTTTTAGTTGTAATCTTTTGGTAGTTTTCCGAAATGAGCTTTAAAAGCCTGCGAAAAGCTGGAATGATTTTCATATCCTACCTGCAAATATATTTCACTTGGTTTTGATCCGTTTTTTAATAAAGTGGCTGCCGCCGATAAGCGTTGCTGTTGCAGCCATTTGGCGGGCTGTTGGTTGTAAATTTGCTGAAACTTTCGTTTAAAAGTAGAAAGGCTCATATGGCAGAAAAACGCAAGTTCGCTGACCGAAAAATCATTAAAAACATTTTGCTGCATCACATTCTGAATCCTTTCTTCGGGGGTTTTAGCTACCGAAACATTCTGGAAATTATTAAGTTCTTCCGGAAATCGCGTACACAGGTAGGTCAGCAATTCGTTTAGCTTGGCAATCTGCATCGATTCCGTAAAAATGGTATCATTGATTAGTGATTGCACAGAACCAATAAAATTATTGATATAATCGTCTTTGGGAACTAAAATATTCGGCGTTTTCTTTGCAGGATCTTTAGGCAATTTGATGTTATTACGAACGGCGTCCTGCAGGAAATCGTCATCAAAGAAAACAATTATACTTCTTATTCCGGGATTGCCATTTGGTCGTTCGGTAAAAATATAATTCCCTGCAGAAAGCAATAATATGTTTGCAGGATTAATTACAATAGGTTTTCCATCGTTGTAAATATGTTTTTCGCCTTTCATAATCAGGCTGATCATGTGTTGTGTCAACCGACTTTTTCCTTTCACAAGCGGTTCTTCAGAAACATACGGAATAAAACTCAATCTCGATTTTGGGTTTTCTCTGGTCGCTATTTTATCCGGCATTAATTCATGTTCCATATCTTTTTTAAAGTGCTTTAATGCTCCTTATATTTTTTCTTGTTGCTTTTTAATATGATCCCGATGCGAAATTCCCCAATTAATCATCTCCGTAATAATCGGACCAAATGACTTACAATAATCCGTTGACTCATAAAGAATCGGCACTTTTGCATCACGATCTTCCGTTCTTTTTACCAGATTATTCATTTCCATATCTTTCAATTCCTTCGAAAGCATTCGCGAAGTTATCCCCGGAATGCTCTGCATAATTTCGGTAAATCGGGTATTGCCATTGCAGATAGAATTGATGATAGGCAGTTTCCATTTTCCACCCAAAACATAGATCGTATCCTGAAGCGCCTGAAATTCTTCCTTCTGATTTCGTGCCATTATATTATTTTTTACTAAAGTATAAAAAACATTTTATTTTTCTTTTAAACCATATAAGTGATGTAAGAAATTATAAAAAGCTGGTTGAAAAAATCCTTTTACCATATAAGTGATATAAGTAAATATAATATCATTGCTTAAATAAATCTCGGTAAACTTATATCATAAATAAGATTTACTGCTGCTAAATCAAATTTAAATACACTTATAAAACTTCTAGAATAAAAAACTAACCGCTCTAATTAAATGAACTTATATCACTTACATAGTGAAAAAAATCAACGTTCCAATTTAAATGAACTTATATAACTTATATGGTAAAAAAACACTTACATAGTGAAAAAAAAAATCCCGATATACTCCATGATACTATCAAAAAAGCAATATGTTTTCAGATTTAACTTTGTCCCGTTAATTTAAAAACATTAAAAAATGGACAATTTAAAAAATAAAGTTGCCGTAATCACCGGCGGAAATAGCGGAATAGGTTACGCAACAGCAAAACAATTAAAAGAACAAGGTGCAACGGTTATCATCACCGGAAGAAGAAAAGAAGCCATCGAAACAGCTGCTTCACAATTAGGCGTAACCGCAATTGTGGCAGACCAGTCGAATGTTGCCGACACCGAAAACTTAGTTGCGAAAGTAAAACAAGACTTCGGGCAGGTTGATATTTTGTTTATCAATGCCGGAATTGCCGGTTTAGGGACAGTCGAACAAGCAACGGAAGCGCTTTTTGACAATATTATGAATATCAATTTTAGAGGAGCGTATTTTACGCTAAGCAAGTTTATTCCAATTTTAAAAGACGGCGGATCGGTTGTATTTCTGTCTTCAAACACGGCAAGTATGAGCGGAGCAGGATCTTCAATTTACTCCTCAAGCAAAGCGGCTATTAATTCTGTAATGAGAATCGCGGCATTAGAATTAGCGCCAAGAAAAATCAGAGTAAATTCCGTAAGTCCGGGACCAACAGAAACAGAAGTCATGAATAAAGTCGGCTTGGACAAAGAAACCGTTAAAACAATCATGGATGTTGTGGTAGACAAACTTCCCCTAAAACAAATGGGCACCACCGAAGATGTAGCCAAAATGGTTTCACACCTAAGCAGCGATGCCTCAAAATTCATCACCGGCGCCGATTTCATCATGGACGGAGGGATGGTTCTTCTTTAAAGGTTCAAAGGTTCAGAGTGACAAAGGAACAAAGGTTTTTTCGTAGAGGTGTACAGCAGTCTTTTGAAAGTTACTAAGATTCTAAGTTGCTAAGTTTTTTTGAAAGATTCTATCGTAGAGACGCACAGCAGTGCGTCTTTTTTCTTTTTAATTTGAAGGTTCTGAGATGCTAAGTTTCTAAGTTTTTTTGAAAGATTCTATCGTAGAGACGCACAGCAGTGCGTCTTTTTTTTAAGTTGCTATCCCGAAGTTTCGGGACTAAGATTCTAAGTTTCTACAATTGTCACCCTGAGCGAAGTCGAAGGCTTGTAAGCCGAAGTTTTATTCAACGTCTTTTTAGTTGGAATTTGGTCCCGAGGCTTCGGGATTAAAATTTGGAATTTAAATTTTCAGGAGCTATTTCCTGCTTTCCACTACAATCTTTTTATTTTTTAAAGAAAAAAACAAAAAGGATTTCCGTTTCAATCAGGGCTAGGCACCAGTTTTCATGAGAGATAACGAGATTCAAAGAAAACCTTTGTTCCTATGAACCTATGCCACTTTGAACCTTTAAAGAAAAAACCTTAGTAACTTAGCATCTCAGAACCTTAGCAACTTTAAAAAATGGACTCCAAAGAACTACTAAAAGAACATATCGCCAAAACCGCTTCGTTGACAGACGAACAATTCGACTATTTCTTTTCGCATTTTAAAGCACAGTCATTTAAAAAAGGGCAAACGATTATTAGCGCAGGCGATAAAGTCGATTGTGAGTATTTTGTAATTTCAGGTTGTTTGAAAGCCTTTTTCATCAATGATGAAATCAAAATGTACATCCTTCAATTTTCCATGCCAACCTGGTGGACATCTGATTACAATGCTTTATACAGCCAGACAAAAGCAACCATAAACATAGATTGCATTACAGATGTCGTAGTACTTTGCCTTTCCAGCGCAGATCGCGAAAAATTGTGTTCAGAATTTCATCAAATTGAACATTTTTTCCGTTGGCGAACCAATAAAGGATATGTCGCATCCCAAAAACGACTTTTATCTTTTATGAATAATAATGTCAAAACCCGTTACGAAGAACTTTTGGCATTATATCCACAGCTTTACAATCTTGTTCCCAAACATTTAATTGCTGCTTATCTTGGCGTTTCTAGAGAAACATTGAGTAGGCTTTATAACTCGTGATTTTTTTTCACGCAGATTTAAAAAGGATTTAAGCAGATAAGCACAGATTTAAAAATTAAAAATTAAAAATTAAAAATCTGCTCAATCTGCCAAATCTGCGAGAACAAAACTTTTCGTGTAGTTTGTCATCTCGACGAAGGAGAGATCACACTAGAAACTCCTCAAACAAAGTCGCCAATCTTTGTCGAGTTACTCGCGGAGATCCCTCGTTCCTAGGGATGACAAAAATGAGGAAAAACTTCGTGACTCAGAGCGATTTTTTCACGCAGATTTTTAAAATAATTTAAGCAGATAAGCGCAGATTAAAAATTAAAAATTAAAAATCTGCGAGAACAAAACTTTTCGTGTAGTTTGTCGTCTCGACGAAGGAGAGATCACACTAGAAACTCCTCAAGCAAAGTCGTCAATCTTTGTCGAGTTACTCGTGGAGATCCCTCGTTCCTCGGGATGACAAAAATGAGGAAAAACTTTCTCCTCGATTAAAAAACACACAGTTAAAAATCATCTGCCTTTATCTGCTTAAATCCTTTTTAAATCCGCGTGAAACAAAACCTTTGCACCTCTGAACCTTTGCCTCTTTGCACCTTAAACAATAATGTGATCTACATCACGTAACCAATTTCCATACCCGCCGTTCCTTTGTACTGTACTTTTAAATACACACAAAAATGGAAACAACAAATTTTAAAATCGTAAGCGCAGACAGCCAAATCGATTGGACCGGAAGAAAAGTTACCGGCGCACATAATGGAACAATTGAAATCAAAGAAGGTCTTTTGACTTTAAATGACGGAAAAATCAAAGAAGGCGTTATTGTGATTAATACTTCAACAATAAAAATTCTGGACGTTACAGATCCCGCTACAAACGCACAGTTTGCCGGACATTTAGCATCGGATGATTTTTTCTCTATCGAAAAATTCCCAACTGCAACATTAGATATTCTTTCTGTAAGAGAAATTTCAAACGAAACATACCATCTAGAAGGAAATCTTACCATAAAAGATATTACACATCTTGTTGGTTTTGATGCCAAAATAGAGAATAATAACAACCAAATCAGACTTTCAGGCAAACTGGTTATTGACCGTACAAAATACGACATCAGATTCCGCTCAGGAAATTTCTTTACCGATTTGGGAGATACTTTAATCTACAACGACTTTGATTTAGATTTTAATATTACTGCCGAAGCCGTTTTTTCAGAAACAATCTAAAAACTAAAGCCATGCCTTACGTAAAAATCGAATTGACCCGCGAAGGAGTAACCCGCGAGCAAAAACAGGAATTAATAAGCGGCATTACCACCCTAATTACCGATGTTTTGAATAAAGATCCGCATTTAACACATGTGGTGATTCAGGAAATCGAACTGGACGATTGGGGTTATGCAGGCGAACAAGTATCAATATTAAGAGAAAAAGGCATCACAGCCGATAAAAAATAAAATCATGAAAAAACAAACTATAATCGTTACCGGAGCAGCCTCTGGTATCGGAAAAGGAATCGCCAAATATTTTTTGGACAGAGGCGATAATGTTGTCATCAATTCAGTAACACCAAGTGCATTAGAAAGCACTTACAGAGAATTTGGCGCAGGCGATAATCTGGCCATGTTTGCCGGAGACGTCAGCAAAAAAGAAACCGGAGAACAATTGGTAAAAATTGCCCTTGAAAAATTCGGTTCAGTAGATGTATTGGTCAACAACGCCGGAATCTTTGACAGTAAACCATTCCTAGAAGTGGATGAAGCGTATCTGGATAAATTTCTGACAACGAACTTAAAAGGAACTTATTTTACAACACAGTCGGCAATTGCACAAATGCTGAAACAAAAAGACGGCGTTGTAATTAATATCGGAACGCCGCTTGTAAACCACGGATTAGGCGGATGGCCGGCTAGTGCTCCCGTATCAAGCAAGGGTGCGATTCACGCACTTACAATTCAGTTAGCAGCCGAATTTGGAAAACAAAACATTCGTGTAAATACAGTTGCGCCGGGCGTTATTCGCACACCAATGCACGGTGATAAAGCCGATCAAAATGCAGGATTACATTTGCTAAACAGAGTAGGAGAGATCGATGATGTTGCTGAAATGGTATATATCGTAGCCAAAAGTACTTTTATTACCGGATCAATCATTAATGTTGACGGCGGAAAAGGTGCCGGACACAATTTAAACTAATTTCAAAAATATAATAATAGTTTCAATGCTTTGTAACAATATAAAGCATTGAAACATAAATAATAATAACAATGAAAAATACACTTAAATCAGTACTTATTGCGCTTTTTGCAATAAGCAGCTTTGCGACAATCGCGCAGGAAAACAAAAAGGGAAAAGTATTGTTTGTTTTAACTTCACACAATAAATTAGGAGATACCGGAGAATTAACCGGTTCATGGATTGAAGAATTTGCAACACCTTATTTTTTCTTCCTGGATAAAGGAATTGAAGTAGTAATTGCGACTCCAAAAGGAGGACAAGCTCCAATTGATCCGAAAAGTAATGACCCGTCGTTTCAAACTCCGGCAACCAAACGCTTTTATGCAGATAAAAAAGCACAAAAAGCATTGGCGACTACATTGAAAATCACTTCAGTTAAAGAAAAGGATTTCAAAGCCGTTTTCTATCCTGGAGGTCATGGTCCAATGTGGGATTTGGCTACCGACAAAAATTCAATACAGCTTATTCAAGATTTTTACAATAATAGCAAACCAATTGCTTTTGTATGTCATGCACCGGCAGCTTTGGTAAATGTAAAAGACAAAAATGGAAAATACCTGATTGACGGAAAAAAAGTAACAGGTTTTACTAACACAGAAGAAGGCGCTGTTGGATTAACCAAAGTAGTACCGTTTTTACTGGAAGATAAGTTAAAAGAACATGGAGGAAAATATTCTCAAGGTTCAGACTGGAGTTCTTATGTCGTAGAAGATGGCTTATTATTAACAGGTCAGAATCCGCAATCTTCAGAAGAAGTAGCCACTAAGCTATTATCAAAAATAAAATAATCAAGCTTAAAAAAACTCCTGTATTGATTTGGTATAGTTTGAAAAACAGCTGTACCAAATCTTTTTAATTATTTAAACAGACTGATTATAAGTTCTCATCATTAAGTGATGTTGATCACATAGTATTGTTGTCTATTCTTTTGAAATTTGTATTGTAATTTAAACTTTAAAATCATGAAACTGCAAAGTTCAAAACTGTTAGTATCAAAAATAATTTTATTAATCGTTTTTATGTTCTTGAATATACAGGAGATAAAAGCACAAAATAGCAACACAATGAAAAATCATAATTCAGATACAGAAGCCATTAGAGCTGCCATAGAAAACAATTATTTCAAAGGCATTTATGAAGGAGACGAATTGTTATTGGGAAGCATTTTTAATCCCGGAACATTAGTTTATGGAGATGTAAAAGGACAGCCATATTTTAAAACTGTCGATTTATATCTGGACGGCGTTAAAAACAGACAAAGTCCGAAGGATTCAGGAAAACCTTTTAAAGGAGAAATTTTGACTATAAAAGTCGTAAATTCGATCGCCATAGCCGAAATTAAGGTAAAAATGTACGACTTTAATTATGTGGATTTTTTATCTTTCCATAAGATTAACGGACAATGGTTTATCGTCAATAAAATGCTGACTGACGTTAGCGAATAATTCTAAAAGATAAAGCGATGTGGAATCATACAAAAATCACAGAAATGCTGGGTATCGATTACCCAATTATGCAGGGACCATTTGGAGGAAATTTATCTTCTGTTGAATTGACTGCAACCGTATCAAACGCCGGTGGACTTGGCGGATACGGAGCTTATACCATGAGTCCACAGGAGATTTATGAAGTAGACAAACAGCTAAAAGCGGCAACCAATAAACCGTATAATATCAATCTTTGGGTTTCGGATCATGATATTCCGCAGGGAGGTTTAACAGATGAAAAGTTTGCGAAAGTCATAGAACAGTATAAGCCTTATTTTGATGAAGTTGGAATTCCGTTACCGGAAAAACCTGCGCCGTTTCAATCCAGATTCGAAAATCAGTTAGACGTTATATTAGACATTCGCCCAAAAGTATTCAGCTTTATGTTTGGCGTTCCTTCGGCCGATGTTTTGGAAGAAGCCCGTATAAAAGGAATAGTAACCGTAGGCGCCGCAACAACTTTAGACGAAGCTATTTTTCTCGAAAATTCAGGAGTAGATGCCATTATCGCCTCAGGTTTTGAAGCAGGCGGACACAGACCTTCTTTTTTGGCTCCGGCCGAATCATCCTTAACGGGAAGTTTTGTTTTATTACAATTAATTAAAGAAAAAGTAAAAATACCCATTATCGCCGCTGGCGGAATTGCAAACGGAAAAGGCGTTGCAGCAGCTTTGGCATTAGGCGCAGATGCCGCCCAGATAGGAACCGCATTTCTCGCCACCGATGAATCAAACGCATTGCCAGTTCACAGAGAAATGTTATTTTCTGATGCATCAAAATACACCACATTATCAAGAGCCTACACCGGAAGATTAGGACGCGGAATCACCAGCAGAATCGCTAAAGAAATGATGGGTAAAGAAGAAAATATTCTGCCATTTCCATTACAAACGACTTTGATATCTCCATTGCGAAAAGCAGCTCTCGATCAGCAAAAATGGGATATGATTTTATTTTGGGGCGGACAGATTTCGCCCATTCTAAAACACAAAAAAGCAAAGGAATTAATGCATTCGCTAATCGAAGAAACTTCTGCTTATTTCGATGACTTAAAAGGATAATCGAATTTAAATAAATGAACCAGGCCTGATTGTATAGATTAGGCTTTTTTTATGCTTTATTGTTTTTTAAAAAGCAGATTACCCCCAGTATTGTCATCCTAAGCGAAGTCGAAGGATTGCAAGTAAACTTTGACAAAGGTAATACCGCCAAAGTAATCCGCATATGAAACCCGACAGGTTTTTAAAACCTGTCGGGTTTATTACACGTACAAGTATGACAATAATTTTCAACTTTAACAATGTCCGTTTCACCATCAACTTCGTCCGTTTAGCCTATTTAGTGATTTTAAATCGCTTGTTATCGAAATACTTTTGACAAAGAAATTAATAACAACATCAAAAATTTAAAATCATGAAAACAAATAAAAACAAACGTGACTTTCTAAATACAATAGCAGCAGGAACATTTGTAATGATCGCAGCCACAGGCTTTGGACAAAAAAAGCAAGAACAGGCGAAAGTAGATTCAGAAGCAATTCGTCCTTATCACATTAGTATTTCGGAAGAAGCCTTAACAGACCTTCGTACTCGTATAAATGCAACCAGATGGCCGGATAAAGAAACGGTAAACGATCAGTCGCAAGGCGTTAAACTACAACAAATTCAAAGCCTTGTAAAATATTGGGGAACAGATTATGACTGGCGTAAAACAGAAACTAAACTGAATGAATTACCACAGTATGTAACCAATATTGATGGTCTGGATATACAGTTCATTCACATCAAATCAAAAAACAAAAATGCATTGCCATTAATCATTACGCATGGCTGGCCGGGATCTTTCTTTGAACTTTTAAAAGTGATTGGACCCTTAACAGATCCTGTTGCTTATGGAGGAAAAGCCGAAGACGCATTTGATCTTGTGATTCCGTCTATGCCAGGTTACGGATTTTCAGAAAAACCTGCCGGAACAGGCTGGGGACCGGAAAAAATTGGAAATGCCTGGGATGTTTTAATGAAACGTTTGGGATACAAAAAATATGTTTCTCAAGGAGGAGATTGGGGTTCTGTAATTGCAGACGCTATGGCACGCCAGGCTCCGCAAGGATTGTTGGCAATTCACGTAAATATGCCCGCAACAGTTCCTGCAGATATTGCAAAAGCACTTAAAGACGGAGATCCTGCACCTTCCGGATTATCGGTAAAAGAAAAAGCAGCTTTTGTTTCACTAAATAAATTATACACAAAAGGTGGCGGTTATGCAGGAATGATGGTCACACGTCCTCAGACTTTAGGATATGGACTTACAGATTCTCCTGTTGGTTTGGCTTCCTTTTTTCTGGATAAATTCAATGAATGGACATATAGCGGAGGAAACGCAGAAAAATCATTAACAAAAGAGGAAATGCTGGATGATATTTCATTGTATTGGCTAACAAATACTGCAAATTCATCAGCACAATTATATTGGGAAAACAATACGAACAACTTTAATGTTGTTGAACAAAAAACACACGACATTAAAATTCCAGTTGCCGTAACTGTTTTTCCGGGAGAAATTTATCAGGCACCAAAAAGCTGGGCCGAAAAAGCATATAAAAACCTGATTTATTTTAATGAAGTAAACAAAGGCGGACATTTTGCTTCCTGGGAAGAACCACAGCTTTTTACAATCGAACTTCGCGCTGCCTTTAAGTCATTACGAAAATAATAGACGAACAAAATAATACCTGACAGGTTTTCAAAACCTGTTAGGATATTTACTCATCTTAAAAAATCCAATCAAAATGAAAACAAATAAAAACTTCAGCATATACACAATTGTAATTTTAGGTCTAATGGCATTACTTCCAACTAGCGTATTGGCACAACAAAACGGCATAACCCGTATCGATTTACAAAAACACGATTTAAGCATTCCGGGAATAGAATCCGTTCAGGCGAGAATTGATTTTGATGCTCATACCGCTTTTGGGAAACATTCTCATCCGGGAGAAGAAATTATTTATGTTCTGGAAGGTTCTCTGGAATATCAACTGGAAGGCGAAGCACCAATAACGCTTAAAGCCGGAGAAGTACTTTTTGTTCCTGCCGGAAAAGTACATTCAGCCAAAAACAATACAAATGCGAAAGCTTCAGAACTCGCTACTTATATTGTAGAGAAAGGAAAACCAATTCTGGTTATGCAAAAATAATCCAGGTTTTGGGCTGTCCGTTTCGCCTTTTAATTTGTCCGTTTCACCTTTTTTCTAATTGTAAAAAGCGTGTAATCGAGATACTTTTGACGAAGAAATTAACTAATAATCAAAACATTAAATAATTAAATAAGATGAAAACTATAAATCAAAAATCAGCTTTACTATTTTCTAAAATAGTTTTAATTACAATACTTTTCTTTAGCGTAGCACCAATTTCTGCCCAATCAGAAAGTGCTCTTGGAACGTTAAAACAAATCAATGCCGGACTTTTAAATGTGGGTTACACAGAAGCAGGTCCTGCAAACGGAAATCCCATAATCTTGCTTCACGGCTGGCCGTATGATATCCACAGTTATAATGAAGTAGTGCCCATTTTAGTAGCAAAAGGTTACAGAGTGATTACGCCTTATTTAAGAGGTTTTGGTACAACCCGTTTTCTTTCAGATGCAACATTTAGAAACGGTCAGCAAGCTGCATTGGCAAGTGATATTATTGCTTTGATGGATGCCTTGAAAATTAAAAAAGCGACAATTGGCGGGTTTGACTGGGGCGCAAGAACCGCAGTTGTAATGGCAGCACTTTGGCCGGAACGCTTAAATGGATTGGTTTCTGTAAGCGGTTATCTGGTGGTAAATTTGGAAGCGAACTTAAAGCCATTGTCTCCGCAAGCAGAACTAGGATGGTGGTACCAATATTACTTTGCGACAGAAAGAGGAAAAATCGGCTACAGCCAAAACACTTACGAATTCAATAAACTGATTTGGAAAATCGCATCGCCAATCTGGAATTTCGACAAAGCAACTTACGATCAAACCGCACAATCTTTTGATAATCCGGATCATGTAGCAATCGTAATTCACAACTACAGATGGCGCCAATCTCTGGAAGCAGGAGAATCTAAATACGATGCATTAGAAAAACGTCTGGCAGAAAGACCAGCGATTAAAGTTCCCACAATTACAATAGGAAGCGATTTTGACGGCGCTTTCGCGGATGGAAAAGCGTATGCTAATAAATTCACAGGCAAATATGAACACAGAATCTTAAAAGGAATAGGGCACAACGTACCACAAGAAGATCCAAAGTCATTTGCACAGGCGATTATTGATGTATCTAAAATTTAACCGCAAAGAGCGCAAAGATCTACGCAAAGTTCGCTAAGATTTTTTATTTAAAATTACGCTAAAGTAAAATCATATGATAAAAAAAGCTTTGAGATTTCTGCGTTTTCTAAGCCTTATTTAATAATCTAAAGTCTAAAATCTATAATCTAAAGTCTAAAATCTATAATCTATAATCTAAATTCTAAAATCTAAAAAAGTCATGAAAAAAGTCTTATACACAGGAAAAACACACACAACAGGCGGACGCGAAGGAATTTCTCAAAGTTCAGATGATCAGTTAAACATTAAATTAAGTTCACCGGGAACTTCACGTCCCGGAACAAATCCGGAACAGCTTTTTGCTGCGGGATGGTCAGCCTGTTTTATTGGCGCAATGGGAATTGCAGCCGGAAAACTAAACATTAAACTTCCGGCAGAAACTGCCGTAGATGCCGAAGTTGATTTGTGTAATGCAGATGGGGAATATTCTTTACAGGCGCGCTTAAACATAAGTCTTCCGGGAATCGAATCCGATACTGCCAAAAAAATTACCGAAATAGCACATCAAACCTGTCCGTATTCTAAAGCAACAAAAGGAAATATTGATGTTGAAATTAATATTCTGTAATCAAAGTTTTTATCCTGCAAGGTTTTCAAAACCTTGCAGGATTAAAATAGAAATTCGATTTTAAAAGCATGATTTTAAAAATCTAAAATCTAAAGTCTGCAATCTAAAATTTAATGAACTCATGAAAAAAATAAAAATAATACCCGTTTTAAGCCTGTTATTTCTTTTGCTAGGAATCACTGCTTTTGCACAAAATACGCCAAATAAAAAAGGTTTTGCGCTTTTAGAATTATATACTTCTGAAGGATGTTCCAGTTGTCCGCCCGCAGATGAACTGATGGGAAAAATTCAAAGTGAATACGAAGGAAAAAATGTGTATGTTTTGTCGTATCACGTTGATTATTGGGACAAACAAGGCTGGAAAGATATTTTTAGCAATGCCGATTATACCAAAAGACAATATGATTACGCCCAATTTCTGGGAAAAGAACCCATTTATACACCGCAATTAATCATTAACGGAAAAGCAGATTACGTAGGTTCACAGGAAAGCGTTGTTAGAAATGCCGTTAAAGCAGCACTTTTAAAACCTGCAATTGTTGATTTATCTCTGCAGGCAAACTTGACCAACAATAATGTAGAAATAAATTACAATGTAGAAGGCGTAGCAAAAGACGGTCAGTTATGGATTGCCATAGTTCAAAAATCGGCAAAAAGCAATGTCAAAAGAGGCGAGAATGCGCATCGAACTTTATCGCATTATCAAATCGTACATCAGCTTCATTTAATTTCCTTATCGAAGAAAAAGAAAGGAATCACAGTATATCATCTGCCTAAAAACTTTAATACAAAAGATTTCGAAATCATAGGTTTTGTTCAGGATTTTAAAACCGGAGCCATTTTAGGCGTAGATAAAGCTGTTTTTCAATCTTCATCGATATAAAAGTTTTTTAACCGCAAAGAGCGCAAAGATTTACGCAAAGTTCGCAAAGTTTTAGGAAAGACAACGCGATGAAAAAGATCGCAAAGCTAACACAAAGCTTTGCGAACTTTGCGTTTTTCTAAATCTGGCATATTAAAAAACCTTGCGTTCTTTGCGGTTAAATAAACCAACTAAATCCAGCACTTAAATAATTTTCAAAATACATTATCTTTGACAAGCAAGATCAAAAACAACAACCAAATGGAAAAAGTAAAACGCTTTCAGGTATCGCGTCGTGTTATATGGGGAAGCTCGGTAGCGCTGGCAATTCTGGCTTCAATACCCAAATTATTTGATGCTTTTTCGACAGTTCCGGACATCATTATAAACTCCTCAATTACATTATTGTTTTCAATTTTCATCTGGTATTACAACATCTACAGCCTGCCAAAATTCACTTCACAGCGCACCCATAAAAGTTTATTTAACTGGAAATTACTTTTGAGTGTCATGATGGGAATCCTGGTGATGGTGATTTTAGTAATTGCCCATCAGGAATTATTTCAGGTATCAAAAATGGACGCGCCCATAATGTTCGAATTACGAGGCGTTTTAATCAATCTGATCGTCTATATGTTTCTGCATTTGTTGTTTCAAAACTATCAGACACAGCAAATTGCATTAGAGTTGGAGCGCACTCAGGCCGTAAATTTAGGGGCACAATACGAACTTTTAAAACAGCAGGTAAATCCGCATTTTCTGTTTAACAGCCTTAATACTTTGAAATCGATGGTTGATATTCAGGATCCGCAGAGTTCCGACTTTATTCTGAAACTATCTGATTTCTATCGTTTTACACTCGAAAGCAGAAAACTTGATCTAATTACACTTCGCGAAGAACTTCAAATTCTGGATTCCTATGTTTATTTGCTAAAAGCCCGTTTTGAAGACGGATTTGTACTGATAAACGAAATCGATCAAAAGCAATACGATTCGGCAATTCCGCCATTTACACTTCAGTTATTGATCGAAAATTGTATCAAACACAACGTTGTTTCCCTGGACAAACCTTTGCAGATTAAATTATATACCGAAGCTGATTTTTTGGTAATTGAAAACCCAATTCAGCTCAAAAGAGGCGCGTTGTCAACCGGAGTTGGCCTGGATAATATCAACCAGCGTTTTAGTCATTTAATTCACAGAGAAATTGAAATCGACAAAACCGAAACTATTTTTAAAGTAAAAATTCCCATGATTTATGACTATCGTAATAATTGAAGATGAAGTAAAAACAGCCAAAGCACTTGGTCAGCTTATATTAAGTATCAGGCCGGATGCCCAGATTTTATCATACATACAAAGCATTGACGGAGCGGTTAGTTATCTTTTAGAAAATGATCAGCCCGATCTTATTTTTATGGATATTCAGCTCGCAGACGGTTTGTGTTTTGAGATATTTAAAAACGTTGAGGTACTTTCGCCGGTCATATTTTGTACCGCTTTTGATGATTATGCCATCGAAGCCTTCAAGTCAAACGGAATTGATTATGTACTAAAACCCTTTTCGAGAGAAAGCATTACGCAAGCCATTAAAAAAGCTGGCGAACTGAAGAATTTTTTCCAAAGAAATAAAAAAGCAATGCCTGATTTTGATTATCTGTTAACCAGAACCGGCGAGAATAAAGGCAAAAGCAGTTTTTTGGTTTTTAAAAACAATAAATACCAAACTGTTCTAACAGAGAATATTGCACTTTTTTACATCAAAAATGAAACCCCAACCATTTTGACATTTGATAAAACAGAATATCAAATTACGCAATCATTAGATGAGGTTCATAAACTATTGTCGACAACTCAGTTTTTTAGAATCAACAGGCAATATCTGATCAATTTTTCAGCCATACGAGAAGCAGAACATTATTTTTCGCGTAAGCTGATTATCAAATTAACCATCCCAACCGAAGAAAAATTATTGGTAGGAAAAGAAAAAGCAACCGCCTTTTTGAGTTGGTTAGAAAACAGATAAGCAGAATAAATCATATTTAAAATGGCATCGTTTCTAAAATAAGAAATTAATCCCAATATCATTAAATTAAGCTATTTTTGATAATTATGACAATGTGCCGTTAGGCACTAAATGTTGGTAGTTAATATAGATTAGAAATACGTTGGCGTGCCGTAGGTACGCAACAAAATGATCATTATTGCGTACCTACGGCACGCTAGATCTATCCGATTAATATAGCTATCAACATTTAGTGCCTAACGGCACAAGCTGTTCACAAATATGAAATCCCCGGAACAAAGGGATTTCCACTTCTATCGGGGCCAGGGCATTGGGTTTCATAAGAAATTAGTTTTTTAAAGAACTGAAAAAGTGTATTATTTCAGTTTTTCAATAGCATTTTTTACCGCTAGTTCATTCTCCGGAAACATAAAACAGGTTAGAAATAATAAAGCAGAAATTATAATCGCTAAGACAATTAAGAGAAACTTTTTCATGGTTTTTTTATTTTAAAATTTAATAAAAGGTTAAGTAGCAAAATTTTTTTTCACGCAGATTTTTAAAAAAGATTTAAGCTGATTTGAGCAGATAATCACTTTTAAATCTGCTCAAATCTGCGGTATCTGCGTGAAAAATTAATTTGGGGATATTATTCTGCTACTGTATAATTGGCAGAATACAATTTTCTAAACATTAAATAAGTAACACTTACCATTACAAAAGCAATGATAGCATCAATTCCGGCAGCAAAATTCAAAACAGCCAATTTTGAAAAGAAAGCAAAAATGATGTCAAAATAAAGACCTGCAAATACCCATTCTTTCAATCGAAGCAATTTATTCGGAATCAGTAACGTGATGACACCGGCCAGTTTCATGACACCAAGAATGTAAATAAAGTGTGCCGGATAACCGAGTTGCTGTGTAATTTCCCAAACGATTTTGTTGGTTGTAAGTTCAAAAAATCCGCTTGCGCCAAACCATAAAGAAGTTAATACTACGCCAGTCCAGTAAATAATTTTTGTTGTTTTTGAATTCATGATTTTTTTATATTTTTAATTATTGATGAGACAAAATTGCAGTGAAAGCCTTAGAATAAACAGCACTATTTTGCTGAAACGGACAAATTGAAGTTTGAAATAGACAATCCTAAACCTGATCAGAAATTAATCTCAAAAAGAACTATTAACAAGAATTAACATTTTTTAAAAATGGATTAGTTTTATATTTGTAAGGAACATTTACCTACAAAAGTCAAATACCCTTTGTATGAAAAAAATTAAAGCTTTTACTATTCTTGCTTTTCTGTTTCTGGCAATCGCATCAAAATCCTACAGCCAACAAGTAAAACTGATCACGATAGATCAGCTTCAGGAAAGAATCAAAACCGGAAAAGACAGTACGTATGTGGTCAATTTTTGGGCAACCTGGTGTGCACCATGCATTAAAGAATTGCCACATTTCGAAAAATTAGGCGCAGAGCATAGATCAGAAAAACTGGCAGTATTATTAGTGAGCGTCGATTTTAAATCAAAACTGACAGCTGCAGTGGTGCCATTTGTAAAAAGAAAGAACCTTAAAAATCAGGTATTTTTATTAAACGAAAGCAACCCGCAGGAATATATCGATCGCGTTGATCCATCGTGGTCAGGCAGCATTCCCGCGACATTATTCATAAAAGGCGATAATAAGAAATTTATAGAAAGCGAACTTACTTACGAACAATTACTAACCGAATATAAAAAACTATAATTATGAAAAAGTTAATCACACTTGCCTTAATTTTTAGTGCCTTTCTTGCTCAGGCACAAGCTCCAACCCTTAAAGCCGGACAACCAGCACCGGATTTTAAACTGAAAAATGTAGACAACAAAGAAATTTCATTTGCCAGTTATCCGGAAGCAAAAGGTTTTATTGTTGTTTTTACCTGCAACACTTGTCCGTATGCAAAAGCGTATGAACAAAGAATTATCGACTTAGATAAAAAGTTCAAGCCACAGGGATATCCCGTAATTGCCATTAACCCAAACGATCCCGAAGCTTCAAAAGCAGATACTTTTGACAAAATGCAGGACTTGGCAAAAGAAAAAAAATATGCATTCCCTTATTTATTTGACAAAGGGCAAATCGTGACAGATCAATACGGTGCAAAACATACACCGCATCTTTTTGTAGTGTCAAAAACATCAAAAGGAACAGTTGTAGAATATACAGGCGCAATTGACAACGATCCGGAAGGAACAAAAACCGAAAAAACAAAATATGTTGAAGACGTAATTGCATCGTTGAAAAGCAATCAAAAACCAGCTATAACTGAAACAAAAGAAATTGGCTGTACGGTAAAAAGAAAGGCTAAAGTATAATTTTGTTAGCTTATTATAAATGAAAACGCCTCAATTGAGGCGTTTTTTTATGTTGTCATTTTTGTCATTTCGACCGTAGGGAGAAATCACATCCAGAGAGCGACGTGCTGTGTGTCTCACTTTATGTGATTTCTCCCTTCGGTCGAAATGACAAAACTTTATGGGTAGTATAATTCTTGAGAAGCTTTGTCAAAGTTTTGAACTTTGACAAAGGTTAGCATGCATAATCAAGCCAGAATTTCCCATAATCTTGTCATTTCGATCAAAGGGAGAAATCACATCCAGAGAGCCACGTGCTGTATGTCTCCACTTTATGTGATTTCTCCCTTCGGTCGAAATGACAAACTTTATGAGTATGATAATTCTTGAGAAGCTTTGTCAAAGTTTAAAACTTTGACAAAGGTTGGCATGCTTAAACAAGCAAGCATTTCCCACAATCTTGTCATTTCGACCGAAGGAAGACTCGAGCGATAGCGAACAGACGAAGTAAATCACATCCAGAGAGCGACGTGCGTGTGTCTCCACTTTATGCGATTTCTCCCTCCCGGTCGAAATGACAAATCTTACAATTTGTAAGATTTAAACCTCAAAAATAATATTTATTTTCCCAATAAATCACTTTTACTTCTCCCATTTTACTGACCTCTTTTCCCTAGTGGTCACTTTGATTATAAGAAAATAACTATTTTTTTACTATAAGTTATTCCATAAATCAATTTTATTATTAATTTTGTTTAGAATTAATCTAAATAACAAATGAAAAATTTCCTTATAGCCGATTCTGAAAACCTACACATAATTGGATTGAGGCATACACTAAAAAAGAGGGTAAAAACACCGAATTTAAAAGTGGTGAATTCAAGAGAAGAATTGTTTAAGTGTTTGGATAAAAATGATATAGATTGCCTGATTATTGACCCAAATAACATTTTTTTGTTTTATGATGATGATTTAAAACTCATCAAAATAAACTATCCTTCCTGCAAAATTATAATACTGTCGTATTTTAAAAACAAACAAACCATCGATAGTTTCTTAAAAGATAACATAAATGGTTTCATATCAAAAGATTGCGAAGAGCAAACCATTTTTGATGCCTTATATAAAATTCAAAACGGAGAACGCTATTTATGCCCTAAAACCCTAAACGCACTTATGGATGTTTTGGTTTTGCCTGCTGCAGACAGTGATGAAAAACTGACGCTGAGAGAATTTGAAATCCTGAAACAAATTGCCCAGGGTAACAACGGTAAAAATATAGCTTCAGATCTTTTTATCAGTATTCATACCTTTCGTACACACCGAAAGAACATCATGAAAAAAACGGGGCGTCACACTACTTCTGAGTTGATACTATATGCTTTAGAGAAAAAAATAAAGTAATTTTCGTATAATTTAAAGATATTTCATGTTTTATTTCCTACTATAGGTGAGGTATTTTCTCTACCTCATTTATAGAAACAATTTTAGCTTTTTTGTGGTATTGATTTAATTTTCCTGCAAATATACATTTGCTAAAAATTATTCTTTAGAATCAATCTAAATAAATACCACAAATGGAAGCACAAAAAGTAATAACATTACAGCAAGAAATTGCAATTGATAATGTGCATGATAAGCATGTTTTTTCGAACAATAATAAATCAATCGGGATTTATAGAAAAAGCATGAAAAAAGCCATTAAGACAATTGGAAATCATTTAAAAGAAAGAAATACACCCTTTACCGGAACGGGTATTTCGACTATTAAAAAAAAAATTGACAATATTTATCTTGAAGAAAATAAGAAAGGCAAAAGCCTGGATTATGTTTTAGATGAATTAAAAGATATTTATCTGGACGATTGTATTCATTTTCACAATCCAAAATACATTGCGCATCTTAACTGTCCAATTCTTACACCAACACTTGTGGCTGAGGCTTTTATATCTTCCTTAAATTCGTCAATGGATACCTGGGACCAAAGTACGGGCGCTACTTTTATCGAATTGAAACTGGTAGAATGGACGCTTGAAAAATTAGGTTATCCAAAAAATGCCGACGGAATATTTACGAGCGGAGGAACCCAATCTAACATGATGGGATTGCTTTTAGCAAGAGACCATTACATCAAAAAGCATTACGGAATCGATCCAAAAATGGATGGATTACCGCCTGAAGCTTCAAAATTCAGGGTTTTATGTTCAGAAGTGAGCCATTTTAGCTTAAAGAAAAACCTGAGCTTATTAGGTTTGGGGCAAAATGCGGTGATTCCGGTTGCCGTAGATCCTGATTTTAAGATGAATACGAATGCTTTACGAAAAGTAATTCAACAGCAGAAAGATTTAGGAAATATTCCGATTGCAATTGTGGGAACAGCTGGAACAACAGATTTTGGTTCTATAGATCCGTTAACAGAAATTGCAGAAGTGGCTAATGAAAACGATTTGTGGTTTCACGTCGATGCAGCTTATGGCGGTGGTTTACTGATTAGTGATATTCACAAATATAAACTGGACGGAATTGAATTATCAGACTCAGCAACAATTGATTATCATAAAACTTTTTATCAGCCGGTAAGTTCAAGCGGATTTTTTATGAGAGATAAATCTTTTGTCGATTATATCAAGTACCACGCAGATTATCTGAATTCGAAAGAACAGGAAGATGAGGGAATTCCAAACATGGTCAAAAAATCAATTCAGACAACACGCCGTTTTGATGCCTTAAAATTGTGGTTTACTTTGAGGATGATAGGCACAAAGGGTTTGAGTTCGTATATGGACAAAGCGATTGAAAATGCGCAGTTTACTGCTAATTTACTAAGACACAGAGATGATTTTGAAATCATTAATAAACCGGAAATAAGCGCCGTTGTTTTTCGCTACACGCCATTTGAAAACGGAACAGAAACATCGTATTGCGGGGTAAACAGTTACATCCGAAAAGCGATTTTCAACGAAGGTAAAGCCATCATTACAAGTACAAAAGTCTACAATGAAGTATTCCTGAAATTCACGCTTTTAAATCCGTTGACGACGACTAAAGATATTGAGGAAGTTATCGATTTGATTGTGCATCACGGAAACGAATATTCAATAAAAAATTAAAATGATCATGACAAATAAAATATACGATTTTATCGCCGTTGGAGTAGGACCTTTTAACCTGAGTCTGGCGTGTTTAACTGCGCCAATCGAAAATCTGGACGGATTATTTTTTGATAAAAACGAATCCTTCAACTGGCATCCGGGGATGTTGTTGCAGGACACGACGTTGCAGATTCCATTTATGGCAGATTTAGTGACTTTGGCAGATCCTACAAGTCCGTTTAGTTTTTTGAATTACATCAAACAGCAAGGCAAAATGTATTCGTTTTACATTCGTGAAAACTTTTTATTGTTAAGAAACGAGTACAATCAATATTGCCAGTGGGCGATTAGAAAATTACCTAATATTCATTTTAATACAGAAGTTACAGCAATCGAATACGATGAAAATCAGGAACTTTATGTCGTAAATACAGTTTGCACTAAAACGAATGTTACGACAATCTATCAAACAAAAAAGATTGTTTTAGGAACCGGAACGGCACCGCATATCCCAAAATCCTGTCAAAATTTAAAAGGAAAAGCAATTCATTCCTCTACTTATATTCAGAATAAAGCAGCATTACAAAAACAAAAATCAATCACGGTTTTAGGAAGCGGACAAAGTGCTGCCGAAGTGTTTAATGATCTTTTGCAGGAAATTGATGTTTATGGATATCAGCTGAACTGGATCACAAGATCATCACGCTTTTTCCCAATGGATTACAGCAAGTTAACCCTCGAAATGACGTCTCCGGAATATGTGGATTATTTCTACAATCTTCCTTCGGAGAAAAGAGATCATTTGCTGAAAAATCAAAAATTATTGTACAAAGGAATCAACAAAGACTTGATTGCGACCATTTTCGACACCATTTACAACAAAAAAGTAATTACCAAAATTGATGTGAATTTAAGAACCAATGCCGCTTGTACAAAAGCTTCTTTTGATGAAAATAACGAGACTTTCGAACTGGAATTGCATCAGGTAGAGCAAGATAAAAGATACCGTCATAAAACAAATGCACTGGTTTTAGCAACAGGTTACGGGTATAAATTGCCTCAGTTTCTGGAAGGAATTACCAATAGAATTCAGTGGGATGACAAAGGACGTTTTGCAGCCAACAGAAATTACAGCATTGATAATAATGCCAATGAAGTTTTTGTTCAGAATGCCGAACTGCATACACACGGTTTTGTAACGCCGGATTTAGGAATGGTTTGCTATAGAAATTCATACATAATCAAAGAAATAACGGGAGTGGAGCATTACGCTGTCGAAACCAAAATTGCTTTTCAGGAATTTGGAGTTCCGGCGTCAGAAGTTATTGAGAATCCTGTATTTGAAACAATCGCATAATTATGGAAACAATTCAGAAAAAAAAGAGAGTTCTCGCAATTGATTTTGCCAGAGGAACCAGTGTGATCTTAATGATGATGGTGCACACGATGCTAATTTACGGTACAATTGCCACGCAAACCCATACCGTTTTAGGAGAAATTATTTTGTGGTTAGGCCGCGGAACTACTATATTTTTAGTCAGCATGGGAATTTCTTTTGTGTTATCAAGACGACAAAGTTTTCTGGCTGTTTGCAAAAGGGCTTTATACATTCTGGCAGTTGGTTACGGAATGAATATTTTGAAATTCCTGGTTCCCGAATTCATTTTTGGCGGACTCCCTGAAGCTTTCGTTTCGGCTTATGGCTTACAATCAGGCACATTAGAAACAGGAATTTTCTTTTTGCTTTTGGGCGATATCCTGCAATTGGCCGGAATCACTTTGTTTATAATGGGATTAATAAATCATTTTAGCAAAAGCAAATATGTACCGCTGATTGTGGCTTTGGTAATTATTTCAGTTTCAAAAGAATTGAGCGGTTTCAGGGTTGGAATTGCAGGATTAGATTATATCTGCGATTTATTTTTCAGCAATCAGTTTCATGTTTATTTCCCTGTTTTTCCGTGGAGTGCGTTTATTTTAATCGGCATGTTTTTAGGAAGATGGTACAAAGAATTAAACGAAAACCAGGAATTGTTTTTCAAGAGAATACTCTTTGTTGGCCTTGGTTTTATAGCTGTTGGAGGAATTTTAAACTTTACCAATCCTGAATATCATTTTGGCGATTATTACCATTTAGGACCCGGCGGAAGTATTTTAATACTCGGAGTAAATTTAGTTTTATACTGGCTGACGAATTTGATTGTAAATCTGTTTAAAGAAAATAATCCGGTGTTTAATTTATTGACTTTCTGCAGTAAACACGTAACAAGTTTGTACGTAATTCAATGGGTTTTGATCAATTGGGGAATGTATGTGATCGGTTTCTGGAATCAGGATCAATGGATGGTTTTAGGTCTTTTTCCGGTTGTAATTGCAACAAGTCTCAGCATTCAGGTCGTTTATAACGAATTAAAAATACTATGGCGCACCAAGTGGAGCAATAAAAACAGCAATGAATTAATTGTAAATAATTAGTGAAAAACATTTTGCCACAAATTGTAAAGATTAAAATGATTTTGGAGCGAAATATAAAATCTAAATTCTACAATCTACAATCTTAAATCTAAAATTAAATGAGTACATATAATCCTATTTATACCACCACAATTCCGGATTTCGGCACGATAGATTTTCGTCCGTTGCAGCTGGAAAATGATGCTAAGATAATTCATGATTGGGTTAATCGTGATTATGCGCAATACTGGGGCATGCAGGGAAAAACGCTGGAAGAAGTTCGTTTAGAGTATGAAAAAATAACCAAAGAATCAGATGTTTTTATCGGATTGGTAAATGGTGAAGTTTCTTTTTTATTAGAAAGGTACAATCCAAAACTGGATATAATCAAAAACTATTATTCGGTTCAGGAATACGATTGCGGCATGCACGTTATTGTGGCGCCTTCAACAAAACCTGTTCACCAGTTTACGTGGCATATTTTTTCGAGCATTATGAAATTTGTTTTCAGGGATTTAACGATTCAGCGTATTGTGGTTGAACCGGATATCAGAAACAAAAAAATGTTCGATATCTGCCATCGCGTAGGTTTTGAAGACGCCCATGTTGTCAATTTACCGCACAAAACCGCTTTGCTTGCCTTTTGTACACGCGAACAATTCATCAAAAAAATAGATTCATTTAACCTCAATTATACCGAAATGAATAACGAAAATCAATTAGAATTTCCGGAAAAAGCCATTAAACACATACAACCTGAAGTTTGGGAAAAAGCCAATCGTTTATTGATCAAAAAAGCGATTTGTGAGTTTTCGCACGAACTTTTAATCGAACCGGTTTTAGCATCTGAAACAGAAAACAGCTATTCCTTATTTTCTGATGATAATTCGGTGAAGTACACTTTTACGGCACAACAACTGGCAATGAATCATTTAAATATTGAAGTAAATTCTATTTCGAAATATAAAAATGAGGAAATAGAAACTTTGGATGTTGTCGATTTTATTCAGGAATTCAAAAACAGTTTAGGAATTTCAGAGCAATTATTGCCGTCTTATATCGAAGAAATCATCAGCACACTTTACGGAAGCTGTTATAAATTATTAAAAGAAAATTCGACTTCAAAATCGCTTGCTAATTCTGATTTTCAAACCATTGAACAAGCCATGATGGAAGGACATCCTGGATTTGTGGCCAATAACGGAAGAATTGGGTACAACAGCATGGATTACAAAGCCTATGCGCCCGAAGCCGGAAATCCGTTTAAGATTTTATGGCTCGCCGGACATCGCGACAGAACCGTTTACGCCGGAACAAAAAAACTGGATTACGATACTTTGATTGAGCAGGAATTAGGTGCAGAAACCATTTCAAAATTTAATGCCACAATCAAAGAAAAAGGACAAAATCCAGCCGATTATTTCTTTATTCCCGTACATCCATGGCAATGGTTTAATAAACTCGCCAATTTATTTTCGCCTGAAATTGCCAAACAAAAACTGATTTGTGTGGGATACGGACCGGATTTATATCAGGCGCAGCAATCCATCAGAACGTTATTTAATTTAAGCAATCCTAAAAAATTCTATACAAAAACTTCCCTTTCAATCCTGAATATGGGCTTTATGCGTGGTTTGCCGGTGTTTTATTTAGGAACAGCTCCTGAAATGGCAGAATGGCTCGATCAATTGTTAAGCGGCGACGAATATTTACAAAAAGTAGGTTTCGGAATGTTGGGCGAAGTAGCTTCTGTAAGTTACATCAATCCGTATTTTGAGAGCTTCGGAAAACACAATCCGTACAACAAAATGATCGCTTCATTGTGGAGAGAAAGTCCAGTGGCGAAACTGAAAAATGACGAGCAATTAATGACGATGGCAGCATTTTTACATTTAGATAAGGATGGAAATTCGTTAGTTTCTGAAATTATAAAAGCTTCTTCACTGTCAATAGATGCGTGGCTTGCCGAATATTTCAAAGTGTATTTGAGTCCGTTATTACATTGTTTTTATCAGTATGATTTGGTTTTTATGCCTCATGGCGAAAATCTTATTTTAGGATTAGAAAATCACGTTCCCGTACGTTCTTTCATGAAAGATATTACTGAAGAAGCCGTAATTCTTAATCCGGATGTTGAGATTCCGAAAAATATTGACAGAATTTATGCAGAAGTTCCCGAAGACGTAAAACTATTGTCGATTTTTATTGATGTATTTGATGGATTCTTCCGTTTCCTGTCGGCTATTTTGGTTTCGAGTGACAATTATAGCGAAAATCGTTTTTGGGAATTGGTAGCAGAATGTATCTCCGATTATCAGGAAGCTAACCCACATTTGGAAGCTAAATTCGAAAAATATGATTTGTTTGCCAATGAATTTCAATTGTCGTGTTTAAACCGTTTACAATTGAACAACAACAAAACCATGATTGATCTTGATGATCCTGTGGCGTTGTTACAATTTCAGGGGAAATTGCAAAACCCAATTGCACCGTATAAAAAAATAATCGCTTAAAACCTTAAACAGATGATGAATAGTATAATAACTCATCCTGAAAACGACGTCGCAGCCGATGTTGTTTTTGTAAAAACGATTCCCGGTTTAGGTGTTTTTGAATTGCGCCCAATTGACATGGAAACCGATATACCGTTGATTCACAATTGGGTAAACCGTGATTATGCCGTTTATTGGGAAATGAATGGTTTTTCTGTAGAAGAAGTCAAAAATACGTATTATAATATTTTAGAAAAAACGCAGGTTTACATGGGTGTTTTTAACGGAAAAGTTGCTTTTTTATTAGAATGTTACGATCCTCAAAATGATATTGTAGGCAAATATTATCAATCGCTAAAAGGCGATAAAGGCATGCATATTCTGGTTGCACCTTCAGAAAATCCAATCCCGAATTTTACCTGGACTATTTTTACGGTAATTCTGGATTTCATTTTTTCTGATTCAAAAAGCAAAAGAATTGTCGTTGAACCGGACGCGCGAAATCACAAAATTCATTTACTGAATAAAAGAGCAGGATTTGTTTTTCAGCATGTTTTAGAATTGCCGCACAAAAAAGCGCATTTAGAGTTTTGCACGCGTGAAGATTATTACAAGGCATTACAACAGGTTTAATTATGAAAATGGAAATACCAACTCAGAATATACAGCACTTAACAAAAGAAAATTGGGACAAAGCAAACAGGCTTTTACTCAAAAAAACGTTAAGTGAATTTGCTCACGAATTATTGATTGTTCCAATTGCAAAAGGCGATGATTTATACAGCATTTCTTCGCCGGATAAAACGGTAGAATATACTTTTGAAGCTTCCATTTTAGCATTAAATCATTGGTCAATTGCCATTGATTCAATTGAAAAAACTAAAAATAGTACTGAATCGTCCTTGCGTTTGTTAGAATTTATAATTGAATTTAAAGATGTTTTAGGCATCAGCGAAATCCTGTTACCCACGTATTTAGAAGAAATTACAAGTACGTTGTACAGCACCGCTTATAAAATTGCCAACGAAAAATACAATTCAAAAGATTTACAGGAACTTGATTATCAAATCATTGAACACGCTATGACCGAAGGACATCCGTGTTTCGTGGCAAACAGCGGTAAAAACGGTTTTAATATTGATGATTTTGCCACATTTTCTCCCGAAGCCAATGCGCCAATACAATTGTTATGGCTTGCCGGACATAGGAGCAAAGCCACTTTTACGGCAATTGAAGATTTGGATTATCAAAAAGTATTAGAACAGGAATTAAATGCTGAAACTATTGCAGGTTTTGAGAATGTATTGAAATCTCAAAATTTAAACCTAGAAGATTATTATTTTTTTCCCGTGCATCCGTGGCAATGGTTCAATAAACTGGCTTTGATTTTCGCACCAGATATTGCTGAAAATCATTTGGTTTGCCTGGGTTATGGCGAAGATGAATATTCGGCACAACAATCGATTCGCACGTTTTTTAATGTTTCTTCACCGGAGAAATTCTATGCAAAAACAGCACTTTCTGTAATCAATATGGGTTTCATGCGCGGACTTTCGCCTTATTATATGGAAAGTACGCCCGCAATAACAGAATGGGTGGCAAATCTTGTTGAAAATGACGCTTATTTACAACAAAAGGGATTTACATTATTAGGCGAAGTTGCCACGCTTGGCTATCGCAATTTTTTATACGAGCCTTTAGGCCGAAGTATTCCGCATAATAAAATGCTGGCCACATTATGGCGCGAAAGTCCGATCCCGAAATTGTCTAAAAATCAAAAGATTATGACAATGGCTGCTTTGTTGCATGTGGATCAGTCAAGGAATTCTTTTGTTCGTGAGTTGATAAAAGAATCGGGAATCAGCGCCAAATTGTGGATTAAAAGTTATCTCGATGCTTATCTTTCGCCTTTATTGCATTGTTTTTACCAGCACGAAATGGTTTTTATGCCGCATGGCGAAAATTTAATTCTGGTTTTGGAAAATCACGTTCCCGTAAAAGCAATCATGAAAGATATTACCGAAGAAGTCATGGTTTTTAATGGAGAAATTCCGTTGCCGGAAAAAGTAAAACGAATTCATATCGACATGAAAGAACCGTTGAAAATCCTGTGTATTTTTAACGATGTATTCCAGTTTTATTTCCGTTTTCTTTCTGCTATTTTATCCGAAAGCAAAACACTTTCCGAAGAAGATTTCTGGTCTTGTGTTGCTGATTGTATTACGCAATATCAGGAAGATCAGCCACATTTGAAAGAACAATTTCAAAAATATAATCTGTTTTCTTCTGAGTTTGATTCGTGCTGTTTAAATCGTTTGCAATTGCGAAACAACAAGCAAATGTTAGATTTAGCAGATCCTGTTGACAGTCTTCAGTTTGTTGGAAAATTAAAGAATCCTGTGGCTGCGTTTATTCCAGTTGTATAAAAAAATATCTCTCGCAAAGTCGCAGAGTCGCAAAGTTTTTGTTTCACGCAGATTTAGCAGATTTATGCAGATTTTTTAATCATTTTAATCCCTAATCAGTGGCTAAAACCTTTGCGACTCTGCGACTTTGCGCGATTAAAAACATCACAAAGAACAAAAAAACTTCGCGCCCTAGCGCCTTTGTGGCAATAAAAAAAATTATGTTCAAACGTTTAAAAAAAATACTCCAACATGCAGAATCATTTGATTTTACATCCGGAAGTATCAGAAAAGGAATCCTCATTTTATCCATTCCAATGGTTTTAGAAATGGCAATGGAATCGGTTTTTGCATTGGTCGATTTATATTTCGTGGGACATTTAAAAGAAAGCAATTACGCCATTCAGGTTGTTGGTTTAACCGAATCTGTTTTTGCGATTATTTATTCGATTGCGATCGGAATTAGTATTGCCACAACCGCAATCGTCGCACGCCGAATTGGTAAAAAAGACGTTACGCAAGCCGGAAAATCCGGAGTTCAGGCAATTGTAATTGCTATTGCGATCAATGTTTTCATTAGTGTTTTTGGTTTTATTTATGCCGAAGAAATTCTGCTGTTGATGGGCGCTTCGGCAGCATCAGTCGTCTATGGCGTTTTGTACACCAAAATCATGATGGGCGGAAGTGTTTTCGTAATGCTGATTTTCCTGATCAACGGAATTTTCAGAGGTGCCGGAAACGCCATTATTGCCATGAAAAGTCTTTGGATATCCAATATTTCGAACATTATTTTATGTCCCATTTTGATAAACGGTTTTTGGTTTATTCCGGCAATGGGCGTAACCGGAGCTGCGATTGCCACTACAATTGGAAGAGGAATTGGGGTTTTGTACCAATGTTATTTCCTCTTTTACGGAAAAGGAATTCTGAAAATAAAATGGAGTTATTTTATTCCGGATTTCAAATTGATTCAGTCCATAATCAAACTTGCCACTCCGGGCGTTTTACAATACGTAATTGCTTCCTGCAGTTGGATTTTCCTTGCTAATCTTGTTGCAACAACAGGCGGAGATTACGCTTCGTCCGGTTATCAGACGGCAATCAGGATTATGATGTTTTTTATTCTTCCGGCCTGGGGACTCAGCAATGCGGTTGCGACTTTGGTTGGGCAAAATTTAGGTGCACAGGAAATTGGCAGGGCAGAGGAGTCAGTTTATAAAACGGCCAAATACAATATGATTTTTATGGGATCTATTATGCTAGTTTGTTTCTTTAGCGCGCATTATTTTATTTCCTTTTTCACAGACAATCAAACGATTGTGGATATTGCCGTAAAAGCCCTTCAGATTATGAGTATTGGTTTTATTTTCTACGGACTCGGTATGGTTTTAAACAACACATTCAACGGAGCAGGCGACAACTGGACTCCAACGTGGATCAATGTTTTCGGATTCTGGATTTTTCAGGTTCCGTTTGCCTATTTTTTGGTACACTTTTATAAAATGGGACCAACCGGTGTTTTTATCGCTATTCCCGTTGCCGAAACGCTGATTACAATATTGAGTGTAATAGTTTACAGAAGAGGAAATTGGAAGAGGATTGCTATTTAATAAAAACAGAAAATTTCCAATTGAAAAATTATTTTCAATTGGAAATTTTACCATAAAAAATCAAAATTAAGCTTGGCAGTTATTTTCGATAATATCTTTTACACTTTTTATAAAGGACTCAGTGTCTTTAACTTCTTGTTTGATATATAAATCATACTCTAATAATTTATATTGTTCGATCATGTCTTTTTTAATGAATTTAATCATTGATTCCACACTTCGGGTATCATTTTCATGATTTTTTTTGAGTTCGCGTTGTTTGCTTTCCAGATAATTTAAAGTCTTTTTTAATCTTTGAAGGTTTAATTTGTCCACGGTTTTGATCGTCTTAAAAATTGAATAAAATAAGACGACAATCCAGGCATAAGATAAATTTCAATGTCTTTCCAAAAAACGTGATAATGTTGAACTTTATCTCGTTATTGAACTTATCTCATTCAGGAACATCGTCTTGCCCTTATTTACGAGCAAATGGGAAAGTTGGTTTTGTGTAATTGAATAATTATGAAAATTTTAATATTTATCGAAATAAAAAAGTCACTTCACTTTGATAGACACTCATATTCTTGTAACGAAAACTTTGTCAAAGTTTCAAACTTTGACAAAGCTTACTAAATGCTAAATTATTTTACAACCGTAGCTTCAAATTCTACTTTCAGGGTTTCAAACAGGCTTTTGACTTCCATTAAAGTCGTCGCTTGCTGCACTCCGTGTTTGGCAATCCAATCCTGAATGATGTTGAAATTAGGCCAAAGTGCTGCCGTATCAGTAGTGTAAATTGTCAGACGAACAATTCCTTTGGGTTCGTATCCGGCTTTGGCAATTACCTGTTCCAGATTATTCAGGGCAAGTTTTATTTGCGATTCCATATTTTCATTGCTCGAAGTTCCGTCAGCGTTTACGGCGGCTTGTCCGGAAACGTATAGTGTTCCTTCCGGATTTTTAACTTCTACGGCTTGGTTATAACTACGTTCATTTTGCCATTCCCACGGATTAATTACTCTTTTTTCCATTTGTTTCGCTCTTTTAGTTTGTGCCAAAATAGGCATCGCGGTTAATAATAGTAATGCTAAAATTTTTGATGTTTTTTTCACGATTACAGTTTAAAATTATACTGCAAAGTTGGGCATTACATACGGAAACAGGTCTTGACATTTCTCACGATTATAAAGTGAGATATGTCACAATGGAGGAGCTTTTAAAATGAGAATAGAAAATAGAGAATAGAAAATAGAGAATAGAAGATAGAGAATAGAAGATAGAGAGAATTAAATGAAATCTGCGAAATCTGTGTGAAACAAATTTTTCATCCCAATTATTAACTGAGACAGAAAACTGAGACTGAGACTGAGGCTTAAAACTGAGACTTAGACTAAAAAAACCGAGACTTAAAACTAAACTTTAAGAAGATAAACGGCTCAAAGTTTCTCGTGAAACGCCAAGATACGAAGCGATTAAACTCTTTGGCACGCGTTTAAAAAGCAAAGGATATTGTTTTAAAAGCTGTTCGTAGCGTTCTTTGGAATTAGAAGTCTGCCAGGAAATAATGCGTTGTTGTGATCCCAGAAAACCAAAAGTGGCTTTTTCGAGAAAAAAGCGTTCCATTTTTTGCAAACCGTCGCAAAGCTTTTTATAATCTTCAAGTGTACAGCACAGCACTTCCGTATCTTCCAGACATTCAAGAGACATTGTGGCTTCGGTTTGGGTGAAAAAAGCATAATAATCGCTTTCCCACCAGTCTTCCATAGCAAAAGAAACAATGTGCTCTTTGGCGGAATTATCGGTATAAACCAACTTTAAAAGTCCCGAAATAACAAAATAAGAATACTTTACCGGATCGCCTTGCTGAATAAGAAATTGGTGTTTCTTAAATTTTTTAGTGGTAAAATGAGAAGCCACAAACGCAAACTCATCATCCGTAAGCGGAATTATTTTTTCGATATGTGCTCTAAGGTTTGCCTGCATAAGTTGGGCAAAGTTATTGAAATTTTTGGAATTGGGTGTTTGATGCTGAGAGGATAGCACGGATTGTACATGGAAATCATGTCAATATCTAAATGCAAATCCGTGCTATCAGGTAAAAATCTAAAATATTTTTTTTTCTTATGTTATATAAGTATTGTTTTTTTATTGCTTTTGATTTTACTATGAATTGGTTTATTTGTTGGACAATTTGGATTTGGGCATTTACTTTGTCCCGCTGGAATTACACTTCCACATCTTCGACACATAATTTGATCCGCTTTAATTATTGATATTTTCATTTTTGGCATTAATTTTAGTTATTTCCTACTCATTTGGCTTTTCGGTTTCGCCCGTTTTTTATGGTTTCTTGCTCCATTTCTTTAAATTTAGAGCTCGCTTTCACGTCTAACAGATACCATTTCATCAAAACCTCCCTTGATTAGAAGTAATTTGAGTGTTGTAATGAAACGTCTTAGCTCTCTGTCAAGAATTGTATTATAATCGGGACTTTGTTTGTTAAAATCATTTGGTAATAAATTTGAAATAGCGTGATTTATTCCCGTAATTATTGTTGGAAATTCAATAAATTCAATTGTTTTATTTTTTATTTGTGTATCAATACTTATTTGTCGAGGCCTACCAGAATATTTAAATGAAATATTTTCAGTTGTAAATAATCCTTTTAGTTTTTCGAATTGCAAATTTACATCTTGATTAATTTTATCTGGAATTATTATATTAACCCGACATTTTTTATATAAAACTTCATTTTTTGTGAACCCACCATTGTCAATTATATATCTGCAAATCGGAATAATTAAATTTTCGTAATATACTGATGCAAGAGTGGCTGACGGAAAAAAATTAATTTCTTCATCAGAACTTGCTTTAAACAATTCACTAATTTGATTTACAGAATTCACCAAAGTATTTGGTTCTTTTTTATCAAATCTGGCTAATGTTAAACCGTTAAAGTCTGAAGGGAGTTTTATTTCCTTATCTATCAAAAATGCACACTTAGAAGTCCCCAATCGTCCGGTAAATAAACCTAATTCAAAAAGAACATTATCTCTTGGTTGTAACATTTCTTTTCCCCTAAACATCACTTTATCGTCGCTTGTGCCCAATAAAATACCAAAATCAAATTGTAAAGAAGCTTTAAGTAGATCTGCTAAAAAGTTTTGATTTATTTTGAAGATAGATGTATCCCAAACATTATCATTCCAAATTGTAACATCAAAATCATTCTCAAGCATTGATTTTACTTGTTCAGCGAGTTTTATCTCTTCAGATGATGACCCAATAAAAATTTTCTTTTTAATTATCATAATCTTAATGTGCTTTTTAAATCAAGAAATATACTCTCAACTTCAATTAATAATTTTTTTAAATTTTCTTTTTTCGATGAATTTCCTCTGAAAATATATTCTCTACCATCGACAGATACTAAACTATCGGCTTTTAAATTATCATTATCTATTTTTTTCATATGATTATAAATTACAGGAACTAATTCATAAAAAGATAGATATTGATATTCTGTTATATTTATGTCAAAACATATTGCATTTATATCAAAACTGCTTAAATCAATTTCCTGCTCTGAAATAGCTTTGGTATTTTTTAAAAATCGTATCATTTTCTTTAACCTTCCACTAGTTATAATACTTTTATCATTTATTCTTTTTATACTTAAAAAAGGATAATCTGCTTCACCTCGAGAATTTGTATCTTTATTATAAACTTGTATGCCTCGGTATTCACCTTTATCATTTATGATTGAGGCTACGTCATCGTACCAATTTGAAATCACTACATCAACTTCACGATTTAAATTTAAATTTTTAATTTTAATCGATTTTGGCTTATATATTTCACAATTTGTATAAATACCTAAAAGTATTTTTTCACTATTTATTCTTAGATTTCTCAAATCTTCAATAGCATTACCTTCATAGCTTGTTTTGTTTACTTCTCGCTCTAGTTTTACTAAAGAAGAAGAGAATTTTATTCTTTGCTCGGAATTTTCTAATATTCTATTAATGCCATAATTGTCTGGTTGATAAAATTTTTCACATATTGTTAGCAGATCAATATCGCTGTAACCTTTAATATGAGTATTAGTCATTACAGAACCTTGATATTTGAAGCTTACATCTTTAAGCTCTTTTGACAAGTGTTCTTTTACTTTTTCACCAGCGTCTTTACTTTTTTGTGTATATTCTGGTTCAACACTTTTCATTGACATTCTTATATAAGTTAAGACATCACTATATGAAATTTTAGATAGTTCATCAGAAAATGATTTTTCTAAGGAAAAATTTTCAGGATTAATTCTTGCTTTAATACCTTCAGCAAGTTGTCTATAATTTTTTGGCATATTGTTATTGGTTTAGTAAAGTTTAAAAACAAATCTCAACATTTAATAATCAACCACTTTACGGAAAACCATAATCTACTAAAATTTATTTCTCATCAAGAATAACAATAAATAAAAACATCACACCAAGTACTTATACCTGATTTATTAAAAGTCTTACATACAAAAAAGCACACCCTTTTTAAAGACGCGCTTTTCTCAGTTTATAAAATAACGATTTTGTTTTAAAAAGGATTTGGCTAAATCGGATTTTTCTTTCAAAGTAATTATCTTCTCATTTTATGTCATTTCGACGTAAGGAGAAATCACACTAGAAACTCCGTAAAGAGAATCGACAATCTTTGTAGAGTTACGCGTGTGATTTCTCCTTGCGTCGAAATGACATACTGGGTGGTTAAATCTTTGTAGAGTTTCGCGTGTGATTTCTCCTTACTTCGAATGACATACTGGGTGGTTAAATCTTTCTAGAGTTACGCGTGTGATTTACTTCGTCTGTTCGCTATCGCTCGAGTCTCCTTGCGTCGAAATTGTAAAGGTTAGATATTTCGGTAACAAAATTTACCTTTAATAAATTTTGTTGCGATGAGAAATAATAGTCAAGATTCGACATTAGAAAGAAACTATTTAGAAAAATATCGTTTCTTAA